>OHBJ01001221.1_pt1 | contig 17627 bp, 13 predicted proteins | sample 1577241 | NCBI WGS metagenome assembly OHBJ01 (sample SAMEA3541594, study PRJEB24748) | human gut metagenome | biome: human gut; feature: human-associated habitat; material: faeces | place: China | collected 2012 | reverse complement strand
CCTGAAGACCTCCGTTCCCTAAGCCGGCGCTTTGTTTCGCATTATGATTGGTTACTTGCCGTAGCGTGAGTAGATTCTCGTGCCGAGAGCTTTCGCGGCCTTTACATCGGCGGGATTCTTGGGGTTAGCACCGATGGATGCGAGCGAGGGAATCTTGATTTTTGTGCCGGGACGGATGCGGTCCGGGTCGCCGAGACCGGGATTGGCCTGATAGATGTAGGGCCAGAAGTGATAGCTGCCGTAATGGTCTTTTGCCATGGTGGTGAGATAACGTGTTTTGGTGATTTTGTCATATACCGGCACGTCTGACGGCTCTGTGGCAGGTTCTTCTTTTTCTACCGCTTTTTTCGCGGTTTCATCGAGTTTTTCGCCATCTTTTAACGGCAAAATGGTATCTTGCGAGGCAGTTGCAACTTCGGGAACCACTGTGTCTTGAAGTGCCGGAACTGTATCTTTCTGCACGGGGGTATCAGCTTGGGCGAGCTGATGTACGCCATGCGATCCGTTGTAATAATACCAACAAGCAGTGCTGACCACTGCAATGAAGAGGCAGGTCAGAATGCCTGACACGAAGCCTATTCCGAATTGCCGAGGCTTACGCTTCGGCTGTTCCGTATTGCCTTTCTTTTCGGTTTCCTTGTTCTCGGAAGATGTAGCGTCTGCCGTCTGTGTGGTTGGATTCGTTGATGATTCCTGCGAAACCCGAGTTGCTGCCGATGCTAATTCGGCTATCAGATTCTCGTGAGGATGCTGTGATTCGGGAGTAACGTGTGTCAGCTGCGGTTGCAGAGCAGGTAAGGTTTCTCTTGCAGCCGGTTCTGCTTCCGCTTGCAAGTCTTCTTCCTCATCTTCAAAGTTATATGAGGAAGCGTCGGCATTGACCGGGTCGGCAACGAACTCGAAAGGAGCCTGTTCTGTAGACGGCGTGTAAATTCCCGGTGCGGTTTCAATCGGTCCGGCTCCCTCGGTTTGAGTTTCCTCCGTAGTGTTTTCCTCGGTGACATTATCTGTCCTTGAGTCAGTGGAATATGGCTCGGAGTGAGCGGGAGAGTCGGTGACGCTATTTTCGCCTGTAACCGCGTTATCTGCCGGTGTGTCATCTGCGAATGTGAAGTCCTCATTATCGAAGGCTCCGAGAACATCGTCGGTCACCTCGTCAGCAAGTTCCACCGACTCGAAGGCCTCGAAAGGTTCGTTGATTCTCTCGGCAAGGCTCTTTGCCGGAGTGAATGTTACCCTGCGGTGTCCGGGAATCTCTATTTCACGGCCATCATTGACGTTGACGCTCTTTCGCGAGTCTATTTCCGTGAGTTTAAAGGTGCCGTAATTGCGGATTTTCACAGTCTCTCCGGCAACCAGCGACTCTGAAATGGAGGTAAAAAACTCCTTAAGGAAAGCCTCGCACACCTTTTTTTGCTGCCCGCTCTGTGCAGACAGCAAATTGATGAGTTCGGGAAATGTAATCTTCGTGTTCATCGTATTAAAAGGTGTTCTATCAGGAGTTCTTAACTTTTTGCTTCAAGAGGGCCGAGGGGCGGAAGGAGAGGGTAATCTTTGGCGGGATAAGCATTCTCTTTCCGGTGGAAGGATGCACTGCCACGCGTTCCTGACGTTTCTTGGATTCAAAGGAACCGAATCCGGGAATGGCTATGCTGTTCATATCGGAGCATTCGTCGCCGGTTATCTTCAAGAGTGAATCGAGGAGCGATTCCGCCACCGAGGCGTCGATCCCTGTTTTCTCAGTAATTTTGTCGAGTAACGCTTTTGTATCCATGACATTAGGTGTTAAACCGCGAAGTGTAATCGCAAAGTTACGCAAAATAATTGACTGTAGCAAAAATATTTTTACGAATCAGATGTTCTGCTGCAAAATCTCCCTGGCAACGAGAGGGCTTGGGGCTCAGTCCATGCGGTTTTTGTAATCGGAATATGTGAAATGGCGAAGCAGGTGTATCCTCCCGTCGGAGGTGTGAAGATAAATGTCGGGATGTTGAACACCGTTAAACATATTTGTTTTCACCGTAGTATAGTGGTTCATGTCGAGCAGGGTGAGCCGGTCGCCGGCATGGAGCGGTTTGTCGAAATACCAGTCGCCGACATAGTCGCCGGTGAGGCAGGAATTGCCTCCGAGACGGTAGGCGATGGCGTTCGCTATCTTCGAGGAATCTGCTGCTGCGGATGCTTCGGGGTCGTCTTCGGCAGGAATGGCCTGGCGTATGTTCGGACGATACGGCATTTCCAGAGTGTCGGGCATGTGGCAGGCGAAACTTGAGTCTATGATGGCAGTATTCACGCCGTCGCGGCTTACTATGTCGAGTACTGTTACTTCCAGATCTCCTGTCTGCCACGTGAATGCGCTTCCCGGTTCAAGTATTACTTCCAGATTGGGGTAACGGCTTTTGAACTCGCGGAGCAATTTCACGAGATGGCTGGTGTTATAATCCTTCCGAGTCATGAGATGTCCGCCGCCCATGTTCACCCATTTTAATTTCGGTAGGAATTCACCATATTGGTTTTCAAATGCTTGAAGCACTTTCTCTAAATCATAGCTTGAAGATTCACAAAGCGCGTGGAAGTGGAGTCCTTCTATCCCTTTTGGGAGAATTTCGCCGATTGTGTCGGGGTTTTCTCCGAAACGCGAGCCTGCTGTGCATGGATTGTAGATTTCGGTGTCGATGACGCTGCATCTCGGGTTTACTCGCAACCCGGCTGAGATTTTGCGGTCTGACGTAGCGTTGTGTTCGCGCAGTCGGTCGGCGAACTTGTCATATTGCGCCAGCGAGTTGAAGGTGATGTGGCTTGCGCCTTGCATGAATTTCTCGAAAGAGGCATCGGTGTAGACGGGACAGTAGACATGCACATCGCCGCCGAGATTTTCCATGGCGAGGTACATTTCGTTGAGCGAGGAAGCAGTGCTGTCTTTGAATAGCGGCGTTATGAGCGGGAAGGTTTTCCATAAAGCGTTGGCTTTCAGTGCAATGATGATTTTTACTTCTGCGCGCTCGGCTACATCTTTTATTAAACGAGCATTGTGAAGCAACTTGCTTTCATGTACCACATAGTAAGGAGTGGGAATCGGTGTGATATTTTCGTTTATGTTATTCATTTTTACCCTTTTGTGTTGAAGAAGAGGTTAAAATACAGTTACTTATCACTTCGTTATTGCAGTATTTCGAATTTTGCGAATCCTAACATGAGCTTTTTAATACCCTCGCGTCCGAAGTCTACACGGATACGGTTGGTTTCAGTGTCGATTTCCACTATCATACCAGTGCCGAAGTGTGTGTGGCGTATCTTCATGCCCACTTTCAGTTCTCCCGCAACGTGTTTCACGGCATTGTCGGCGTCGGGTGCGGAGGCGATGTCGATTTTGGTAACTGGTGCCTGAATGGTGAAAGCCGGAGTAGGTTCGTTCTTCGGTTTGCGTATGTATCTGGAATCGCGCGATGTTCGCGGCGCATTGGAGCGCGAAAGTTTGCCGCTGCTTGTGTCGAGCAACGAGCGGTCTATGTCGTAAAGGAAACGCGACGGGGCCTGTTGAATGGTCTGGCCGTTGCGGAAGCGTGAATTGGCGTATGACAGTGTGCATGTCTCCATGGCGCGTGTCATGGCCACGTAGAGCAACCGCCGTTCTTCTTCGATTCCGCGCTCGGATGCCACACTGAGCGCTGCCGGAAAAAGATCCTCCTCCAGGCCTACGATAAAGACGTGCTTGTATTCCAAACCTTTGGAAGCATGGGCCGTCATCATGGTCACTTTTCCGGATTCCGACACTTCGGTTTCTTCCTGGTCGAAATCTGTGGCAAGTGCCACTTCGCTCAGGAAAGCCGACATCGATAAGTTGTCGCCACCTTCGGCCATGATGCGTTCTACGAAAGCCTTGGCACCTGAAATAAGCTCGTTGAGGTTTTCCTTCTGGCTGATAGCCTCAGGAGTCTTGTCGTGTGCGAGGCTGACTAATAGCTGCGATCGGTTGTAGGCCACCTGCGCCACGGTGTAGGCATTACCTTTGGGGTCTTCATTTTCTTCACGAATCGCTTGAACTATATCCACGAAACCGTCAAGTTTTCTGGCAGTTCCTTTGTTTATATCTACGGGATATTTCTCACGGTCGATAAGAACGTTCCACAGTGAGACACCGTGTTTGTGCGCCGTGTTTTTAAGCTTGTCGAGGGTAGTTTTACCTATGCCGCGCGCCGGCGTATTTATAACGCGGAGCAGAGCCTGGTCGTCATCCGGGTTTATGGCAAGGCGAAAATAGCAGACGGCGGTTTTCACCTCCTTGCGCTGGTAGAAGGAGATACCTCCGTGAATGCGGTAGCCTATGGCAAGGCGTCGCAATTCCTCCTCGAAGGCACGCGACTGAGCATTGGTGCGGTAGAGTATGGCGTAATCATCGTAACTGTCGTGGTATGTACTGCGCATAGTCATTATCTTCTGGGCTATGGCACGCGCCTCTTCAAGGTCGGAATATGCACGTATCAACTCTACCTTGTCGCCCTCGCCGTTGCGGCTGAAAATGGTTTTCTTGAGCTGGCGGCGGTTCTTTTCTATAAGCGAACCGGCGGCGTTGATGATATTCTGTGTGGAACGGTAGTTCTGCTCCAGCTTGTCGGTGCGCAGATTGGGATAACGTTTACCGAGAGTGAGGATATTGTCGATATTCGCGCCGCGGAACGAGTATATACTCTGTGCATCGTCGCCCACAACACAAAGCCGCTGCTCCCCGTTGCAAAGCAGGGAAACACTCAGGTCTTGCGCGAAGTTGGTGTCCTGGTATTCGTCTACCAGAATATATTGGAAATACTGTTGGTAATGTTCCCTTACTTCGGGGAAATCGCGCAGCAGGATGTTCATGAACACCAGAATGTCGTCGAAATCCATAGCCTGCGCGGCCTTGCAACGGCGCTGGTATTCCTCGTAAATGCGGTAAATGTCTCCGCGTCCCGTCTGATAGTCGTAGTTCAGTCGGTCCGGGTCGTTGGCATAAATCTCCGGTGTCACCAAGTCGTTCTTGGCATTGGAGATGATTGCAGCCACCGTGCCGGGACGGTAAACCTTGTCGTCGAGTCCCATTTCCGAGATGATGCTCTTGACAAGCGCCTTTGAGTCGGAGGCATCGTAAATGGTGAAGGATGAACGGAAGCCGAGTTTGTCGGCATGTTCGCGTAAAATCCGGAGGAAAATGGAGTGAAAGGTTCCCATTACCAGCTTGCGGGCTACGGTCCAGCCGAGAAGCTGCGCAATGCGTTCCTTCATCTCGCCGGCGGCTTTGTTGGTGAAAGTCAGCGCCATGATGCGCGACGGGTCATAGCCGTGGGCCAGGAGATGCACTATCTTATATGTGAGAACGCGTGTCTTGCCGGAACCGGCACCGGCTATCACCAGTTGGGGGCCGGAACAGAATTCCACCGCAGCGCGTTGCTGTTCGTTCAAAAGGTCAAGATAGTTGTAATCAGGCATTTTTCAATTCTGAGTATGTCGGTATCTTCGGTAAAAAGACGTAATTGAAACTCTCGTAATTTATCTTGCAACAAAAATGTCGTAATCCGTTGCTGACCACCAGGTATTCCACCCTGAGTACCATGTTGTAGCGCACTATCTGGTCAAAGACGGTTTGCGTAATGGGGACGGACGGCGCCTTATATTCCACAATCATGCGCGGCTTAAGATCGCGGCCGAACACCACGGTGTCACAACGGCGTGCCGTGTCATTGAGCTTGATGGACACCTCGTTAGCCATCACCTCAGGTCTGTAGCCCAACTCCTCGATGAGGAAGTTGATGAAATGCTGGCGGACGAACTCTTCTGGAGTGAGAGCCACATATTTGTGCCGTAGACGGTCATAGACACGCACAAGGTCATCGTCGCGCCGCAACCGCAGGTCGGCCGGCGGCAGGTTCAGGGGAGGGAGCGGTGCCTCCTGTTTCATTTCTTTATTGATGAAACGGGAACGTACTCCGGGTCGAAAATCTGATTCAGTACGTCGGCGAGTCGAAGTCCCCCTTTGAGGAACTGCTGTTCTACTACCGGCGTCCAGTGGGCTATGTCGTCGTAGGAGATAACCGTTCCTTTCGGCGTCTTTTCATACACCTGGCGACAGATTCCGTATGTTTCCTCGGCCCACGAGTCGAAGTTTCCGCCCATTATGGAACGTGCTTCGGCTTCCGGTAAGCGGTCGAGCTGGTCGCTCCATTCAGTGTAGCTCCACTTATGCGCCGCTTCCGGGAGACTGGAATCCCAGACGCTGTGCAGGTTGGTTTCGTTCTTGAAGAACTTGACTTTCACCGTATTGCCTCCAAGGTCCGTGGCATGGCCGAGATGCATCGGCTGGTGTAGGTCGCCCATGAAGTGGACTATCATCTTGACGGCGAGCACCTTTTCATCCTCGCTTTCGCGTGGCGACTGAAGGATAGCCACTTCGCGGTTAAGCGCCGTCACCACGTCTCCTTTAGAGTGTCGAGGCGCAGAAGCATATGTCTGATCGGCGTCGATGTTCTTGTAGTGCCATGTTTTGGAATAGTCGTACTTCGGCGTATGCGAGGCGTTGTCCATCCAATTGGCCCAATAGACAATTGACTTTCCGTCAAGCAGCGAATCGAGCGCAGCTTTCGTAGCCGGAGTGAGATGCCGTTCGGCAATGGCCGCGGTGGTGTCGTGTCCTTTCTGTCCCCAGCCCATTGCGAGCTGGGCCCCTCCGAGGGCGACGAGTGCCGCTATAATAATTCTTATATTCATCTTCTACTTCAATCTTAATATTTAGATGCCCTGATATATAGCACGATAGCTATCAATAGATAAACCACGTTCGGAATCTGCATCGCAATGAAGGGCGTGGTCAGTCCCGACAGCGCGAATGATGACGTGATGGTGGAGAAGAGGATGTATGAGAAACTGAGTGCGAGACCCACACCGATGTTCAGACCGAGTCCCCCCTTGCTTTTCCTCGAAGAAAGCGACATGCCGATAAGCGTGAGGATAAATGCCGCGGCGGTGGCAGCGTATCGTTTCTCTCGTTCTACTTCAAAGGCAGTGATATTGGCTACACCGCGCTTCTTCTGCCGTTCTACATATTCCGTAATCTGTGGCGACGTCAGTGTCTCCTGGTCGTTCACGGCTATAAGGAAGTCGCGCGGTTCTACCGTAATTACAGTGTCGATACTCGCTCCCTTCTTGATGTTTTCGCGCGTACCTTTGAATGTGCGTATCATATAGTCGTGGGCTGTCCAGCGGTATGTCTTAAGCGAGTCGTAGGTGATGCTTCGCGCCGTCATTCGCGAGGCGAGTGTCTTTCCCTGGAACTTGTCGAGCGAAAAGTTATAGCCTGTCTTATTGGTATTGTCGAAGCGGCTCATGTACATTACCACTCCGGGCGAAACTTGTAGCTGAATATTGTTGCCGTAGTCCACGCGCTTGTTCTTCACATACTTGTTGGTGTAGGCTATTCGACGCACGTTGGTGGGAGGAATGATGTAATTGCTTAACACGAAGGTCATTGCCGCTATAATGGCCGCGCCTATCATGTACGGACGCAACAGACGCCGGAAACTGATTCCCGATGACAATATGGCCGTGATTTCGGAGTTTCCTGCCATCTTTGAGGTGAAGAAAATCACCGATATGAAGACGAACAGCGGCGACAGCTGGTTGGCGAAATAGGGGAGGAACGAGGCGAAATAGTCGAACAGCGTCTCTTTGAGCGGAGCTGACAGGAAGGCATCGAGTTTCTCAGTGACATCGAACATCGCGATTACCGCAAGCATCAAAAGAATCACCATGAAATACGTCCCCATGAATTTGCCTAAGATATAGCGGTCTATGATTTTGATGCCGGGGATGTGTATCTTTGAAATACCGTGGCCGATGGCTCTGAAGAAACGTCCTATGACACTCTTTTTCTTCTTATTGTGCTTAAACTCATCCTCGAACTCATCGGCTATTTTTTTCTCAGGCTCAACTACTTCATCCGTTTCCTTTACTACTTCCACTACGCCGCCGTCGATGTCCGCAGCCACTTCCTTTTCCTCTGCCGTGACTTCAGATTTCGGTGCGGCTAACAGGCCGGCTTCATCTTCGCTGTGCGCGGCGGTGCACAGCGTTTCCGGGATAAGGTCGTTGGCTGTCGTCAGTTTTTCGTCGGCATTCTCGGGTGCGAACGGCTTCTTCTGACGACGGAAAAGGGATTTCGGGAACTTCATGGGTATCAGAGGCGACGCGTTACGTTTTCAATCATGTCCTTCTTCCACGAGGCGAAAGTGCCGTTCATAATTTGCTGTCTTGCCTCACGCACGAGCCAAAGGTAGAACGCCAGATTGTGTATGGAGGCTATCTGCATGGCAAGCAACTCACCGGCCGCGAAAAGATGGCGCACGTAAGCGCGGGAATACACCTGGTCAACCCATGCCGTGCCATCGGGATCGAGCGGTGAAAAGTCGTCTTCCCACTTTTTGTTGCGCATGTTCATGATGCCGTTGCGCGTAAAAATCATGCCGTTACGGCCGTTGCGCGTGGGCATTACGCAGTCCATCATGTCCACACCTCGATCTATCGCCTCAAGGATATTTGCCGGCGTTCCAACGCCCATAAGGTAGCGCGGACGGTCTTGAGGCAACTCCTCGTTCACGATTTCTATCATCTCGTACATCACCTCCGTAGGCTCGCCCACAGCCAGGCCGCCGATAGCGTTGCCTTCGGCACCGAGGTCGGCCACAAATTTAGCGGCATCGCGTCGCAGGTTCTCGTAAACGCACCCTTGCACTATGGGGAAGAACGCCTGACGGTGACCGTAAAGCGGTTCCGTCTCGTTGAAATGTTGCCAACCGCGTTTGAGCCATCTCTCGGTAAGGCGCAGCGACTTCTCCGCGTAAGAGTAATCGGCCGTTCCGGGAGTGCACTCGTCGAGAGCCATCATTATATCGGAACCGAGGACGCGCTGAATGTCCACCGTTCTCTCGGGAGTGAAGACGTGCTTGCTGCCGTCTATATGGCTGCGGAAATGCGCGCCGTCCTCTTTCAGCTTGCGAATGTCGGTAAGCGAAAACACCTGAAAGCCGCCGCTGTCGGTAAGGATAGGGCGCTCCCAATTCATGAAACGGTGTAGGCCGCCGGCGCGTTGCATAATGTCGCAACCCGGCCGGAGGTACAGGTGGTATGTATTGCCTAAAATTATTTTAGCGTCTATATCGTCGCGGAGCTCACGCTGATGCACACCCTTCACGCTGCCCACCGTACCGACAGGCATAAAGATAGGTGTAGGCACTTGGCCGTGGTCGGTAGTGATGACCCCGGCGCGGGCGTGGCTTCCTTCAGCAGTTTTTTCTACAAAAAAATCCATATAAAACAGTAGTTCTACATTTCAACCTGCAAAATTACAAAATTTCCCGCAACCCACAAAATCAAAATCACCGGGACCACTATTTCTCTTTTCCACGCTTGACACCTAACTATATTTTAATGTCCAGATGCGCTCATTAAACTTGCCGTGACATTATATACCCTTGAGAATATGACCTTATTTTCCTGGTGGATATCATTTCGGTGTTATGATGAGGAAATAAATCGTTAATTTTTCTCGCACAATAAAGCTGTGATTGTTAGTGAGTTGAGTGATGAGTTGTGAAATTTTTAAAAAAAAGAAGGCTCAGAATTTGCACAGTCCAAAATTTTGTAGTAATTTTGCATCGCAATTCGGAAGAATGGCATACCTTAAGGCGGGATAGCTCAGTTGGTTAGAGCGTCGGATTCATAACCCGGAGGTCCCGAGTTCAATTCTCGGTCCCGCTACTTTCGAGACTTCCCTTAATCAGGAAGTCTCTCTTTTTTATTTATTGACCATAATGGTTTTAAGTGGCGGCACTGTTGTTTTAAAGTTTATTTTAAAATCGATTAGACTTCGGTGCTATAATCCGGCAGAATATGTGCCACGCCTCCTCTTGACCGTCGGCATCTACACTCGCCGACAAGGCCAACCGCAAAAATGAGATTATGGCTATGCAATCAATGTATGAACAGATAATGGACCTTGTTCTCTTCAAGGGGATAAGCCGCGAGCAGGTATCACAACTGGTAGAGAAGAACTGTGTGGTTTTCGAGTCGTTCCGTGCCGGCGAGAGCATAGTTACTTTCGGGCAGGAGCAGAACCGTGTCCTCTTCATAGTGAGTGGCCACGCTCGTATGACCACTGTCTCGGCCGATCGTCGCATGGCCATGTCGCAGACAATCAGTAGCGGTGCCGTAATAGGCGCCGATGCACTCTTCGGATGGGAAATCACCGCTTCAGCCACCATTGACGCGCTCACTGATCTCTCGGCTCTCGTCTTCGACAAAGAGCAATATGTAAGGTTGCTGAAGTCAGACGACATTTACCTCCTAAATTATCTTAATTATCTGGCTCTGAACATGCACAATGCGCGTCGTTCGGTGCGCTCTTTCCCGGCCGACAGTGTGGCAGCTTTCCTGGGTCGCTGGCTCATGACCGCCACACATCAGAACGGCACCAATATAATGGCTCATGCTACAATAACCGATCTTTCCGAGCTTACTGGCATCTCCGAGGAACTTGTTGGAGATGAACTGAAACAGTTGCAGGCCGTCGGCCTCTTGCTCTTTAATGCAGAGCAGGGACATATACGCATCCTCGGGCGCCGCGAGTTCATAGAATACCTCGACCCGCCGCGGGTTGACGATACCCCGGACGACGATTTAACGGAAGAGGACGGCCAAACCCAACAAGAGGAAGATGTGACCACGCAAGAAACAGGCGAAACACCGGCAGAAGAATAGGCGGAACATAAGGCCTAATTGTGGAATGATTAGGAGAATAACTCAAGATGTACATAGGGTTCACTGAAAAATCAGCAAGTCAGCGTTTCTACGTGTGGAACGCTGACTTGCTGATTTTTCAGTGAACCCTACTTACGAGCTAAGTATTAGCATCGGTCGGCCGTTGCATCGCGCGGCGTAGAGGAATAGGTCGCCTCCGTCTTTGTTTTTTAGCTTTCTGCGCAATAGCTCCGGAGTCATGGGGTAATTGCGCGTTATGATGTTAAGTTTCACTCCTTTCAGCTGTTTCAGTCGCTTGTCGTTCGGGGAGAAAATCTCATCTATACGCGAGATTCTGCCGGGAAAATTTGTATATTCCCGCTCGGCTATATATAGATTGGTGTTTGCATCCAGTTTGCGTAATCCCTCGAAATGCCGTGTCAGGGAGGCATAAGGTCCGAGTTTCATCACGGCGGCGTCCGGCATGTATATGTATTTGCCCGGCGCAGGCTCTGGGGTATCGGAGATTTCCGGCTGCTGCAGGGCGCTTCCGGTGTAGCGGCGCACGGTGCCGTCGGCAAGTACGTTGACTGCCTCAACCGTAGGGGAGTGTTGCACATCGTGCCCTGCCACTACGAGGATTTCTTTCAATTCTCCTTTACGGGCCACGGCATATATCGCGGCGACGCCTGGGAGTTCGCGTATGGTCTGAGTAATGTCAAGCATAGGCGAAGCCTTGACAATTAGTCGCTTGCAACGTTTCATCAGTTCTGGAAGCAGAACAGTGACGTCAGGTACGCAGTCTGAAAGAGCGAAGATTCGCCGCCCTCCTTCGCCACGCCGTGCCGGGTCTATAAAGAAGACATCGGCCTCGAGCCCGGGCAGCGCTTCGCGGCAATCGCACGGCGGCAATACCGTGACATTCTCTAGTCCTAATGCAGCAGTATTGTGTTTCAGTGCAGCGTTGGTGTCGGGATTAATCTCCGTTACGGTTACCGTTCCGGCCTTCCTCGCGATGGTGAAAGCGTCTATTCCAAGTCCGCCGGTAAGGTCTACGACACTTTCTCCTGCATTTACCAGCGAAGCGTGAAACTCGGCCACCGCCTCGTCCGAAGCCTGTTCCGAGGCAAGGACGGAAGGGTAGAGGAACTCTCGGTAAGCGTTGAAACCAGGGTGTTTAAGGCGTGTGCGCTGTCGGCTTTCTATTTGAATCACAGCGTCTTCCAGTGGGAATGGCAACTCGCGTCCGCTCCAGCGAAGCAGTATGTCCGAAGGGCGTTCGGCACCGTGTTCGGCCACGAATTTCAGCATCTCTTTAATCTCCATAGCCACAAAGTTACTACCTTTTTTTCATTTATTGCCTCAAAAGTTATGTTTTTTCGATTAATTATTGTAACTTTGCACCTGGAATTGCGCCTTGATGTCTGACCTCTCCTCTCGGCAGGTATGTTCAAGGCGCGTTAGACGCATTATTCTTCAGCCGTTTCTACAGGTTATTCTATAATTTTTTAATAATAGGCTGAACTAATTTAAATTATTGACATGCAACACCTTACCAATAAAGTGGATTTATTGTTTGAGGCAAGCTGGGAAGTGTGCAACAAGATAGGAGGCATCTACACGGTGCTCTCCACCAAGGCCAATGTCTTGGAGCAAAGTCTCGGCAACTCCCTTGTTTTCATTGGTCCGGACGTATGGTCGGCCGAAAAATCGTGTCCGTTTTTTGTTGAAGACTCCAAGCTCCTCGGCAACGCCTCCTCACGCTTGCAACTCCCTATGGGCTTAACGGTGCGCACAGGCCGCTGGTCGGTGCCCGGAAATCCCATTGCCGTACTCGTGAAATTCGACGGCGTGTATTCCCACCTCAACCCCATATTCAGCGAAATGTGGAACCGTTACCGCGTGGATTCCCTCCACGGTTATGGCGACTACAACGAAGGATGTGCTTTCGGCATCGCCTCGGCCATCGTCATCGATGCACTCGCGATGTTCCTCAAAGCTGGCTCTAAGAATGTCGTCGCTCACTTCAACGAGTGGACCTCCGCTATGGGTCTCCTTTATCTCCAGACCATTGCGCCGCGCATTGCCACGGTCTTCACAACCCACGCAACCAGCATAGGGCGAAGCATCTGCGGCAACGGCAAACCCCTATACGACTACTTCACGGCTTATGACGGTGACCAGATGGCCGCAGAGCTCAACATGCAGTCGAAACACACCCTCGAAAAAGCCGCCGCTCATGCCGCCGACTGTTTCACCACCGTTTCGGAAGTCACCGCACGCGAGTGCGAGCAACTCCTCGAGATTCGTCCGCAAGTAGTCACCCCTAACGGTTTCGAACCTGACTTCGTACCAGGGCGCACTCTTTACGCCAAAGAGCGCCAGGCCGCCCGCGCCCGCATTCTCGGGATAGCCGCCGCCCTCACGGGCCGCACTTACGCCGAAAACGCTTTCATTCTGGCAACCTCCGGACGCAACGAATACCGCAACAAGGGTCTCGACCTCTTCATAGACGCTTGTGTGCACGCGCGCGGCGAAATGCCGCTCGTCAGCCGCGAAATCATTGCTCTCATCCTCGTCCCGGCATGGGTGAAAAGCCCCTCGCAGTCCCTGATCGACAACATGAAGACCCCTGATCCCGATAACGGCGTCACCCCCGACTTCATGACGCACCACCTCAACAATGAAGGTCAGGATGCCATTACGCAGCATGTCCTCCAGGTAGGCCATAACGGCTCCGGGTTGCCGCTTACCTTCATTTACGTGCCCTGCTATCTCGATGGTCACGACGGAGTGCTTGACATCGAATACTACAAACTGCTTCCGGGCCTCGACATGACCGTCTTTCCGTCGTACTACGAGCCGTGGGGCTACACCCCGCTCGAGAGCATAGCCTTCGGCGTCCCTACGGTTTCGACCGACAAGGCCGGCTTCGGACAGTGGATACTGGGCAACACTCCCGATACTTTTGCTGCCGACGGCGCACACGTAGTGGCACGCACCGACTCTAATTACACTCAGGCGCGCGACGAGATAGCCGCAGACATACTGCGCCTCAGCTCCCTCTCAACGGCCACTCTGAAGAAATACCGCGCAGCCGCTGTCAAGACAGCCTCGCTGGCCGATTGGGCGCACTTCATAAAATACTACGACCGGGCTTTCGGAGTGGCCATACAACGCCGTTCCGAAAGACTTGAAATTAATAAGTAACTACATTCATATATCAGATATCTATGAAACTTCAAGTTAGCAACAGCAACCAACCTACGTGGCGAAATGTCACTGTTCTTGCACAACTTCCCTCCGAACTCAAGGTGCTCGAAGAAATAGCTAAAAACCTCTGGTGGGTTTGGAACAGCGAAGGTAAATCCCTGTTCCGCGACCTTGACCACGACCTCTGGCGGGCTGTGGGTGAGAATCCCGTGATGCTCCTCCAGAACATCAGCTACAAACGCTATAACGAAATCCTCAAGGACGATGCTATGATGGAGCGTATCCGCACCGTCTACGATTCTATGCAGGACTACCTGAAACAGCCCATGCGTACCGACATCCCCTCGGTGGCATACTTCTCCATGGAATACGGCCTCTGCAACGCCCTTAAAATATACTCCGGCGGCCTCGGCGTTCTCGCAGGCGACTACATCAAGCAGGCTTCCGACAGCCGCGTCAACATGACTGCCGTCGGCTTCCTCTACCGCTACGGTTACTTCAAACAGGAACTCTCCACCGATGGCCAGCAGGTGGCCACCTACGAGGCGCAGAACTTCGAGCAACTCCCTATAGAGCACGTGCTCGGCGATGACGGACAGCCTATGGTTCTCGAGGTGCCGTTCCCCGGACGCATCGTCTACGCTCATGTGTGGCGAGTGAATGTGGGCCGCATGAAGCTTTACCTTCTCGACACCGACTTCGACATGAACTCCGAGTTCGACCGCTCCATCACCCACCAACTCTATGGCGGCGACTGGGAGAACCGTCTCAAGCAGGAATACCTGCTCGGCATCGGAGGTATCTACATGCTCAACAAACTCGGCATCAAGGCAGACATCTACCACGCCAACGAAGGCCACGCCGCGCTTATGAACCTGCAGCGCCTCGTGGACTATGTTCAGGGCCAGGGACTTCCCTTCAACGTGGCCCTCGAAGTGGTGCGCGCATCCTCGCTCTACACCGTCCACACTCCCGTGCCCGCCGGACATGACTACTTCGACGAATCGCTCTTCGGAAAATACCTCGGCGAATATCCCGCCAAGCTCGGCATCGCCTGGAGCGACCTCATGAACATGGGCCGCGAGAACCCCGACTCCAACGAACGCTTCTCCATGAGTGTCTTCGCCCTCAACACCTGCCAGGAAGCCAACGGCGTGAGCTGGCTACACGGCGAGGTGTCGAAGAAAATGTTCGCCGGCATCTGGAAAGGCTTCGCACCCCAGGAGTCCCACGTAGGCTATGTCACCAACGGCGTGCACATGCCCACATGGGCCGCCTCCGAGTGGAAAGCATTCTACGCCGACCGCCTCGGACTTCAGGTCTTCGACCACCAGAGCGACCCCGAAGCATGGAAAGGTATCTTCAAATGCTCCGACTCCGACATCTGGAACATGCGAATGACGATGAAGAACAAGTTCATCAACTTCGTGAAGCGCGACTTCAAGGAGAAGTGGATCAAGAACCAGGGCGACCCCTCCACTGTGATGAAAATCGTTGACAAGTTCAACCCCAACACCCTCATCATCGGTTTCGCACGCCGTTTCGCCACTTACAAACGCGCACACCTGCTCTTCACCGACCTCGACCGTCTCTCCAAGATAGTCAACAACGAGCAGTTCCCCGTACAGTTCGTCTTCTCAGGCAAGGCACATCCCGCCGACGGTGCCGGCCAGGGCCTCATCAAGCGCATCGTGGAAATCAGCCGTATGCCGCAGTTCCAGGGCAAGATAATTTTCCTCGAGGACTACAACATGATAGTTGCCAAGCGTCTTGTCTCCGGCGTCGACATCTGGCTCAACACCCCGACACGTCCCCTCGAAGCCTCCGGTACATCGGGCGAAAAGGCCGAGATGAACGGCGTGCTCAACTTCTCGGTGCTCGACGGATGGTGGTATGAAGGCTATCAGTTCGACCAGGAAGCAGGCTGGGCACTCACAGCCAAGCGTACATTCGTGGACCAGGCTCAGCAGGACAAACTCGACGCCGCCTCCATCTACTCCATGCTTGAAAACGAAATCGTGCCCCTCTATTATGCCAAGAACTCCAAAGGCTATAGCCCCGAGTGGATACAGTACATCAAACGTAGCATTGGCCACATTGCGCCCCACTTCACTATGAAGCGCCAGCTTGACGACTATATCTCCAAGTTCTACGCCCCTGAGGCAAAACGCGCGGCAGAACTGGAGAAGAATAACTTCGCCGAAGCTCGCGAAATCGTGGCATGGAAAGAGGACGTCGCCTCCAAGTGGGATCAAATCAAGGTTATCTCAGCCGACATCAACGACCTCAGCGGCTCCAGTATACGTACAGGCCGCGAACTAAAGGCACAGTGTGTGCTTGACGCCAAAGGTCTCGGTAAATCCATCCACGTGGAACTCGTGGCATACCGCGAGAAAGACGGAGAATCCGCATTCGACGACGCCCGCGAACTCAAGCTCGTGAAGATAGAGAACGGCCTGAGCTACTATGAACTTGACACGACGTTCGAGAACAGCGGTGTCTTCAACTTCTCGTTCCGCATGTATCCCTGGAACGACAAGCTCCCGCATCGCCAGGACTTCGCATATCTCCGCTGGTTCTAAGCAACCGCGCTAATCCCAAACACACGGAGGGTGGACCCGCAGCGGCCCGCCCTCCGCTGTTTTCAGGAGATCCATAAATCACACATATATATGTAACATATAAATCGAGCCGTGAAGCAAATTATCGATCTGAAAATATTGTGGATGAAAATAATTTAGTTATCTTTGCATCCACAAAAAGGTCTTCATGCTTAGAAGCAGAAGAATTAGAGGTTGTTTAAAAATGATTGTTAACGGTAGTGAGTTTGCGGAGGGTTATAACAACAGCTGCGACCATAAGCATTTCGTTGGCGGATTGTGTCGTCTCCTCGTAGTTTCGGCATAATCGTCTGAAATTCTCAAGCCATGCGAAAGTTCTCTCTACGACCCATCTTTTCTTGGCGGGGACAAATTTTCCGGAATAATTAGAATGCGTTATCTCAATGTCAATTTCGAAATCATGCTTGGCTTTCTCAATGAAATTTCCACGATAGCCCCTGTCGGCGTAAATTCGTCTTATCCATGGGAATGCCACTACAAGCATAGCCACAAGAGCATATGCGGATTTGGAATCGTGAACGTTGGCTGGAGTGGTGGATGCTTCCAGAATATCTCCGTCCTTATCGGTTATGATGTTGTGTTTCACACCCTTAACCTTCTTGTTGCCATCAATTCCTTTTTGGGAGCGAGGAAGGGCGGAGCGCGAACTCTCACTGTCAATTGCCCCTATGGTGGGATGTGGAGACTCGTCTCTTTTAAGTCTGACTTTCTCGACAAGACTGTCTTCAAGTTCAGAAAACGCATCTATGGCGCCCCGGCGTCTGAAATAGTAATAGACCGTCTGCCACTTCGGGTATTCCTTTGGCAGCATTCGCCATTGGCAGCCGCTGACATCTATGTAGATTATCGCGTCAAGTATGAGAAAAAAATCATATTTGCTACGCCAGTTGTCCATGAGAATTGTTCCTTTTATATACTCCTTCTGAGCATCGGTCAAATCGGTCAGATACATAATTCTTTGTGTTTGTTTATGTTTGTTCATATATTTAAACAATCTACAAAGGATAAATGTCTGAGCATCCGACTGATGCT
>OHBJ01001216.1_pt1 | contig 17646 bp, 17 predicted proteins | sample 1577241 | NCBI WGS metagenome assembly OHBJ01 (sample SAMEA3541594, study PRJEB24748) | human gut metagenome | biome: human gut; feature: human-associated habitat; material: faeces | place: China | collected 2012 | reverse complement strand
GTTAAACAACAAGCTGGCAATAGAAACAAGGATAGAAGTAGCAGAGAACCATAAACTTGTACTATTTCCCACGTCTGAATTTCGTGCTTTCGCCTTATTCGGAGTAACGTATATGATATCATTCTGCTGCAGATAATAATAAGGGGAAAGAATAGTCTCAGCCTTATTCAGATCCAATGGAATTATTTCCTGCTTGCCATTAGCATTCTCCCGTATTAGTTTTACATCATCACGCAAACCATATACGGTCATATCACCTGCCATAGCCAAAGCTTCCAGGATATTCACTTTTTCATTGGAAATCGTGAATGTACCGGGACGGGCAACTTCTCCGATCACAGAAATCTTATAATTTACCATACGTACTGTTACAATAGGAGTTTCAGTAATATAAGGTTTCAGCTTTTCAACGATCATTTGTTCGGTTGCCTTCTTGGTTAGGCCACCAACATGAAGTTCACCCAATACTGGGAAGTTGATATTACCGTCATTATCAACTAGGTACTGTTGAAGGACAGGCTGGCTAGTTGTATAGTTCAAAGCGGCATTGTTCTGTGTGGCCACTGTTAAGTTGAAAGGTGCCGCCAATTCAGGACTGGTACATGACACTACAATAGTCAATAAGTCTTTTGGCATAATTTTTGCATCATACAACTGTTCGTTCTGAGTACTATACAGTACGACTTCCGCATCCTGCAGGTAAGGTACTTTTTTGTAAGACTGGCAGGCTGTTAACAGAAAAGCTGCCAATACATAATAGCCTAGTTGTTTCATTCTCTTCATATATTTCTTTCTATTGTTTTTTATTCTATCTTCATTAAAACTCAATCATTTTTATCAATCATCTCTCCTATATGCCCCATCTTTTGCTTCAAATATAACAGAAGGTTCTATAACATTTATTGTATGCCATGCCCCTGCAGGTATTTGAATACCAAATTTACCTTCTGCAGGAGATAGTATTTGACGTGAAACCTCTCTAAAGCTTTTTTGTCTTATCATATCATCACAACAGGAAGTTACCTCATGAACGTATTCATTCACTTCTTCATAGATGATTTCTTCTAATTTACCAACAAGACATATTACAGTTTCTGCCGTCTTTTCATGTCGATGAATAGGCACCTCTGTTCCTGGCTGCAAAGCGTTGAGCATACGTTGGCTGGTATCGGCAGATGAAGTACGCAAGTCGAAGTTTTGACGTAAACGTGGATTCTCCATAGCCTGTTCTAATAATTTTCCCAAAAATTCTTTATCAAAATCCATAACTATTATTTTTTCAATGATGCGAGATATTCCTCATGTAAATGGTAGCATTTTTTCATAAACAAGATGTAAGTAATAGCCAATACAACCAATGTAGTAACAGCAAGCACTGCATTGGGACAGAAATGGATAAATCTAAGAGAAATCACTAGTTGCATAACCGTATGCAACAATATTACATCTATGGTCTTGATTATCACATTGCCAAACAGAAGCAACATGATAAAGACTATGCCTATAAAGCCACACATTATCGTAACTATTTCCTCACAAACAAGATAGCGCTTTCATTACCCTTCGGATATTAATGAATCAGTACAATAGTTCTTGGTATGAACACATTGAGCATATATTAACCATCATCAGGTAAAGTTCGTAAGTCATAATTCTGACGAAGATTAACCGATGCTTGTTAACAAGTTGGATATTAGTTTTTTCATCAATTAGTATTGTTGTAACGTGATTTGTCTGTTTTCTGCACGTGCGCTCTAAAGAGATAGCACAAAATCAGTAAATATCGTTTAAAAAGTGTCTCATTTTTCAACTAGAACTAATGATTTTATAGTGACTTTACAATCTCAATAAAGTTCTCAATTACATACTCCACATCCTCTATCGTCATGCAAGTGTTGAGAGGCAAAGTTATTTCATTCTCAAAGAGATGATATGCATTAGGATAGTTGGCAATATCGAAACCAAGAGCTTTATAAGCGGTCATCATAGGCAGTGGCTTGTAGTGTACATTGGTAGCAATACCCCTTTCAGCCATATTCTCAATCACCTTGTTAGCCTCCTTGCGGGTACGTCCCTGCAGACGAACGAGATAAAGGTGATGGGAAGAACAATGGTTATCACTCTTATGGTCAAGATAAGCTACTTGATGTTCTGTATCAAGACACGTATTCAAGGCATCAATAGCCTTATTATAAATAGCAACGTATCCCTCACGCTTCTTCAGCATCTCTGAATAACGCTCAAACTGTACAAGGCCAATGGCTGCCATAATGTCGGTCATGTTACATTTGTACCAAGGTCCAATGATGTCGTACTCCCAAGCACCTAACTTCGTTTTTGCCAACGCATCCTTGTTCTGACCATGAAGCGAGAAGAGCTGCGAGATACGATAAATAAATTCATTCCAAGTTTCACCCTCAATGAACGGTACAGGGTTCCCATAGTACACCTGCTGACGCTCTACCTTCTCGTTACCGAAAGGCAAGTTCCAAGTCATCGCTCCACCTTCAGCAGTTGTGAAATTTTTAACGGCATGAAAACTAAATGAAGAGAAATCAGCAATCTCACCAGCCATCTTACCATGACTAACAGCACCAAACGAGTGCGCACAGTCGCTAGAGACAATGATTCGCCCCATCAACTTCTGAATATCATTAGCAGGACGGAACCTAGCGAGAATCTCCGGGCGAGTCACAATCTCCTTGATTTTGTCCACATCCGCACAAATACCAGCTAGATCCACAGGCACAATCACCTTAGTACGCTCAGTAATAACTTTCAATAGCTGTTCGTAATCCATCTCCACATTGCCCTTCTGCGAATCCACCATCACAATAGTAGCCCCAATATGCTGTACCACCGAAGCCGATGCTGTATAAGTATAAGCCGGTATAATCACTTCATCACCTGGACCTACGCCTAACACATGAAGAACCATCTCCATAGCAGCAGTAGCAGAGTTCAGGCAAATCGCCTTCTCTGTATGCACATATTCAGAAATGATTGATTCCAACTTCTTTGTACGAGGACCAGTAGTAATCCAACCACTCATGATAGCCTCTACTACCAATCTCGTTTCAGTTTCCGTCATATCTGGAGGACTGAAAAACACGTTCCTTTTTTTAAAATCAGTACTCATTTTACTGTATGTTTTAAAAGTTATTGTTTATCTTTCAGTAATTATCACTTTGAATGTCATAAAGATCAGCTTAATGTCATACCAAAAACTAGCGTTCTCAACATACTCCAGGTAAAGCTTGATCTTCTCCTGCATAATCACATTGATGTAGTAATCCTCTGGGGCCTCAGCCTTTTCCATCAGTTCATTCTCATTACGGAACTTGATACTTGCAGGATCTGTAATACCTGGACGTACATCCAACACGTGCATCTGCTCTGAAGTCCAATAATTCACATAATAGCGAACCTCAGGACGAGGGCCTACCAAACTCATGTCGCCGATAAGCACATTGATTAATTGAGGTATTTCATCAAACTTATATTTGCGGATGTAATACCCAGAGCGTGTAATCCGAGAATCACGCCCACCAATAGTCACCAATGATCCTTTGTCCGCCCCTACATGCATGGAACGAAACTTTAAAATACGGAAATTCTTATTGTTCTTGCCTACACGCACCTGACGATAGAACACAGGGCCTTTTGAATCCATCTTGATCCAAATGGCAAGGACTAAAAACAATGGGCCCAACAGCACAAGCCCAATTCCACTCGCTACTATATCAAATAATCGTTTCATATAACTTATTATTCATTCTCACAGGCAATAACATCGAATCATAGGCTTATGTCCTCCGTACTACCTATCATAACCTTTATACTCTTTAATTCTCTGTTCCTCACTTCTCTGACAAATAAGAATATAACCATTTTTCTCAGAGGCAATATATCCATCTAAACCCTGAAACACAACCTTATTTGTATCTTCTACATAAACCACATAATTCTTGCATTCGTACACGTAAATGTTACCAATTGCGCCATTATAAATTCATCTTTTTGAAGTTTATCATGTAACGAAGCCCAATTACCAAGATTGCTCCATCCGAAATCAGCAGGATGAATATATACCATACCAACCTTTGATACAGGATACAGGCTCCATGACTGCATAAACAACAGAGACCTTTTCTACATTCGGAAAAATCTCTCGAACCTTTGAAATTTCTGAAACTTCTGAGGCAATAATAGCATCCATCTCCTCTACAATACTTGGTTTATACTTACTAATGCATTCTGTAATGGTATTGGCACTCCATACCAATATACCTGTATTCCAAAAATAATTGCCAGCAACAAGATATTTCTTTGCTGTTTCAAGGTTTGGCTTCTCCTTGAATTCATTTACGCTATGAATCTTCTCCTCCCTAAGGAAGACTCGACATATCCATAACTAGTTTCAAGACAAAATGGCTTGATACTGATAGTTACGATATCATTGTTCTTCTCTGTATAAATTAGCGCATTCTTTATAACACGCCTGAACTCCTCTCGATTCATCACTATTACATCTGTAGGAGTAACAACAAGTTAGCGTTAGCTTCTTCCTTACAGATACTCCAGCAAATCCAAACAATGCAAGGAACTACATTGCGTACAACAGGTTCAGCTAAGATTAGCTGCAAATCCCTAAGTTGTTTTTTGATGCTATGTCTAAAATTCTGTTGAACAATATTAGGCTAGCTGGTTATTTCATTAATGACAGAGTTAAGACTTCGTCTACACAATTGCTCGCATTTATTAATATTCTTCCTTTAATAGCCTCAAGAGCAAAAACTTGCACTCCATGATCAACAGCAAAATCAAACCAATAATTCCACTCATTTGCATTCAATTGAAATGTAAGCAATCTGTTAAAATCCTGCCTAAAAAGAGATACTCATAATAATGCTAGGAGCAGATTTTTCCTAACTATTAATTCCATTTATTGGAAATCGTCTTTTCAAATAGCTTAATATTTTACTTAAGATTATCCTTCAAGTAATCGTTTAGACACAAGATTTGTTTAGGACGATTGAATTTATTCTCAGCACAATCAACGCAGTTCTTTGCCATCACTTTCATTTCCTCAGGATGAGATACTGCATACTTAATATTATCTTTTAATCCTTCATAGTCTTTAGAATGGGCCACCAATCCGATATTGTTATCCTTCACAATACGGGCCCCCTCACCTTCTCCAACAAACATAATAGGTAAAGCTGCAGCCATAGAATCATAAATTTTAGAAGGAACTGCTCCATAGATATTTTTGACTAACGGAATCAGCGTCATATCAGCCTCTTTCAATCGAAAAGGTAATTCTTCTCTAGCAACGACACCATGATATATAATACCATTATTGGGATGAGAAGCTATAAATGCTTCAATCTCCTTCTGCTCGCCACCTGAACCATAAATATGAAATTCCATACCCATCTCAGCAAAATTGATGGACTTGCAGATATCAGCAACCCCTTGAGCGAATCCAAGCAAACCAGCATAAACCAATCTAACTTTTCCATCATTAATCTTATGCACCTTAATATCTGCAAATCTTGTAGGATCTACTCCATTCCGAAACAGATAGGTTTTATTGCCACCGTGGGAAGCAATATGATCAACAATCTCCTGAGATTGCCCCATAGAAATATAAGCCCCCTTATAAATTCTATGCTCAAGATTCTCAAGAATATGATAAAGCTTTCCTTCTGATATCGCACCCAATTCTTTCGCAGACAAAGGCCAAATATCAGAGATATTTGCAATAAATTTACAATGTGCGTGCTTGGCTAACCATTTTCCAACAAGCCCTAACGTCAAAGGAGGACTTTCAACTATTAAATAATCCAATTGCTTACTCTTCAGATAGCGTAAAGAGAATAGCACCATAAATGAGAAAGATACCATATTCCAAATTCTAGGAATCACCTTCTTTGTATTTGATGCATAGAGCCAATATCTTTTAATCTCTACACCATCTATTTGATCAGTGCATGTAATCTTACCTCTATAATCATCAAATATCTTCCCCATAGGGTAATTTGGCATACCTGTGATTATGCATACTTCATTACCACATTCCTTAAGACCATGAATCATTTCATACAAACGATTCTGAGGTGCACCCATTTCTGGTTTGTAGTATTGTGTCAATAATGCAATTTTCATTTCTGTATATTTAATAATTGTTTATTTTCTATATATACTAATAGTAGCTTTAGCTGCATTCTCCCATGAATACAAATTCTTCAGATGCTTAATCCTGTATTGTATCTTCTCATTATTAATATTACTATCAATATAGCGCATAAGTAATTCGCATAGAGAAGACGGATCATTATTTTTGAAGAAAAAATCATGATCCAACGAATTGTCCTGATCACCATGAATCGTTTCTACAAAAGAAGGTAAGTCCGAACAGATTATATTTTTTTCAAAATAAATAGATAACAACAGAACGCCACTTTGTGATATTTCTCTATAAGGAAGGACTAAAACGTCACTATTATTTATCTCTTCATAAAGTTCATCATTAGACAAAAAGTAAGATTTCCAATGAATAAGGGAGTTAGAATCTTTACCTTTAAGTTCCTGTAAATAGCTTTCACCGACACCACCAACTATTCTAGTTTCAATCTTTTCACTATATTCAGCAGGCAATAAGTTAACTGCATCAACTAAAATATCAGTTCCTTTATAATAGGTTTGCAAACCAAACTGTAATATAACATATTTATTTTTTTGCAAAAATTCTTTCTTGGAGATCCTAATCTTAGGAATAAAAACTCCATGATGAACAATACTGATAATATCAGGAACAAAATCAAATTCTTTGATTACTTCCATTTTAGATGACTCCGTATGAACAATGATGTTATCTATATTCCTGCAAGTATCACGAAACCTCTTCTTATATTTTTGTTTTCCGCTATCGCTCATACTTTTCACACCATGAGGATAAATATTGTGTATCGTTAAAATAACCTTCGTTTGAGGTGATAGTACATGTAGCAAATAAAGAATATATTTTTCTATACCAACTACTTCAACAAAAGGTAACCATTGGAAATGAATAGTATCAATTTTCTTAAAAGCAACATGTAAAAGCAAGTAAATGTAATTAATCCCTCCCTCCAATGCCTTTATTAATCTCTTTACAATAAATTCAGTTTGACTGAATTTATTAGGGATTAGTCTAATTAAACCATGACCAGGAATCAAAAGTTGTATTGATGATTTTTCATTCGACAATTCTTTTTCTAATGCTTGGTATAAAGCCTTGTCATAATTATCGACCTTTCCCGACAAATCAACTAACAAATATTTCATATTTATTTAAACCATAGGCGATCGCCTAACTTATATTTCATATTATCTTTTCGCCGTCCAATAATCTTAGAAGGTACCCCGCTATAACCAAAGGAGGAACATCTCTTGTTACAACCATGCCACATGCAACAACTGCGCCTCTTCCTATTGTTACACTTGGCAAAATTGTTATTCTTGAAGCAATCCATACATAATCTTCGATAGTAACGTTACTCGCGACAGGAGTTTAATCAGAACTATTATAATCATTTCACGCCGGTCAAACGCAAGAATATTTACTATATCAACATTATCACTGATTGTAAAATCGCTCGTCCATCAAGTACACGTTATTTGTAAATATTGCAATTTCTATCAATTGTAATACGTTGCAGACTTCAAATGTCTACATTCCTGAATATAAAACTTAGCATGTCGGATTTCTTCATAAAACATTTGCAACATAGTCGTTTCAGCATATGACACGGTGTCCATATTTTTATTTCAATAAAGAAATGTATTAAGCTACTAATAAAATCTCTCATTTATCGATTACTTTTGCATCTGTCTATTTATAAATTCAATTATTTTTTTTGCTCTAAATTCAATCCGTAATGATTTAGCCTTTTCTTTAGATCCTTCTGCTAACTTTTGTCTTAAATCAGAATTATCCATTAATTGTTTAATAGCAGAAGCGATATCATCGACACTTTCTGGGTTTACTAGTAAAGCATTAGAACTATCTAATATATCATCATTAAATGGTAAGTTTGAAGATATAATAGGAAGTCCACATGCAATGGCCTCTACTATAGCATTAGAGCAGCCTTCATTCAAAGTAGGTAAACAAAACACATCAGCAGCACTGAGATAAGAAGGGATATCATCATGTTCTAATGCTCCAATATGAACTATTCCATTACAATGAGGTGTCGCATCGTCTCCTGGTACTGGCTTTCCTATAAAAATAACTTTTATCCTTTTATCACCAATCTTATCAATTGCAGCAGCAAGTCTAGAAGCCCCCTTACGATGGATAAAACCACCGGTAAAAACAATTAAAAAATCATCATCAAAAACTCCAAGTGAATTCCTATTAAGAGGATTTATATCAGAAAAAAGAGAAGAATTTACAGAGTTAGGAAGAACAACAATATCCTCAGCTTTTGACAACCCATATTCTATACACTTCCTTTTATTAAGACTTGATACACTTATGACGCCTGTTACCGCATTGGAAAGCCTTTTCTTTTCTGCAAAAGATAACGAATTGACAAGATCCTCCAATGCTGTATCTCCTTCACCACAAGCAACAAACAATGGTGTACCATTCTTATAGCAATACTTTCTAATATCAAAAGCATTTTGCCAAAAATGGCCATAAATAGCATCGGGCTTTAAATTATGTTTTGTGATTACTCTCAAGATGACTTTATATCTTAACCATTCTAATATGTTTTGTATCCATCTTGGAGCATTTCCAAGGGTTAAATATTTCGGACGATAAATATGATAACTTCGATTACCAATTTTCTTTTCAGAATCCACTGCTAGCAGAGGGTCTCCTTTTAGTAAATGGCGTGTTATACTTTGAGGAGCGATAACAGATATATCAACCCCTTGATTAACCATTTCATTTACCAACTGCTCAACAAAAACATATTTTGGATGAGATGGAGCAGGATAATCAGTTGATACAATACAAATATTCATTACTATACAAATAAATTATACTTCATTCCATGCAGGAACATTTCTTTTAACAATTTCTGCTGGTGTCCCAGCAATAACAACATTTGACTCAGTGAACGAGCGATTTACAGTTGCATTAGCTCCTATACTTACATTGTCAGCAATAGTTATATCACCAAACAATATTGCCCCTGGGCCAATATACACATTATTCCCAATTATGGGAGCACCGTTTTTGCCTCTACTTGCCCCTATGTTGACGCATGAATGAATTCTACAGTTACGTCCAATCTTAGCTTTACTTGAAATAATAATAGAACCATAATGAGCGATGGACAATCCTGGACCACAAACATTAATAGGTATAGAAAAACCTAGATGCAATTGAATTTTTCTTAATTTTAATCGATGATAAAAAAGAAATGCCCTCCCCATAATTCCTCTATTAGAACAATTGGACAGATATTCAACAATTCGTAATTCTCTTAAGAATTCCGAAATATAATCAGGTGCTAAGAAACTAAGAATTCTTTCTCGTAATGACACTTTTGCACTTTTATTACAGGCCAATCTATCACTTTCATGATAATAACGCAGATCAGTAATATTTTTTATCATAAAACACTATTTCTTAATATTATTAATACCATTACGAGTTGAAATAATAGCCCCCCATAATAACCATACCAATAGGTTTCCATCTGCTAAAGAACTATTATGAGTCATTGTATTAATACTATATGCCAAGTAGGCCCCAGCAAATACTAGAGATAGAATATTATTCGCAGATAACTTTTGGATTAGTATTTTTAATACAATTATCATTTGTTCTACAAACAAAGTGATAAGGAACAAACCACCGAATATACCACCATAAATGAAAGCGTTGAGAAAAAAATTATGAGGCATTTTAATGTGAGTGTTAGTATAATAAAAAATACCGCCTACTGGAGTTGATTGAATAAAATCCCAGGCTTCAGACCAAATATGACTTCGAGCATCCTCTTTGATACTGAAACTCGATTCACTATATCTAAATCCATCATCCAAAATACTGTCATAAAATAATGGTCTACCAAATACAATTATTAATATTATAGCTATAAAAAAAAATATCCATTTGACTTTGTTTTTCTCTTCAGAACTACCGACTAACTTAACAATCATTAATATCGAAACAAAGCCTGCAGCAAACAAAGCAGTTCGTTCTTGTACAACGAACACTGAAACAAGAAAAAACATTAACAATATTATATTCCAGAACTTTAAACGAGCACTCTTATTATAAAATATCAAAGCACACGAAACTGCAAGTACATATCCATTTAATACGGAGCCAACAATGCCCGGAACCGCAAGACCTGCTAGAGTATCCATCTCACGGAGTTCAGCTCTCTCTAAAAGTTCATCAGCAGCTGTAATATTTAAAGTATCAAGTATGATATATGAAAGTGGCCGCTGCCACATTTGAATTAAAGTAACGACAGCATCAACGAAAAAAATAGAAAGCAAAGATAACAAAACAAACCTTGCCCCCCTATATTTTGAAATTATCATTCGAGTTGACTGATATCCTACAAATGCAACCAAGTAATAACTTAATAAATTTCTAAGAGCTATATCAAAACCTCCTGTAGAGAAACAAGCGACAAGATAAAAGAACACAAATCCAAAATACAGTTTTGCATATTTATCAAAAAAAAGATAACCCTCCTTTATGCAAACGACTATCATAACAACAGACATTATTTGTCTGGGGGTAACAGGGCCAATATATAAAGACCCATAAAGAATTGATGATATTAAAAATATCAAGTATAATAAGTAATAAAATAATATTTTCATATATTCTAGCAATCTCCTGTTTATTAACAAACAGTTATATAGTGATCTTGAATCAACAACTTATTTTTTAAGGTGAGTAAGCGACAATATAGCGAGCCCAGGTCCTTTCTTAAGAATTAAAGCCAGAAGAAAATAAAAGAATGACGCAAAAGTTATTGCTATAAACATTTCTAACACCCACCAAAAACCATCAAAATCTGGTATATACATAAAAACACCAACTGTAATAAATGAAACAAAGAGAGAAATTCCAAAAGAATAGAAGATTTGTCTCAACTCAACATGGGTAAGTTTCTTAATAGTGTAAAACAAATAAGGAAATACACATATCACAGCAAGAAGTATAGAAATGCCAGCACCAATAAGACCATACCAATAAGTGAGAGGATAAAGAAGCCCTATCATCACTAACATTTTGATTGTATAAAATCTGAATTCCTGTTTTGTAAAGCCATAAGCTCTCAATAATGGATTAAATGAAAACAACAAAGTTTGAAAAACATATGATACAAATATTATTTTAAACGGTTCAACCATTTCCACCCAAGTACTGCCCAATACAAGAAGAACAATAGGCTTTGCATAAAGCACAACCACAATACACATCATGGAAAGAAGATACATGACAATATTCTGAATTTGACTAAGGACATGGTCGACCCTAGATTTATCGTCTGTTATCTGAGCATAAAGTGGAAAGGCGACATTATCAATCACACCTGTAACGAAAGTTCTTGGATAACCTGCAATTGTTTGAGCACGATTATACAATCCAAGAGATGCTGTACCCAAAACGTTACCGACTATAGCAACATCAATATTAGTAGCAAACCATGACGTGATATTTTTCAACTGCAACCACCCCCCAAATCTATATAGCTCATAAAATTTATCTTTGTCAATAACAAACTTAACTTTATATGGATAAACAAAGAATGAATATATTAGCCTAAACAAATATTCTGATAGTAGTGCAATAATTAATCCCCAATAAGACTTCATGTAGTACACGCTAACTACAACGAGAACAAAACTAAGAATTTTTGGAAAAACTTTAAGATAGAAGTATTTCTTTAATTTGATCTCCTTCTGAAAATATGCTATTGCAGGATTTTGTCCTGCTGAGAATATAACACTTAACATTATAACCATAGATGGAAGCACTCCTTCCTCATTATGGTAATAATAAGTGCATATTGGAAATATCAAAAATTCCAAAACTATTGTTGCTACTATTGATGCTAATAAATTCGCAGACCAAGCCGTATCCAAATAGTCTTTAATATCTCCTTTCTTCTGAACTAAAGCTGGGCCTAATCCCATAGAAAACGCAATTGTTCCAAGGCCAGTAAAAAACACAGCAATAGCATAGACACCAAAATCAGTTGAAGACAATATTCTACTAGTTATTGCCAATTGTACAATACCTAATACTGTAAATATAACATTTTCGGCAGCTGTCCACATTGTTCCAGATAAAAAAACGCTTTTTAAGCTTTTCCCCATTTTACTTTGATATAAGATATGATTTTACATTATAGAGGAATGATATTATTCTCCTTTTTGCATTAATATAACAAGTAGGGATTTGCACCAGCAAACTCTTTGCTGCACAATCTAATCCCTCCCGTAAAAGTATACGCTTAAAAGATTCTCTACCTGTCTTCTGAGCTACAGGATGATGAAATGCATAATTATATTTAGTTATATATTTTTCAGGAATGAACTCAACATTGCATAGCCTTCTTGCAAGATCAATCAAATATTCACCTTTCTCCGACTGAACACTCGCTTGTGATACCCCCCAAGGACTATATTGGAGCATATTTTTTTCTACAGCATGAAAATCACCAAGTGTTAAATCAGATACGAGTCCGAATTCTTGATCACCAAGTTTATATCTACAAGAAGAACATGAAGGTCGCTTCAGATACTGAAAAGCAATCTCATAACTACTTCCTTTAAAAAGTTCTTGATGATGTTTCCCATTTTCAAAATCGGCATAAATATAATATGGTTTCCAACCACTCTCTTTATATCTTACGGAGAAATACTTTATCTGAGAATTATTATTTTCTTTTAATTTACTTGCAAAAAGATTTTGCACCTTAGGAGTCGTAGGTCCATGACACACCAAAGATATAGAATATAAATTATCTGTGTTACGCCCCCAATAATTATACAGAGCTGAAACTTCACATGGCAGACCGATAAATAATATTTTTTTCCTTTTTATATTTCTTATCGTTTGATAGATACCACCCTTCTCAGCTTGAATATACTTAGAAGTCCTAAACTGTTCTAATTCCTCAATAGTTTCTGCTATTGCATATTCCGATTTTGAAAAATCAGAAGAATAACGTACACCAACAACAACACCCTTTTCCAAAATAAATTGCTTACTGATGGCCGTTGCATAGCCTCCAGAAGAACTATATCTCGTTCCATCAATATCTCGCGTTTGCCCGCCAAACGAAGCTTTCAATACAATATCATTTCGATTAGAGGACTTCATTGGGCAGATTTTTATACATTTATTACAATGTATACACCCCTCATCTGTCTCTATATATGGATACAGAAAGCCTTCGTCATCTGGTTGCATTCTAATTAAATTCTTCGGGCAGACACAAGAACATAATTCACAGCCACAGCATTGATTCTTACTTTGATATAAACCGGATGTCAACATATTAAAAAGTTAATGCTGCTTTCAAGAATTTCATTGATCTCTCGCGCTCTGATTGAACCTTTTGGGTAACAAGTGTATAATCGATTGGCTGTTCCTGATAACTATCCCATTCCCTATGCTTATCTGTAATTAATCTATATTTAATCTCCCAAAGAGAAAGGATATCATCGATTCTAGAATGACGCTGTAACTTTACTCCAGTATTCTTCCTATAAAACACATATATCTGCTTTTCATTCATTATAGAAAACCTTTGGCAGAACCGGAAACTTTTCCGCTTTGTCAAAGGCTCCCTCTTTGAGGGAGCTGGCAAACCCGCAAGGGTTTGACTGAGGGAGTTCGTTTTCTATTTTGTTCTTTTTACACATATCTGATTTGAAATATTCTCCCCTTTGAAACGCCGGAGGTTTTGTTGTTTCTCCGTCCCAGTTATGGTATACTTACTGGGTATCTATTATCTTGATGGTATTTATCATACATGCAAAAGGATGTGAACCCATGGACGCACTGGAACAGGCACGCGCCGAGATCGACACGGTGGATGCCCAGCTGGCTGCGCTGTTTGAGCGGCGGATGGCTGCTGTGCTGCAGGTGGCCGAATACAAAAGAGCCCATGGCCTGCCCGTTTACGATGCCGCCCGCGAGACGGCAGTGCTGGAAAAGGCTGCGGCCCGCATTCAGGACCCGGCCCTGCGGCCCTACTATAAAGACCACGTGCAGAACCTGATGGACGTGGCAAAGCAGTACGAAGCCGTGGTGCTGGGCCAAAACCGCGCCGCCTATCAGGGCGTGGAGGGCGCTTTTGCCCACATTGCCCTCCGGGCGCTGTTCCCCCACGCCGAGGCTGTGAGCTACCCCACCTGGGACGAGGTGTTTGACGCGGTGGAACGCGGCGATGCTGCCCGGGGCGTCGTTCCCTTTGAGAACAGCCATGCGGGCGATGTTTCCGCCGTGCTGGATCTGTGCTATAACCATCCGGCGCTGTGGGTGGTGGATGTGTACGATCTGCCCATCTCCCAGAATCTTCTGGTGCTGCCGGGCACAAAACTCGACCAGATCAAAAGCGTCTACAGCCACCAGCAGGCCATCGCCCAGAGCGGGTATGAGGTGACCGGCTGCACTGATGAGTCCGGACGGGACTGACCGGCAGTTTTTTTGACAGGATACTTGAAAACTTCGGTGCGGTATTGTATAATAAGAAAGCCTAATTGTAGAAAATACAAAGAAAACATTGAATAAGTTACCCTTAATGTCTAAAGGAAGTTCTCCAACGGATGGTGGCTATCTACTGATGAGTGATGAAGAAGGTAAAACTGTTCTCGAAAAATATGATGGTATAAATGATATTTTGAAAAAGTATGTAGGGTCTAAAGAATTTATAAATGGTTATTATAGATATACTATTTGGATTGCTGATGATGACATAAAAACATGGAAGAATAACAAATTTATATCAGAACGACTTAAAAAAATAACAGAATATAGAGATAAAAAGAAAGGAACAGTAAAGAAATTAGCTGATAAGCCTTGGAAATATGTGTCACAAGGGAGGTTTTCGGAAACATTATCAAAAAAGAATAGGACAGGATACAATATTATTGTTCCGCGTGTTTCTTCAGAAAATCGTATATATGTCCCAATGGGAACTGTTGATGATAATACTGTTATTTCTGATTCTGCTATGGCTATCTACGATGCACCACTTTGGTTATTGGGACTCCTGGAATCACGTATGCATATGGTTTGGTTGGAAAATGTAGGAGGAAAATTAGAAACACGCTATCGCTATTCTGCTGGACTTGTCTACAACACATTCCCAGTTCCAGAACTTTCTACACGTCGTAAGAATGAAATTGAAGAATTAATTGGAAATATTTTGGACATTCGAGAAGAAGAAGGTGGAACTTTAGCTGAATTGTATGGTTCACCATTAGCTGCTAAGAATCCTAAGCCAATGAATCCAAGATTATTAGAAGCACATAAAGAACTAGATAAAGTTGTCGATAGAGCGTATAAATCAACTGATTTTAAAGATGATAATGAACGTTTGGCATTGTTATTAAACATGTATAGTGAAATGGTCAATAAAAAGGGGTAAGGAAATATGAGTAATAACATAGAAGTAAATTATCATACAACTGGAGAAAGTACTGTTACTAACAAATTAGGCATGCGTCAGATGCAAGAAAGAGTATATGCAAAGCGAAATTCTAAATATTTGTTAGTTAAAGCTCCACCTGGCACTCCTTCTCCATGATACCGACTCTTTCAGGGAGGCGGAAGATAAATTAGCTAATCAAGGAATTAAGAAAGTAATTGTAGCCGTTCCAGAACGTTCAATTGGAAGTTCATTTAAAAATACAGAATTAGTTAAATATGGCTTTTATGAAGATTGGATAATTGATCCATACTATGATTTAACATCTGCTGGAACTAGTGATAGTAAGGTACAGAGACTAATCAAATTTATGGAAGATACAGAAGCTAAAGTAGCTATTTGTACTCATTCAACTTTGCGAAATGCTTATCAAAAAATTGATAGTGATAAAAAATTCGACAATACTCTAATTGCTATTGATGAATTTCATCATGTATCAGCAGAGGATAATTCTGTTTTAGGTGGTGCATTAAAAAATATTATGCATAATTCCAATGCACACATTTTAGCAATGACTGGTTCATATTTTAGAGGGGATTCTGCACCAATTTTAACAGAAGAAGATGAGCGTGAATTTGATAAAGTTAATTATTCATACTATGAACAATTAGATGGATACAAGTATTTGAAGTCATTTGGGATAGATTATAAATTCTATCAAGGTCGATATACAGATGCGATTGGTGAAGCGATGGATTTAGATAAGAAAATGATAATCCATATTCCCAATGTTAATTCTGCTGAATCAACTAAAGATAAATATGATGAAGTTGATCATATTTTTGATGCAATTGGTGAAATTGAAAAGAAAGATGAAGAAACAGGTATCTACTTTGTTAGACGAAAAACTGATGGAAAACTTTTGAAGGTAGCAGATTTAGTCAATGAAGATGGTCGTGAAAAGATCCAGGCAACTTTAAGAAAAATCAAAGATGCTGATGATTTAGATATTATTATTGCTCTTGGTATGGCAAAAGAAGGTTTCGACTGGCCATGGGCTGAATATGCCTTAACTATTGGATATCGAGGATCATTGACAGAAATTGTACAAATCATAGGTCGTGTTACTCGTGATAGTGAAAATAAGACACACTCACAATTTGTTAACTTGATTGCACAACCTGATGCAGACAATGAAGATGTTACTTACGCGGTAAATACGATTATTAAAGCTATTACTGCTTCATTATTGATGGAACAGGTTTTATCACCTGAAATAAAATTAAAATCTAAAGGAAGTAAGATTGATACTACAGATAAAAATAATGATGATGTGGTATTTATTAAAGGTTTAAAAGAACCACCAACTCAAAAGGCTAAGGATATCATTGAAAATGATCTACCTGATTTAAAGGCAGCTATTTTACAAGATAGACAAGTTCAACAAGCTATTGCGACTCAAGAAGATACAGAATACGTAAATAAAGTGCTTATTCCTAAAGTAATTATGCAACAAGAATTAGACTTGGATGATGAGGAACTTGAATCTGTAAGGCAACATTTAGTGGCTGATATGGTGGTTAGTCAAAGTCAAAACAAGACTTCTAAGGGTGAAAATGGCGATAATAATAAATTTTTAAGTATGGCAAATAGGTTGATTGATGTAGAAAAATTAGATATTAATATGATTGATAAGATCAATCCATTTCAGAGAGCATACGAAATTATGTCTACTAATATCAATAGTAGTACTTTGCGTATCTTGCAAAGAGAGATAGATTCTAAGAAATATGATTTTAGTGAAGATGAATTAAGATTAATATATCCTAAAATTTTGAAGTTTATTTCAGAAAATGATGGTAAATTACCAGATAAGGGTTCAGATGATGAAATGGAAAGAAAGTATGCATATGCATTGATTAAGTTAAAAACTATGAAGGAAGAAAAGGAACGTTTAGAAAATGCCTAAAAGTATAGATGAAATCTTAAATGATCCACAGTTAAATGA
>OHBJ01001204.1_pt1 | contig 17725 bp, 10 predicted proteins | sample 1577241 | NCBI WGS metagenome assembly OHBJ01 (sample SAMEA3541594, study PRJEB24748) | human gut metagenome | biome: human gut; feature: human-associated habitat; material: faeces | place: China | collected 2012 | reverse complement strand
CGTCATCGCTGAGGTGGTAGGCACCGCAGGTGAAGGTGTTGGCCGAACGGTCAGGCTCGTCGGCATTTCCTTGCCACCCTGTATTGGCGTAGTTCACACGTGCGCCGAAACGGAACGGATTATAATTAGCCAGTTCGAAGGTAACGCTTCGGTACTCGTTGCCGTTGTAGTAGCCCTGCTCATCCCCGTTAGTCGAGATTATCGCCGGGTAACTGTGCAGGTTGGAGGCGATACGCACCACCTCGTCGCTCTTGGCCTTGTTGGTGTACATATAGACGGAGTATTTGCCGGTTCCGCTCTGACTTACAAATTCTCCATTCGATTGAAGATATTCCTCCTTGGGCCGGAACATCATCATGCGTCCACCTTCCGGATTGTTTTTACGCCACCATGTGTCGGAGTCCGTGGCGTAACGATCGAACTCGCAGTCATAGTTTATGATTTCACTGTGGGTCTCGCTGAGGGAGTTCAGGTTCTGCGAGTAGAGCAGGAACTCCACATATTGCCCCGCATTGACAGGCTCACCTTCCTGATGGGCATCCGGATTGTCTATCGGTTTTTCCCGCAGTTGCAGGTCGAACGTCACACGGGCACCGCGTTTCTGGGGCACCAAGTGGTAGAGCACATACTCATCGTCCGCGAACTCCCCGGAATTGTCGCTCGTATTTGCACTGTATTCCATCAGACCCTCCACCGTTATGGTACGGGTATGATCCGTAAATGCGAAAGTACGTGTCATGGTCTCGAAGTGCTCCGCTTCGATATAGAGCGTTCCGGTGTACCCGGCATCCTGCTCAAGAATATTCTCGAAATAGACGCGCTGCACACCCGGTTTTTCAACCGTACAGACGTACTTGTAGTCCGGTTCTGTCGGGATGTCGCCGCTGCTGTACCATTCCTTGTCGCCCTCGCGCACCACAGATAACGCCATGCCCGACTCGGCGCGTATGTCCAGTTCGTTTACGGAGATGTACACCTTCATCGGGAACAGTTCCTCCGGACAGCTTTCGGGTACGGTGAACATCACCGTCACATGTGGGCGCCCTCGGGTGGGATCTGTGTCGTTCAAACTGCCATACAGCGCCGTGCCGACCCATGAAGGGGTGAACGACTGTTTCTTTACCGTGATGACCCTGATCTTGCGCTGCAGCTGCCCGTGTTTCACGAGCAGGGTACCCTCCAGTTTCTCGTTATCGCCCAGAGGAAGCAGCGAAAGTAGAATGGTACCGTTGCCTACGCCATCTTCGATGCTAAAAGCGTTATCTATGGTTTGTCTTGCTACCGAGTTTTCGATCCAGGTGACTTCGGGCTTGTCGGTCTCCGTTATCTGCGTCCCGTTCTTGCCCGTAAGGGTGTATTTGAGCTGGAATTTTTCAGTACCTACTTCGTCCGCGTCTATCACTACGTAGGTCTCGGCGACCGAGAGGATGTAATTCTGGTTCTCCACTTCGTTCACGTCGTCGGAGATGGATATCCAGACGTTATTCGTGGCCGCAGCCGTCAGCGCCTCTTCGAAGGTCTCTTGTCCGTATGAAAGCGGGCCGGCGATGTTCAGCTTGTAGTGGTGGTTACGGCGTACGAGTATTTGCTCGCCATTCTCGTCCACCAGCATGATGCGGTAATACTTCTCCGCGTTCTCTCCTGCAGCTTTTCCCCGTATGATGATGCTGACGGGGTCGTCCGAGCGGTTCTCGCTCTCGAAGATATACTGGTTCGTGGCTGTGGTCACATCCGTGATGTCGCTCATCTTGGCGTCGTTCAGGGGAAGCGTGACGAAGTCGTCCGTCTGCCAGTCTGCCCACGTGAAATTGAAGCCCTTTTCGGGGTGGTAGGGAGCCACCGTACCGAAAGCGTTGGTGTTGTACGCTACGAATCCCGAAACGTCGATCCACGGGTTGGTCGTTTCGGTTGCCTCGCCGGCTGCATAGGTCGGGTTTGCCACCGAAACCTGCGCATGGTTGCGGAGCATGGTTATCGAGTTTCCGGCAGTTTTTATCTGGTCGGCAATGGATGCATCGTTCTCACTGTCGCAAACGAAGCGTCCCCAGTAGATCATCCGTCCGGACGAGCCTTCGAGCAGCGCCATCACTTCGCTCTCGGAGCGGTTGCGGAACTGGTCCTCCTTGAAGTCCGTCATATTCTGGTTTGCCACAAAATGGATGTTCCGGGTGTTTTCGGGCACTTCGGCGGTAAATGATCCCGTGGTAGCGTTCGTTGTCGAAACCGTTGCCGAGGCGGTCGTGATGAAGAGACCGTAGCTGTCGAAGCAGAACAGCGTCATGTCCTGCACACCGCCTCCGTCGGGGTCCACCGAACGGGTCAAAACTTCCTGCATGGCAGGGACATCGGCATTGAACCGGAGTGTCACATAGCCTTCGCGTGCTGCTGACAGCGGATCCAGCAGGTCGTCTTTTCGACAAGAGACCAGCAGCACCGCCAAGGCAGCCAAGGCTATTGCCGTATGAGATATTCTTTTTATCATAGTCTTATCCTTTTATCTGTTCTTCAGCACTAATTGTCGGTCTATTTTTCATTGTAAACATCGCGGACACAGCGAGGTTCGGCACCTTCAACATTCCAATTGGGGTTATATGTCCGGCCTCCCGCATGATAGTAATAATTACCATTGAGCAAATAATCGATTGCATCTGCATCCTCGTCTTCTGTTCCTTGATAATTCAAAATAATATCCAACTCTGCTCTCGTTGGCAAACGCCAGTCATCATATACGGTTCCATCCTTTGCAACTTCCACGTAATTGGCACAGTGTTCCCGTGCAATTCTCAAACTATTGTCACTGCCATCCAAAGTCAGATTACCACCTCCTACCAAAAAGCCACTTAATGAAGATGAAATCATAAAGGATGGGGATACCAATTCTGCATTATCTTTTCCTGGGTCGGTAACGTAAAGCCTCGAAATCTCATCATAAATTTGTCTTGGACGTCCAATAGTATATTGACCTGATGAAGCCGTCAAAACGATATGATATAGACGAGCATTGTATTCAGTTAAACTTTGATTAAGAAGACGATTATTGCGATCATAGTAATAGTAGAAGAACTGCGACTTTCCTGTGCTCGGATCTTCAACGGCATATTTCGATGTAAAAAAGCTATTTGAAGCTGAAAAGCGGTTCCTCAATGTAACTACTTCGTATTCATATTCTCCATTCCAGTTACTTATATTTCGCGTAGCAAGGCTGATTCCGTATATGCGATCTCCACTATACTCGTACGTAGTAGGCTCAGTGTCATCTGTTTTAAAATCATCACGATAGGAATACCAACTTTGCTTGTTGGTGATATATTCCAGCGGATATTGTGCCACCGTTACCTCGCGCTCCTGCCCGTCCTTATTAGTAATTCTGAACTTTATGTAACGAATAGTCTTGTTCTCTGGTACGTCACTGAACACATCAATACTACCAGTAATGCCTTCGTCGGGGGAAATGCGGATGTCGCACAGATTACTCCATGTGGTTCTTTGTCCCCAAGGCCACTCAGAAGTAGTCGTTTTCACACCCCATTCGTCGCTATCTGGATTATCGGGGTATCTTTTCTCCAATGTTTGGTTCTGCCCGAACTTGTCGATGTAGTACACTTCGATGATTTCGGCCGTTACTTCCGACGATGAAGAGAACTGCAGGGTTGTGCGGTCATCGTCTATGTTGTGCATCTCGAACTCCTCCTCGTTCACATAGAGATAGGCCGGACGATCGGTCTCGCCGCCAATGTCGATGGTCTGTTCATCCCACTCCCGTACCAAGTAGTCTATCGGCCCCAGTTTGACCGGCTCTGAAGGGTCGGTACCGCCCGGAACGTTGAGCGTCAGCGAGACCTCGTAGCAGGTGTTACGTTCCAATGCCGTACCCTCGCACACCGGAATCTGGTAATAGCTGTTTTCGTGAGGTACTTTTACGCATCTGCGTGCTTCTTTTTTATTGCTACCGCAGTGGCAGCACATCTTCGTCTTCGTTGATCTCTTCCATCATCCCATCCGCAAAGTACCAGCCTCTGCCGTACAGCGCCTCGCTGCCGTCGGCGCACAGGATATACGAGCCGTCCGGCAAAGCGAGAAAATGCCGCTTTTTGCTGTCGGCAAGGGCGATGTCCTCCACCTTCTGCCCGTCCAGCACATGATCCCGGATGAACTGGTAGTGGGGCAGGATGCGGGTCTCGGTCAGGCCAAGGCCGTTCATCCAGCGGGAGTAGTGCGGGTCGGCGGCTTCGCCCGGTTCCTCGGGCGCGGCGTACACGATGTGGGCGGCGTTCATGCTGCCGGCACTCACGCCCAGCACGATGCCGTGGTAGTTGTGGAACAGCCCCGGCAGGCCCAGCTGAGCAAAAAAGTGGTTCTGGGTGGGCACGTGCCCGCCGCACAGCATCACAAAGCCGCTTTGGGGCAGAAGAGAACCGATCTCCTCAGCATTGCGGGCATCGCAGGGGATGAGCGCCGTCAGGGGCAGGTGGGCGTTCGCAAAACTCTGAGCAAACACCCGGCACATCTCGTCGTTCTGCTCGTAGGCATAGGGGTCTGCCGCAATGGCAAGGCCCAGCACGGCGTGATCCGGCCAGACGGCCCGCAGGTTCGCCACAAAGTGGTTGCGCGTGTCCAGCACCGGCACTGCAGGGCCCGGCTCAAAGGGGCAGCCGCTGGGGCTGCTGGTCAAAAACAATGTCATAATGATTCCTCATAAAAAGTGAATAAAGGCTGTGTCCATTTTAACACGATTTTGCTGCCAGCGGCAGAGCCAGAATCACCAAAAAAATCCCCCGCTTTTCGCCGTTTCGCAGAAAGCAGGGGATCTTATCATGCCTTTCGGTAATGGAATACCTTGTCCTTGGTGAGGAGCATGGCAGCGCTCACGGCCAGAGCCGCCAGCTCGGCGGCGGTGACGGCCAGCCAGATGCCGTCGATGCCCAGCAGCATCGGCAGCAGGAGAATGGCGATCACCTGAAACGCCAGCGTGCGCAAAAAGGAGATCAGCGCGCTGGTCACGCCGTCGCCCAGCGCCGTGAAGAAGGAGGACGCATACACGTTGAAGCCCATGATGAGGAAGCTCAGCGCATACAGCCGGAAGGCCCGGCTGGTCAGGGCCAGCAATTCCGCATCGTAGCCCACGAAAATGCGCGCCACACAGGGGATGATGAACATGGAAGCCAGCGTCAGGGTCACAGCCACCACGGCGATGAGCCGCAGGCTCTTGCGGTAGAGGTTGTGCACCTCGGCGTGGTTGCGGGCACCGTAGTGGAAGCTGACGATGGGCGCACTGCCCACGGCATAGCCCACGAACACCGCCACGAACAGGAAGGCCGCGTACATGATGACGCCGTAGGCGGCCACGCCGTTCTCACCGGCCAGACGCAGCAGCTGGAAGTTATACAGGATATTGACCAGCGACATGGAAAGGTTGGTCATCAGCTCAGAAGAACCGTTGATACAGGCATCCCACAGCACGCGGCCGTAAAACTGCGTTCTGCACAGGTGCAGGCGGCTGGTATTGTGGTGGTCGATAAAGTAGAACACCGGAAGCACGCCGCCCACCAATTGGCTGATAAGGGTGGCAACGGCAGCGCCCTCCACGCCCCAGTGCAGCATACCCACCATCACCACGTCCAGCACCATGTTGGTGCAGCCTGCACCTACGGTGAACCAGAAGCCCAGAAGCGGCTTTTCGGCGGTGACGAAAAAGCTTTGGAACATATTTTGCAGCGCAAAGGGCGGCAGCGCCAGCATCAGGATGCGCCCGTAGCGCACGGCGTAGTCCAGCAGCTCTCCCTTTGCGCCCAGCAGCACGGCGACCGGCCGCAGGAACACAAAGCCCAGCACGGCCAGCACACTGACCGAGATGAGCGCTGCCAGCAGAAACATGGTAAAATAGCGGTCGGCTTTTTTCTGGTCACCCTCGCCCAGCGTGATGCCTACGATGGCGCTGCCGCCGGTGCCCAGCATAAAGCCGACAGTGCCCAGCAGCTGCGGCAGCGGCATGATGAGGTTGACCGCCGCAAAGGCCGTTTTGCCCACAAAGTTGGAAACGCACAGGCCGTCCACGATGCCGTAGACGGAGGTGAACAGCATGGTGCCGATGCAGGGCAGCACGAACCGCAGCAGGCGGGAATAGGTAAAATGATCGGACAATTGGATGGTTTCCTTTGGCATAGCTTCTCCTTTTTGAACTTCACATATGCAAAAAGGCCGGATAAGAACCACCGCTCCGGTGCGTTCCCTCTTCTGCTGCGGCACTACGGTGCCCACAGCCTCCGGGAAGCACGAACGATGACATCTTATCCGGCCCTTCAATTACGTTGAAACAGCCCTCCGATGAGCGAAAAACAGTATAGCAAAGTTTATTTTTGATGTCAAGCCCTGCTTTGCATTATTCCGCTGCAAGGCGGACAAAGGGCGCGATGGCGTTGGCGTCGCCGTGGCGAACGATGGAGTAGGTAATGTCGCAATAGGGCTGGATGGCGGTGCTCTTTTCCACGGTGGAGATGAGCAGCACCTGCAATTGCAGGCGGCGGAACAGTTCCATCATGGGGCGGATGCGGTCGCTGGTCATCTTGCTGAAGGCTTCGTCCAGCAGCACAAGGCGGATGCTGTTCTCGCTCTTCTCATAAATTTGCAGCAGAGACGCGCAGATGGCCACATAGAAGGGAGCCTGATTCTCGCCGCCGGAGGAGTCGCGGCTGACCCGGGACAGGTATGCCTGCTGGCCGGTGACGCGGTTCGTCACTTTGATGTCATAGTCCAGATAGGTGCGGTAGTCCACATAGTCCGAGAGAGTCACGCCGCCGGTGCGGCCCTCCTGCCGGGCGCGGGTGTTCTCGTCCACGTCCGCCATGATCTTTTCCATCAGCTCGTCCACCTGCCGCTCATAGGCCGGGTCGGCGGTGGCGGCAAGGTTGTCCAGCGAGTCGCCCTCGGTCATCTGCTGGTTGCCCTTGTCCACGATGACCTGATAGAAGGCCGCCAGCTGCGGGTCGCGGCTGGGCTCCAGCTCAAAGCGGTAGACCTCCTCGCCGTAGGTCAGCTGTTCCATCACCTTGTTCAGCTCCCGGAACTGCCGCCGGGCGTTGAAGATATCGTCCTTCATGCGGAACAGGATATCCTTGCGGAAGCGGTCCTTGCAGTCCCGCTGCGCCTGCTCCAGACGGGCGGCGTAGCGCTCCAAGTCGATGCGCACAAGACTCTCATGCTGGGCGCGGTACTGCTCCAGCCCGGCAAGACCTAGAGGATAATCGCAGACGTAGCGCCGGTTGTATTCCCGCTGCGCCGGTTCCAGCGTGCTGTTCAGGTAGACGGTCAGCGCATCGTCCAGCTTGGCCTGTGCTTTTTCGGCGGCCTGCGCGGCGGCGCGGGGGGATTTATCCGGCCCGGTCAGTCCAACCTGTGGAAAAATAAAATTTCACGTACCCGTGGGCGATTGTTATATCTATCTGATAGGAAACGCCACCGGTTCGTTTCTGGAATTCTTTCCGGGATTGAGTACCCCGGGCGGAAGCGAAGAGGACCGGCTGGCTACCTTGGAACAGTTTTGGACCGCGGGAACTCCCAGGTGGACCGGAAACATGAATACCGTAGACGGTTACCTGCCGTTGGTAGGAACCGTGAACAATGAGCGGGGAGATTGCACGGTACAGAGTGACGGGACTATTAAATACACAGGTACGGACGGTGAGGAGCATACGCTTGATTCGAAATCTACAAATGAATCGGATGACAATTCTTTTATTCTGAAGCGTCTGATGAGTAAGGTGACGGTAAATATCAAGGGAGGAGAAGGAGTCACTTTCACACCGAAGGATTATCGTTTCCGTCATGTGCCCACCTATGTGTCGCCCATCAATGCGGCATGGACTGACGAAGAGAAAGACCGAATTCCCGTAACCGATACCGAAACCGTGCCTTTTAGCATGCAGAGCAGTAACAGCTTCACCGTATATCTGCCTGAAAATGTACGGGAAGCGACCGGTACAATAGGTTCTTTTGCCGACCGTGAGGAGATTATCAAGGATACATACGGAAAAAACACTTTGGAAACGGATGACGGGCATGAAGAGCACTACCAATTTAAAAACGCTCCGAAAAACTCCACTTACATGGAGATAACCGGACGCTTCGAAGGGACACACGATGGAAAGACCGTATCAGCCGACTGCCGTTACTTTATCCATTTCGGTGACTTTGGTGAGTCCAAAGGATATGGAGATTTTAGTTTAAGGCGCGACTACCACTATACATATAATATCACGGTGAACGGTGTGAAGGACATTTATGTAGAGGTAAATGACAATAAAGAGGCACCGGGAGCTGAAAGCATCGTGTTTGAGGGAGGTGTCCGCCAAAGACTGGACGCGCATTACGAACAGGTGGAAATGAAGTTTGATAAAAGCACATTGAGCAACGGAATATATATCTATGCCACTACACCGTATGGAAATATCGACTGTTTCTACAGACCGGGGACAAATGGTACAGGTACAATTGAAGGAAATAGCTATACGCGGGAAAATGTGACAGACTATACTTCCTGGATCAAGTTCAGGAAACAAGAGGAAAAAGGAAGCTTGGCTCTTTACCACCCTGACGAAGTAAAGGATGTTCTTGCCACCCTGGATGACTTTTATAGCGGTAGTGAGCAAACGGCTTATTACACCTGCTTCGTGGACGAGTTTTATTACGAGAAGCATCCTGACAGAAAGCAGAGTAACACGATGATTCATCTGAGCGACTTTATCAATGCAGACGACCGTACTTTCAGCTTGGGCAGCCGGCTGAAGTATAGTGCGGACGGCAAGAGCGCCGTCGCTTCTGCGGTCTATGTGCTGCAACAACGCTCCATCGCCTGTTTCTATGACCTGAATGATATGAAAAGGAATAAATACGGGGTGGAGATTGTGGATGAGATCGGCCAGCTGGTAGGACCGATAACGTATGGGAACCCCAACTCTTCTACCACAGAAATGAAAGATGGACGGATAAATACGATAACTGAGATTGCAAACAACGGTGCTGTGAATTGGACAAAGAACGGCTTTTTGCTCAGTGACAATGACAACAGCCTTGTGGTAGGAAAAGAAAGATTAAGTTCAGAAGAAGCCTATTTGGCCTGCCTTACCCGCAACCGTGACCTTGACGGAAATGGAACGTTGGAAGATGACGAAATTCGTTGGTATAACCCCGCCCGCGACCAGGTTCTCGGTCTCTGGATTGGCGAACCGGCCATGCCTGCGGAGGCCGCCCTTTATCCAAGCTCTACTGAAGATTTGGCAAGACCTGCGGCAGGGAGTGCCTGGCCCATATTTACCAGTACAGGCGGTAATAACCGTGTGATTTATGGGGAGCAGGGAAGCTCCTTCGGAGATGCAGGCAGTGCTCCTAATGGCGGTTATGTGCGTGCGGTAAGAAATTTAGGGGCCGGAGTACCTGATGCTGAAAGTTATAGGCAGAAAGCGGATGCCTATTATGAATATAATTCCGGTAACCGTACTATTGAACTGTTTTTGACAGACAATGCCTTGCGTGCTTTCAGCAACCGCGAACTGGCTTCTCATAACGAAAAAAGCGTAGTCAACCGGCCACCGAAAATGTTCCAGGTAGCTGCACATCCGTTTATTGAGGAAGCGACTGAACATTGTAACAGATTCCTCGGGATGGGTGCTCATGATTTTTCTTATAGCAGGCTTCGAACAAGCCCCTGTCTGGAAGCGACAACGAACACAACAACAGTGGCACGAAACTATCCGGGTGATGGAGAAGACAATGTAACCACAGCCTCATGGCGTCTTCCCAACCAAAGGGAACTGGTACTTATGGTGATTGCCATGTCAACCGAAAAAGGAGTTTTGGATTATGAGAACGAGGATGATTACCAACATGTGAGTGCTACACATAGGCATGTTGCGGACACATATGACTATGAATCTAATTATCTCCTGCAATGCCGTACCGCTTTCTCCAATCCTAATTATCCGATTGACTCCAATAAGAATTCAAACGGCTATATGTATAATACAAAAACAGACCAGATACAGATATTTTGGGATACGGGAGATGGTAGAGAGGATTACGGTCAAGGGACTGACGGAACTGCCGGTTATCTCTGTGTACGCGATGTCAGGTAATAGCACTTTTTAGATATTTTGTCCAAAGAGTTGTTTTTCTGGTTCATCCCGATCTGTATGGCAGGGCTCACATAATCCGGGCGTGTTGTTTCTTTCTCAACAAAATAGGAGGAAACAACACGCCCAAAAACAACCATCCATTTTCCCTCTTTCTCGAAATATCCGTAACATATGGGAATCTTTGTCGACTTAAATTACAACAAATACAATCTCTATTTTGGGAATACGGCTTTCTGAATACCGGAAATCCCATGACCTGCCGTTTTACATCCCCTCCCTACAGTCTACAACGACATGCCATCAAAACACTCCCCCATAAAATTTCTATTTTTCCTGTGAAATTATTCTCTTATTCAAAAAAAATAGTATCTTTGTCCTATGAAAGTTGTTCATAAGTATGAGACTGTAAAGTACTGAAATTAGCACAATCTCCAAATCGTTACCTTAGACTTTTCAGAACTTCCATAAGCGTTTGTCTTTCAAATTAATCCATTAAATTGATAAGAATTTAAAGTAAATACATATCTTGGTGTAAAGCATATCGTGATTGCTTAACCACGACCGTGGTTAAGCCTAATCACCCGGGTGGTTAGAGTTAGTCACGTAGGTGGTTAGAGTTAACCACAGCCGTGGTTAATAGAAATATAACTTTCATTCACCGGGACGTTATTGGCATTAAAGCATATAACTAACCATAATTATCATATCATGAACAAGCAATCCGCTATCTTCTACTCCTTACTGTTCCTGTTATGTTGCTCCTTCACCAAGCAACATAATGAGGAATGGAAAGAGATTAGCAATAAGTTCTACTCCATCACCTTGCCTTGCCATTGGAGCACAAAGAATGAAAAAGGCAATGGCATTATACCGGAAGAGCGAGACGCCCGGTCCATCGGTTGTCATCTCTATTATCTGATATGGGAAACTCCATTGATTAATTTCCGGGAAGACTTACCGAATCATGTATTGTGTTTTATTGAAAGCTATCAGAAAATAGATAAGGCATCCCCTATTACTTTAAAAGAAGTAGAAGAATTGGAAATGAAAAAGATTTCCGGTCCTATCCGGCTCTGCAGCAAAACGAGAATCAAATCCAATAAGAATCAAGAAAGGTTTGTCATTGTGCAAAAGAGTCAAGAATATGATAAGACATGGAATATATATCGCGTTTACTATTTATTACAGCAAGATGATGACATGGTACATTGTGTAACCATAAGGATGAGAGAAAATTATGCCAAAAAGAATCCGGGGAAAATCGAAGAGATAAAACGGATTCTTGACTCTTTTACCATAAAAGGCGAAAGGTAAGGAGAAAGGAGAACGCTCCCTCTGTCAAGAACATCACTTGTCTCCTTCCCAATTCCCCCGTGTAAAATCCGGTATCTCCACCGGAATGCTTCCTTGCCGCACCGAAAGTTCGCTCAGCTCCGTGATACACGACCATTCGGCTGCATCATATACATCCTGATCTAAAGGCAGACCATTGCGCAAGCAATGCACCAGACGATAATCCATGATATAATTCATCTCGTTCGGCATCTCTTTCCGCTTTGCCTCCTCACCGATGGTAGCAGTGAACGGATGCTTATAACGTTCCATTACTTTCTCAAAATCCTCTCCTGCCAAGGGTTCTTTACCATACTCGTCCAGCAGGATGCAAGGCACGGGATATTTCTGCATGAAGCCTTTTGTGCCGCACACAGTCTGATGCCGGCTGTATGGGCGCGGAGTCGTCACATCATATTGCAATACGATAGTACGCCCTTTGACCGTCCGAATCAATGTCGTATTCACATCTCCCATCAGATAAGGTTGTGCAGCCTCGGCGGAATGCTTGCCAAACTGCCCGCGGGCATAAGCCGACAGCCCCGCTTCACGCGATGACATGGATACAAGATACTCCATGCGGTCTCCACGATGAATGTCCATCCATTGACAGATAGGGCCCAGCCCGTGAGTGGGATACGGATTTCCGGTATGCTGCTGGCTATACAGCTTTATCCAGTTATTATGATAGCCGCCTTCCGTTTCGTCGGCAAAGTAATGCCGGCGGAGGTCATGGATATACGCTCCTTCGGCATGGGTTATCTCTCCCAATGCCCCTTGCCGCACCATGTTCAGGGTCGTCAAGGCAAAAGCATCATAACAACAGTTCTCCAACATCATGCAGTGCCGGCGTGTCTGCTCGGCGGTATCCACCAAACGCCAGCAGTCCGCCACGCTCATGGCGGCAGGCACCTCAAGGGCGGCATGGCGTCCCTGCTGCATGGCATATACCGCAATATCGGTATGTGTCAGCCAATCGGTACAAATATAAACCAAGTCAATATCCGCACGTCCGCACAATTGCCTCCATCCGCCTTCTTCGCCATAGGCAACAGCCGCAGGGCGGTTGAAACGGTGGAGCAATGCAGTGGCACGCTCTATATTCCGGGGGCGCAAATCACATAAGGCTTTTACCTCCACACCCTCCAGATGCATATATCGTTCAAGAGCCAAAATCCCCCTATTACCCAGCCCCACAAAGCCAATGCGGAGGACAGGTATAGGAGGACATGTCAAATGAAGTACGTTCCGGTTCATCATGATGAAATCTTTGCTTGTTTCTTTATGCCGCAAAGATAATCATTTGAGTTAAATGATGGAAGTACGTTTAGTAAATTCTATGATTTCAGGCACATAACCGAAGGCAAGCCCCGTCACGGTATCGGCACAGCCATAATAAATGGCGATGCGTCCTGTCTCTTCATCATGCAGCGCGGCGCAGGGGAAGCACACATTGGGCACGTCGCCCATGCATTCGTAAGGAGTGCGCGGCGAAAGCAGGTAGGCTCCCGAACGGTATTTCACTTTCCACGGTTCGTCCAAATCGAGCAATGCCGAACCGAAAGCATATACATAACCGTTGCACGAGCGGAGCACGCCGTGATAGATGAGCAGCCAGCCTTCCGGTGTTTCGATAGGGATAGGCCCTGCACCGATTTTCAGGCACTGCCATGCACTCACTTCAAAGGGTGCCGGACTCATCACCAGCCGATGCCGTCCCCAGAACTCCATGTCGGGTGATTCGCTGTAATAGATATCTCCAAACGGAGTATGCCCGTTGTCGCTCGGACGGCTCAGCATGGCATAACGTCCGTTTATCTTGCGCGGAAACATCACCCCGTTGCGATTGAACGGAAGGAAAGCATTCTCCAGCTGATGGAAAGTCTTGAAGTCCTTGGTCCATGCCACACCGATGGTAGGCTGGCCTTTGTAACCATTACACCAGGTAACATAATAACGGTCTTCTATGAAGCAAACACGCGGGTCGTAGCCATACACCCATTCGCCCACTTCGGCATTGTCACACTCAAACGTCAAAGGTTCGGGATGGATATCCCAATGAACGGCATCTTTACTGAAGCCCACGTGCAGGCGCATACGGCGATTCGTGTCGTCGCAACGGAACACTCCGGCATAGCCGTCACCGAAAGGCACCACGGCACTGTTGAAAATACTATTGGAAGTAGGAAGCAAATCGCGCGGAATGATGGGATTGGCAGAGTAGCGCCACACCACTTCCTTAGAACCGACCGGACGGTCTTCCCAAGGCATGTTAGATAAGTTGCTCATAAACGTATTTTTTTGATTTGGTTTTAATGAGTACAAAAATACACATTATAACAACAGGAACAACGTTTTGAGGGAAAACACTTCACCCTCCTACTTTACTTTTCTCGCATTCAGATAATAAAGGAGGGATTCTTTCACTCTCTCGTCCGAAGTCACAAGCAAGAACTCACTACCGCCTTTGTCGTATAAAAAACAATAATCCTTATAAAGGGCTACGCCTGCCACCTCCTCCCAGGCAATCTCTTTCTTCTGCTCCGCCCTGTCGTATACCAGTCCTTCAGGAGTCATTTCAACCCAAGTATGCCCGGCGACGGATTTCCTGTAAATCTTGTTCAGCCGTATGGGAAGCATAATCAATATATAGAAAAGACACAGGAACAATATCAGCAGGGGGCTGAACAGACTGTGTTCTTCGGGAGTGACATGAGTCATGGAGTCTCCGGGGAATCCGGCTAGAATTCCAAATCAGCCAACTGGGGATTATGGTCGGACAACAGAGCGCCCGGTATTTCTGCCGGAATATCGCATCCTGTTACCTTTATCTGTGGAGTGACAAAGATGAAATCAATCTTCTCGCAGTTCTGTGGCGGGATGCGGGCAAAGTCATGGAAAGTATAATCCACACCGGTCACATGACCGGCTATCTTATAAGCATCCTTCATGACAAACTCATTCGTGGTAATGGTTTCATAAGCACTGCTTGCATCCGTCACATTGAAATCGCCCGTCACAATGGCAGGGCGCTCACCCACTATTTCCTTTATCTTTTTGATAATAAGTAACGCACTTTGGCGGCGCGCCTCTTCACCGATGTGGTCAAAATGCGTATTTACTGCCATAAATATCTTTCCGGTAGACTTTTCTCTGAACTTGGCCCATGTAGCAATGCGCACACAAACAGCATCCCAGCCCATCATGCCCACACTGTCGGGATTCTCTGCCAACCAGAAAGTGTTTGAGTCCAATACTTCATATTTATCTTTCCGGTAGAATAAAGGAGCATACTCTCCTGCTGTCTTGCCATCGTCACGACCGACACCGATACCGTCATACTCCGGCAGACCGGAACGCAAATCGAGAAACTGATTGTGCAACACTTCCTGCATTCCGAGGATATCTATTTTCTGTTCTTGAATAAACTTGCATACGCGTGCTTTACGATACTGCCAGTTGTTCAAACTATCTTGTGGGTTATCATAGCGAATGTTGAATGTAGCCCAACGAAGGGCTGTCGGTTTTTCTTTCATACAGCCTGTCAACGACAAAAGAGCTATTGCGAGGAATAAAATGTGTTTCATACTGCTTCTATCTAAAGTTTCACTTAAAGGGTTTGCAAAAGTAGTAATAGTTTTGATAATATGTTTGTTTTTGAAAAGGTTATTTAAATACCTGCCTGTTTTATAGCAAAAGAGTGTGTCTGCACAAGGCGGACACACTCTTCAATGATTCATCTATCTTAAGTAAACAGTATACTTAGGATAACGATTAGGGCTTATTGATAGTCATAGGCAATGTAATGGTAGTCTTGATACCATTCAATGCTGTAACTGTCATTTCAAGAGTTGCTGAATAGTTAGGAGCATAAGTCATACCTTCCAAAGCGATACCGTCAGCAGACAATTTAGCTGTTGCACCGGCAGGAACACCTTCACCCTTAACTACGAATGTGAACTTATCATTTGTTGCACCAAACAATGTCATTGCATTGCTAACTGCCACCTTTTCACTGCTGGCAACTAATTGCAAACCTGCTTCTTTTCCGGCAGCACCTTCAAATTTAGCGATAGTACCTTCACCATTTGATGCAATTGTAACATTCAAATCTGCCACTTTACCGCCTTTGTAGAAGTTAAGCACAGCATCATTGAACGGAGACATAAAGTTTACTGCAAATGCAGGAACTTCAACTTTCAAGTCTTTTTTACCTTTAACCAGATATGTACCATCAACTGTTACATTGCCTCTTACTGCACCATTGGCATCAAGCAAAGCATCAGCCATTGCCAAGATTGAGCCGGATACAGTATATGTAGCAACATCAGTCGGAGTTCCGCTAATACTCATTTGTTTCGGAGTAAGAGTCAAGTTATTCCAGTCCGCACCTGAGTTTTCTACACTCTTGAATGCGTTAGTCATTACATATTGTTTAGCAGCAGCTGCATCAGCAGAACCAACCAACAAAGCATTCAAGACAGTCTTATCTGCATTCCATACAGAAGTAACCTTAGTGAACAAGTCAGTGAATGTAGGAACAGAGATTGTTACAGGAGCAACCACTTTCTTCAATTCATTTTCACCATCAACAAATGTCATGTTCAATACATAAGCACCCGGAGCTGCAGTTGCTTGATAATCAGAATGTGCAAATACAGCATACTTAACCTTCTTAAGATTATCAGCATTATCTATATCAGTAACTTCTGTTTTCGGTGTACCATCAGCTTTCAAGTCTGAGTAGTATTTTACCTGAGTCATTGCAAATGCAAACTTACCGTTAGCAGTAGATTGGTCTGCTGTAGCTACCGCTTTACCGTCAATAGAAATCACATTCCAAGTCGGAGCAACAGCAGCCAACGCTGTAGCAGTCTGAGCACTCAAGCTTGTAAATGTAGTACCTAAATCAATAATGATAGGTTTAACACCATCAGTTGCTGTATATTTCACTGCTGCTACAGGAGCTTCAGGATCAACAGTTGCACCTTCGAAGTTAACTGTTATATCAAAAGCAGTACCGGTTTCTCCCTTAAAGTTTACGAAATTCACAGTAAACTCAACCGTCTTACCGGCAGCCTTTTCAGTAGAAGTGAATGACATCGTCTTACCATCGATAGTAACACCAGCCAATTCTAATGCACTGGCCGATTTCGGAGTCAAATAAGCATCGTATGCTTTAGTTCCATCAAATTCAAGAGTAACTGTTTCACCGAAAGGTACTTTCTTACTGCTAAGAGCTTTAGCATTGTATTTAACATCATCAGCTTTCAAAGATGTAGCATCAGCAGAAGATGCTTTATCTGCAGGAGTAACTTCAGAAGCATATCCGGTCAGAATATTGCCATTGATTTGCAATGCATAAGCATAGTTGTCAGTTTCAACCTTAAATGCATCTGCAATAGTCTTGTCTGTTACCGTTTCATCCGGCCGGATATTCAGATTCCACAGACCATTGGCAGAAGCAGCCTTGGTGATAACACCTTCAAACGGAGTAGCTGTTACCTTAACCGGAGCAACTGTGCCATCGCTACCCACCAACTTAATATCTGCGTTAGACAAGTCTGCAGAAGAAGGATATACCTGCAAAGTAAGAGGTTCGATAGTACCTACCAACAATTGGTCTTTAGTAATCGCACCCTTAGGACCATCCCATTCAGCATTGTCCTTTGTTGCCACACCATAGTTCAAAGCGTATGCAGGAGTAGTTTCAACAGCTCCGCTAGTCACATCAATAAATTGCACACCAGTGATAGCAGCCGAAGTGGTAGGCAACTGGATAGTCTGCATCTTACCATCAGCATCAGGAATGTTCAATGTACAGATACCGTTAGCTACTACAGCATAAGCGTTACCGGCAGCTTTGTATTCAGACTTCACAAACTCTTTTGCTGTTTTGTCATAGAGATACCAGTATCCATCTTTTACATACGGAGTCATATCCACTGCTTCTTCACCTTCACCGGTAGTGGCAAACCAGCCTGTAGCCTTGTCATCAATGCTGATTTCACCGGTCTTGTCATCAATCACAACCTTGCTACCGGCAGCAGCGCTGGCAACAGTCAGGTTGTAAGAAGTACCGTCGCTTACCGATACTTTGAAACCACCGTCTACCGATTCAATCTTGGTAACGTAAGCGCCACCGGCATTTACTTTACTTTCAAGATCTGAAAGTTTTGATTTCAGATCGGTCAGTTCCTTGTTGATTGCATCGATGTCATCGTCGTAATCCTTACAAGACACAAATGTTCCTGTTGACGAAACCA
>OHBJ01001200.1_pt1 | contig 17761 bp, 11 predicted proteins | sample 1577241 | NCBI WGS metagenome assembly OHBJ01 (sample SAMEA3541594, study PRJEB24748) | human gut metagenome | biome: human gut; feature: human-associated habitat; material: faeces | place: China | collected 2012 | reverse complement strand
AGGCCACGATGTATCCCGTCAGCGGATTTATGATCAACGATGAGATGGCCCCGGCCGAGCCCGAAAGTCCCACAATCGTCGACGTAGCGGTCTTGCCGAACATATCACCAATGCTGGTGATATAATTCGTTGTCTGCATTCACATAATAAATATCATCTCCATCGGAACACGAAGCCACAATCTCTCCTTTTGCATTGAAAATACCCAGATGTAATGGAATATTCCATAATGCATTTTCTGTGATCAGGACTGTATATCCATTTACTTTATCAGTTGCCACTACATTAGTACAAAACTGAGGAACCTTTCTCCGTAACGGAACTGATAAGAATGACTCTAAATCATCACTCAGCAATAAATGGTTATCATCGAGAAAATAATGAATATTGCCTAATTTATAATAAATGCGAGGAGAAAATTTTAGTGTTATATTGTTCAGTAGATTACCTGAAATATCCTCTACATACAACTTCTTGTCGGCAAGCAAATACACCTTATTATCATATACAGAAACACTGTAAATATGCTCATCCTGATGGGTAACTTCCATTTTGCCATTGGCCAAGTTTATTCGGATCAGTCCATTCTGCGCCGCCCGGTGATGGTTGAAGTCGGGCAGGCTCAGGGCATTGGAGACGATGTTCAGCTTGAATTTGTTCAGCTGGGGCAGAAGATTCTGAGACAGAATCAGGGTATCCGCCGCGGTGTAATGGTAGTCGTAGCCAAGGCGCTGGCACTCGGCGCGGATAAAGCCGGTGTCGAAGTCGGAATTGTGAGCGACCAGAACCCGGTCGCCGATGAAGTCCAGAAATTTGGGCAGCACCTCTTCGATTTTCGGTGCGCCGACAAGCATTTCGTCGGTGATGCCGGTCAGCTCCACGATTTTCCGTTCCAGCGGACGCTCCGGGTCAACGAAGGTCTGGAAACGGTCCACTTCCTCACCGTTTTTCAGCACAACAGCGCCGATCTCGATGATGCGGTCGCTGCGGGAGGACAGGCCGGTAGTTTCCAGATCGAAGGCGACGAATTCCTGATCGAAGGTGATATCCTGCTCGCCGTGGTACCAAATTCAGATGAGAAAGAAATTTGAGTTTCTCCTTCACGACCTCTCCGGGTAGTTACCAATATCACACCATTTGCTCCTCGTACACCGTATACGGCTGTTGCAGAAGCATCCTTTAACACGGAGAAAGTTTCTATATCATCAGGGTCGATTTGTGCCATAGGCCGTTCTACCCCGTCAATCAGTACTAAGGGGCTAGAGTCGTTCAATGAAGCACGACCACGAACAAACATCGTAGCCTGATCACCGCCGGGACGTCCGCTCTCTTGTCGGGTTACTAGTCCCGGGATGCGGCCACCTAAAGCGTTTGTGACACTTGATACAGGCATGCTTTTCAAGTCTTCAGTTCCGACATTAGAAATTGAACCGGTCAGAGATACTTTTTTCTGTGTTCCATATCCCACCACAACAACTTCATCTAATTGTGCAATGTCTTCTTCCAAGGTGACATTGATAAAAGGATGATTCTTTTTTATGGTAATAGATTGTTCTATAAAGCCGATCATTGAGATAAGAAGTGTTTGCTCTGCTTCGTTGGACAATGTAAGAGTAAATTTGCCATCCAAACCAGTCACTATTCCATTATTAGTCCCTTTCTGAAGGACAGTAGCGCCAATCATCTCCATTCCTTGGGCATCTTTAACAATTCCGCTAACTTTGGTTTGTGCACAGACATGCCAGATGGAGCTGGTTAAGCATATGAATAATATTATTATCTTTTTCATGTTTTCTATCTATTAAATAGTTTTGATGCCCGTTACCAACCTGGATTCTGTTGGATGGAAGGGCTTTCCTTGATTACTTTCAGAGGAATAGGATGATAATACATGTAATCTTTAAAATTGCGTGCTTCATCTACTGTAATGCGTGTATAATGAAGCCCGGAAGCATTTTCTTCTACTTTCATTCCGATAATAGGTTCTCTAAGTTGATTGCCATCCATCCAACGTCGCAAATCGAAGTAACGATGTTCTTCAAAACAGAGTTCGATACGGCGTTCTTGTTTCACTTTTTCCATAAAGTTGTTATCTGTCACCCCATTAAGAAATTTATCATTTGTTCCGAATCCTGCTCTGGTACGTATTTTTTGTACGGCTTCTATTGCTGTCAAACCATAGCCTTCTGGATCCGCATTCATGCCGTAAGCGTGATGCATGGCTTCTGCGTAGGAAAGTAGGATATCAGATAAGCGAATCATAGGGAATAAGTGGAAAACGGTACCCACATTGGCCTGTCCGAAGTTCAGTGTTTTGTCCAGGAATTTAGCTAAATAATATCCCGTATTGGTCGAACGGTTCTTCACTTGGTTGAGTCCGTCTATGGTTGTGTTATCACTAATTCGCGTATAAATGGTATTCTTTCCATAAACCGAACCGTCATATCCGATAATTGCTGTCAAACGCGGGTCTCTGTTAGTATACATGCTTGCACCGTCAGAAGAATGGGTATAATCGCTTCCATCTTTCATGGTAAATGCATCGATCAATTGCTGTGAAGGTACTGTACCTCCTCCCTGATCTTTTGATATTGTAGGGGGATAATGTCTGTTTTCCAGAGCATTGTCCTTAGCAGCCGTATAGAATAGGATATATTCCGGATTAGGATTGGCATTGATAAAGATCTTGTCGTACGTTTTAGCAGCAGTAAGAGCTATCAGATTATATTTTTTATTTCCATTCGGAGATATTGTTCCGTCTGCATTTAGATTGATTACATCTGCACAAGCTTTGGCTGCAAGTTTCCAACGTTCCGTCACATCCGAGCCGTCAGTATAGCCTAGTAGTGGATCGTTATTATCTGTTCTGTTGTAGAGTGGGCTTGCGGCATAGAGTAATGTCTTGGCTTTAATAGCAAGTGCCATTCCTTTAGTCATACGGCCATAAGAACCATTCCCACCTTCCGGATCAACTTTTAATACAGCGGCAGCACTCTCACATAACTGTACGATGTGATTGACGCAGTCTTTGAAAGAGTCTCTTGCCTTTGTTTGCAGTTCAGGATCGTCGACTTCGTAAATACGATCGACAATAGGAAAGCCTCCGTAGTGTCTTAACAGGTTAAACTCAAATAAGGCTTGTAAACATTCAGTTTCCGCACAATAGGTATCTTTAAATGCCTGGATGTCTTCTTGTGTCTTATTTTGTAACACCAAGTCAGCCTCACGCAAATATTTGCGGGCAAAAATGGCTTGTTGAATTCCCTTGTATGACTTATTCCAACATTCTTCAATCGGGTTTGAAGAAGTGACATACCCACGAGACAACTTATGAATATCCGAATCTATGATTGTACTTATTCCATCATTGGTGGCTGCATCTAAAAAGGCATTTCCTACGTGGTTGAAGCCTTCGGGAATATATGCATACACCTGATTAATCGGTTTCAGATAGTTCTGTTCATTCGTAAAAATATCATCAGGCTGGGCCCAGTCATAGGGCATGTCATCCAGATAATCACAACCGGAAAATGTTAGTGTTGCGCTTATTGCCAAATAAATTATCGATTTTTTCATGCTATCAGAATTTTAAGGAACAACCTATACTCATGTTTCTCGTCAAAGGAGCTGCCAGTGAAGGAGCTTCAGGATCAACCCATTTATATTTTGTCCAGGTAATCAGATTCGTTCCACTAAGGAAAAGTCTCAATCCCTTAAGATGGATTTTCTGTATCATTTTTGTAGGAAAGTCATAGGCAACTTCCAGTGTTTTTAATCTTAAGAAATCAGCATCTTTCACATTTAATGTACTTATCTGCCTGTTATTAAGATTGGCATTGTCCAGTGTTGTTAAACGTGGGAATGTTGCATTCTGGTGTTCGGGTGTCCAGTAATCAAGTTGATGCTCAAATATGGTTCCGTTATCTGTGAAAGGATTCATCACAATGTCCGAATATTGATGAGAGACTTTTGCGGCTCCCTGAAATAATGCGGTGATCGAAAATCCTTTGTAGCCGACTCCTAAGTTAATACCATACATGATTCTGGGAATGTCTCCGTAACCGATAGGTACCATATCGTTTACATCAATCTGTCCGTCTTTGTTTATATCTTCATAACGTACATCACCTGGTTGGACATCAGAGAATGTTTGTACAGGAGAGGCTGCTATTTCTTCCCAAGAATTGAAAAAGCCTTTTGCAATGTATCCTCGATTTTCTCCTAAAGGCCGTCCCTGATTCTTCAACCATTCGTATGGCTGATCTACTTCGCCATTTGCAATCAGTTCATTCGTAGAATAAGAAAATGTACCACCTATGAAATAGCTCCAGTCTGCAATATTTGAATTCCACATGGCAGATAAGTCTACTCCATGGCTATTGATTTTGCCTATATTCTGCTTAAATTCCTTTACATTGCCGACAAGAGAACTGATTTTGTTATTTACTACATACATATCATGACGGTTGTCTTTAAAAAATTCTGCTGTAACAGATAACCGGTCTGAAAATAGTCGGGTATCTATTCCGATATTCAGAATTCTGGCTTTCTCCCAAGTCAATCCGGGATTTGGAAGTATATCCTGAATGTATCCTCCAAGCTTTGTTCCCATGTTTACCCCTGTAATATAGACTTCGTTTTGCGGCCACATACGTCCCCTGTAATAAAAGGCGTCTACGCCGGATGAGTTGCCGACTTGTCCATAAGATGCTTTTAGCTTCAGGTAGGGCACCATTTTTTTTGCATCTTTCCAGAAAGATTCGTTAGAAACAGTCCATCCGGCAGATATTGTAGGGAAGAAACCGAATTTGTGTCCTGGACCAAATTTGTGAGATCCCTGATAAGCTCCGATAACATCGATGCCATATCTTTTATCATAATTATAGCCGAACCAACCATTTGCGCTTTGGAATCGGGTTGGCAATACCATTTCATCATTGCTTTCATATTGTTCATAGAAAGCTAAAGCCGAAACTCCATGTTTTCCAAAGGTACGGTTATAATCTAATTGAGCCACGATACCGGTTCGGCGGAAAGAACTGGTATTATCTACCTTGTTTATCATCGAGTCATCTTCGCGGGTCCGGCGGAGAACATTCTCATTCGTCGCATCCTTTTCGTAATATGCGAAAGTTATTGTACGTCTGATAGAAGAAATTGTGCGTGAATCCATGGATAGAGCAACAGAAGCTTTTAATCCCTCTGTTATGAAGGAAAGATCCTGTGAGAGTTTTGTGCGGAAAGAACCATACAATTGTTTGTCCTGGAAGTAGCCGGAGCGATTTAGCATTGCCCATGGATTTTCACGGAATGCATTTCCTGCTACAATTTTCCCATCTTCTGCATTGATAACATTGCCGTATTGATCTGTATATCCTTGGTCATTGTACCATTCTGGGAAGATTCCTTGCGGTAATGTGACTAGATTTTTATAGATATTTTCAGCTCCGCTGCCAGGGCCATTCTGACTTTGATACCAGCCATACAGATTTACATCCAGTTGGGTAGTGCGAGTTACGGCAAAATCGATATTGGAACGGATATTAAACCGTTCGGCAGAATGATTGGTACTATAATCATGTGAATCATCTGTATTGAAGTAGCCATTGTTACGAGTATACATTGCATTCACGAAATATGTACTTTTTTCTGTTCCTCCTTGGATATTAAGATTATAGCGCTGGCTCCATCGGATATCCTTCAAATATTTATCAGCCCAATCTACATTGGGATATAAAATGGAATTAGGATCATTCTTAGCGTAATTCATTATATCATAGTTCGAATACAGGGGATCCATATTGTCATTATAGCGGGCTATGTTGTGCTGTCTCGCATAATCGGCTGCGTTTAATGACTTTAACTCTTTAAGTGGTTGTTGAGCTATAATTTGAGCTGTCAATTCAACCTGCGGTTTTCCCTTTGCTCCCTTACGAGTTGTAACCAGAATAGCTCCACTGCCTGCACGCATTCCATATAAGGCTGTTGCTGCAGCATCTTTCAATACAGTAATTGATTCTACTTCGTGTGATGACAAAACAGCAAAATCCCGTTCCTGTCCATCAACCAGTACTAATACATCAGGCGAATTACTTCTTTGTCCTCTTATCCAAAATGAATTCTGTTCATTCACTAATCCACCACCTTGCACTTGTCGAGCAAAATAACCAGGTACCAGTCCGGCCAATACTGCCGAAAGATTTGTAACAGGTAGATTGCGTAACTGTTTACCCGAGATGGTGTAGGCTGAACCGTTATAATCTCCCATAGGGAGTACACGATATCCTAAATCCAAGGGTACATCTTCTTTGTTTTGGACATTTTGTGCCTGGCATATCAAATAGCCAGGAAGTAGCCCAACCAACAACATTTTCTTTAAGAACTTCATACGTATAAATTTTGAGTTAACACCATAGTAGATTGCTTGATGATGAGGCCGTCCCATTTATCACCTTCAGTGTGGTGACGATCACTGATGGGTGTATGAGAAGCCATTTATTGTTATCATTTTGAGACATGAGAAACCAATATAGTTCCCCATGTCTCAAGTTTTTAGATTACTTCCATGATTCTACTCGTAAATCATTCACAGGATCGCGACGTAACACTAATTGTTCTTTCACTTTATAGCGTTTGCCTGCCAATTCATAGGTGTAATTCAGGTTGATTTCCGGACAAGGTTTGTCTCCATTGTTGAAGGTGTAAGTCGGACTTTGGGCAATGTAGCTGCCATTTCCTTCAATGATTGTAACTCCTCCTTCTATACCTTCTATTTGAACATTGTAGTCTGAACCAGATTCGCCGTTGTTGTCGATTGTCAACTGGAAACGATTGATGTTGCTTTTTGCTAAGTTTGCTACTCCGGGTCTTAACAATTTATTTTTCGCGAGAGTACTTAGTTCCAATGTATTATTATTTATCAAGTCTTTTTCTTTATACACCACAGTGGTACCTTCTATTGTATTTCCATTATCGTCTACTTCACTTACTTCACCTTGAAGGTAGTAAACTCCGGAAAAGGAACTGACATACTTGATTGCTACAATAGAATAATCCGCTCCCTCGCGAATAGTGTTCATGGAACTTTCTGTAACTTTGAAAGGGAGAGCATAATGGGTAGTCAGACTTAACGGATCTGTATAAAAAGCATCTGTAAACTTGATTTCAACATCTGCTACAGGTAAATTAGATTTCCGCACTTTAAATATCTCCGGATCTTCCAATATGTAATACTCTTCGGGAAGAAGTGTAAGAGGAGTACCCTCTAATAAAGAAGCATCCAAGGTAAATTTAGCCCAATCATTCATGTCAACTTCTCGTTTACCTCCTAATGATACTCCTACATATATAGGCATGTCACGGTCTGATATTACTGTACGCAATGGGTTCTGTAAAGCAAAACCAACATTTGTAGTTTCATAATCATGCGTATAATCTTCATAGCAAGACGATAAACAAGTCGTCAAAGCAAGCAATATTATTTTTGCAATTTTCATAATCGTATCTAATATTAGTTATTATTCCACCCCATATTATTTTTGAGGTTTGGGTTCTTTAATAATTCGTCGTTAGGTAACGGCAAATAGTAATAGCGAAGTGCATCCAACGGACGTTGTTCTATTTCTTTTATTTCATAAGAAAGACCGTTATCTGTTCTTGTCACTTGTATTCCTTCAATAGTGGTATCTAGGGGAAGTAAACAGCGGCGTAAATCCCAAAAACGGTGATCTTCGAAAGCAAATTCTATACGACGTTCATTTTGGATTAATTTCCGGAATGCTGCTTTTCCTTCAGAAGCTACTTCTGACAAATAGGTAGCATCTGTGATACCACCTGATTTTTCACGTATGATTTTTAAGACATCATAAGCACTATATTTGCAGTCGTCACCTTTACCTTCAGGTCCCCATGCTTCATTGGCGGCTTCTGCATAATTCAGCCAAACTTCTGTTTTACGTAATAATGGGTTAAAGTGCCGAGAATTCAATGTTTGAATCGGATCCAGCATATTTTTTTGTGTAGTAGACAAGAACTTAGATAAATAATATCCCGAACGACTGGCATAAATGTGAAAACTCTCTGAATCTTTTCCACCTTCAGATACATCAATGTTTGAGTTATAAGCTCCAAATTTTTTTCCTTGATAATATAGATTCATATTGAATCGGTTATCTCTAGCTATCAAATACGGATCTTGCTCGTCATATAATGAACGTGAATCTGTTATTGGATAACCATTTTTGGCAGGAAAGGCGGCAGCTAAATTATGGGAAGGAATTGTTTGTGCATTTCCCAAATAAAAAGGAGGATAGTGTCGGCTTTCCATACCATGTACAAGTCCCATGTAGGTGCGGAAAATAAAATCGGCCGGGGTATCACTGCCAGCGTCAGCCAAATCTTTAGCAGCCATCGCTGTAAAGGTATAGTTTATCCCTGCGTCTTTGAGCACTTCATTGGCAAAAAGAGCAGCACGCTCCCAACCAGCTTGATAAGTAGCTTCATTTAATACAGTAAAATTACCCATGCCATTTATTTGAATTACATCCTTGTCTTGATAAGCCGGACTTGCTGCATAGAGCAAAGTTCTTGCTTTAAGAGCATTTGCCGCTAATCCGCAAGCTCTACCAATTTTAGATTTTCCGACAACTACATCATCTCCTGTGTAAGTTACAGGCAAACGTCTTGCAGCTTCTTCACAGTCGGAAACAATCTGGCTGACGCAATCTTTATACGAGTCACGTTTAAACAGGCTCGGCTTCGCAGATTCCTTATCACCAATGAAATGGTTGGTGATCGTATATCCCAATGCTTCTCCTTCGTCTGTTCGTCCTCCATAAGTTTGTAACAATTTGAAGCTGCACCATGCTCTTAAAAAATAGGCTTCGCCAAGTAAACGAGTCTTTATTGCCTGATCAGTTTCTTTACTTACACGATTGTATATTACATCATCTGTAACTCCTTTTTCCATGAATAGATTGATGCTTTGTATCTTATCATACATATTGTCCCAATTTCCAAGTGGATTTGTTGATCGGCTGAATGCTCCCATGCTAGCTCGGTATACACTCGAACCATAATTTCGGGTTAGTGCATTGTCTGTTGCAGCATCTAAGAAATTATCATCATAATGATCCGGAACAACCATTAAATCTGCATATACTTGCGTCAAAACGGCTTGTGCCATATCGGGATTAGTCCATACGGTCTCACTGGACCATTCATTTGTCAATTTAGGGTCAAGCAGATCTTCACAAGAAACAATACTTCCCCAAACACAGGCTAACAGTATTAATTTGCTTATTTTCATATTTGCATATTTTTTAAGTTTAGAAAGAGACGGATAAACCGCCGGTTACAGTCATATAGGCCGGATAATTTGTGATTCCGGCATTTAATCTTTCCGGGTCCAGATCCTTTATTTTAGAGAAGGTAAGCAAATTTGTACCACGTACGAATAGTTTACATTTGTTTGCAAAGAATCTACCTGCCTTATTTTCAAATGTATAACTAAGTTCTATATTTTTCAAACGGAAAAATGAGCCATTCTCTGTCCAGAAACTGGAATCACGAAAGTTGTTGCTTTTTGTCGTTGTTGTTAATCGGGGCATTGTACCTGAAGGATTATTAACCTCATGGTAGCGATTTAATGCTAATTCAGAGTATCCATTCAGACCATTATTCCAATAATAAGCGTTTGTACATAATTGAGTAATACCTGTATGAAGAGTTCCTAACATATAAAGTCCAAACCCTTTGTATTTGAGGTCTACATTGATTCCCCAAGTGGTTACAGGAAAACTTTGCCCTAGGCTCATACGGTCATTATCATCTACAATCCCATTGTTGTTTAAGTCAGCGTATGCAATATCGCCGTTTTGATATATACCGTATGATTGTAATGAGTGATCTTCTAATGGAATGTCTTTTCCAAATAATCCTAGTGCTTGTAAGCCAAAAATAGTACTAGTAGGCCGTCCAATGGCTTTACGATAGCTTTCCACTCCTTCTATTTCATTCCATTTATCTAATTTATTTTTTGAATAAGTCATATTGGCTCCGACTGTGTATAAAAAGTCCCGTCCGATATTCCCTTTCCAGTTGATTGCAATATCTATACCTTGATTAGTCACTTGGCCGATATTTTCATACATGGTATAATTCCCTGCTGTAGCGGCATATTGGGCGTTATTCACTCCGATGATGTCTTTTCTACATTCATGGAAATAATTGAGTTCTGTGCTTAGGCGATTATTAAGGAATAATCCTTCGATACCGATATTAAACTCTTGAGAGTATTCCCATGTTAAATCTGGATTTCCCCAGCGAGCTAAACTAACTTTATGATCTGTTTGATCCTGGAAGAAATTATAGTTGCCATTATTATTCCAACCAGTTTGATACAAGAAGAATCCAGTATTACCTGTATAGCCTAATACACCGAAACTTGCTTTTAGCTTCAGGAAGTTAACAGCTTTTGCTTCTTTCATGAAACTTTCGTTAGAAATTATCCATGAAGCTCCTACAGCCGGAGAAAAGAAAAAACGATCGTTTTTATCAAATTTGTTGGATCCCATGCCAGCCAGAGTCAGCTCGGCTAGATAGCGTTTGTCATAACTATAGTTTAAACGCAGAGAGATGTTGGCATCTTTAAAATCTTGTGTCATTCCTGTCATCTCATTCTTTGTATACCGGAATGCGCCAATTGCTGAAAAGTCATGCACTCCTAATGTGCGTTCATATCCTATATCTGCACGCATACCAAAATAGCGGTAGGTATTATTGGAGGCTATCTTTTGCGTTTTGGGCAAATCCAGCTTTTTCATCTGTGTATATCGGGTGATAGTTTCACCGTCTAAATCACTATAAGTGTCAATGGCATAAGTTGGATAGGTATTCCTTAATTCTTGACGTAAGTAACTATAATTGTCAAAAGTTACATAAGCATTAAATGTCAATCCCTTAACGTATTTATTGAAGTCAAAATTTGCTCCAAGGTTTGTCTGGCTATTTACATACCTTTCGGAAGTGTCACCTCCATAAACCATATCTGCATATAAATTGTCTACTATCCGTGTGCTGGCTCCGAAGAATGGCGTGCCATCTTCATTGGGGGTAAACTGTCCCGATAATGTTTCATTAGGAATAATGAAAGGGTACTCATTGGGACGATTAGAAGATAATGTACTGAATATGCCTGCACCATCTTTTGCTCCCCAGTTTTTCAGTTCCACACGAGCTGCAACATCTGCTGTTACTGTAAGAAAATCGGTGATTTTAATATCCAGATTACCACGTGCATTCATACGGTGTAAAGCCGAACGTTCTCCAACTTTTTCTAATCCGGAACCACCGGTATATCCGCCAACTAATGCGTATTTCACACCTTCATTACCTCCATTAAACTCAATTGTACCTTTTCGGTAGATATTTTGGTTCAATAAGAACTCATTGTAATAATCAACATTTGGATACAATACATCATTGACTCCACTACTATTTCTGTATCCTTCTAATTGCGTGTCAGTATAATAAGGATTCATCCCATCGTTTATACGAGCTTCATTAAACAATTTTGAATAGTTGTAGGAATCCAGATACTTAGGTACACGTGTAGAGGGCTGTACACCGTATTCTACCCCGACACGAACAATTCGTTTATGAGCTTCTCCTCTTTTAGTACGTACCAAGACCACTCCGTTTGTGGCAGCTGCTCCATACAGGATTTTGGCTGTAGCATCTTTTAAAACTTCGATGGATTCTATTTCTTCCGGTAAAATATCATCTATCGGACGTTCTATTCCGTCAATAATAACCAAGGCCGTATTTGTTCCATTATTGTGTTGTCCACGTACATATAATGTTGATGTGTTATAGCCCAAGCCGCCATCACCGGAAATAGCAATTAGTCCGGCAGCCTGTCCTTGTAAGGCATTGGATAATTGTAAATCAGGGTATTTTAATACATTTTCCATAGATAACTTGGATACTGTACCTACCAGGTCCCGCTGATACGTTTTTCCACCGTCTGCACGTTCGTGTATGTCCCTTTCTGAAGCATATAGATCTTCATTTTGTAATTTGATGACAGTGGGCTGTTCTTTTGCGAGGTTTATTACAACATCTTTATAACCGAACGCTTCAATTAATAAGGTTCCATTAGCTTTTGTTTTGAGTGCAAATTTTCCATTTGCATCTGTATAGTTTATAATAGAACCTTCACCGCTCAATACTGTTACTCCGCTTAGCGGTTTACCTGTGTTGTCTGTCACCAGCCCTTTCACTTCAATAAGGGCTGTTTTTTTCTTTTTAGGTTTATCCTGTGCTTCTAGCGAAGTGGCTATGCCGGATAATATAGCAGTGACAAACAGAATAAATATGAATTTATTATATCTTTTCATTTGATTAAGCCATTTTAATTACCAATATGGGTTTTGTTGCAAATTATTCAATGCGTCTACGTCATGTTGAGGCAAAGGATACCAGTAATTCTTCTTTGTAAAAGAACGCACTTCCGGAGTTATATCGATTTGTTCATAATCATAAGTCAATGTAGACTTATCCGTGATACTTCCATGATTAGATTCTCGTGGTGTGAATAATGCTCCTTTAATAGGATAAGTATCCTTGAATGTTTCTTCCAAGATCATCCAGCGGCGGATATCCCACCAACGATGATTTTCAAACATTAATTCTACGGCACGCTCACGGCGATAAGCTGCACGGAATTTATCAGGATCGGCTACAATATCTGATGGCAGATCTGTTAAGCCAATTCGTCTGCGAAGAATATTAATAGCTTCTGCAGCTGATATAGGACATCCTTCAATAGTTGCCGTAGCACTTCCGCAACCCTCAAATAGCGCTTCTGCATAGTCTAAATAAATTTGCGAAGCACGGATATATATGGTGAGGAAGCGATAGTCCCACCAACAGTTCGGATTGTTCTTTTCAAGATACTGATTGCATTCCGGCCACATGAACTTTTTACACATAAATCCTGTGAACATTCGTTTGTTGCAGTCTTTTTGAGTTAACATGTGTTGATAGGCTGCTCCTCCTTTGTAGGTTGTAATGTAATAGGTACGTCCATCAGCGTAATGTCCCCAAGTTGTTCCAGGTAAAAGTATGTTGTTGTAGAAACGGGGATCACGATCCTCAAATGGTTTATGGTCATAGTCAAGTGCATAGCCGCTTCGTGGGTCATCAATCGGGTAATAAATACCGTCTGCTCCCTTCTTGTCAAACATGTTGACGATATTCAAACTTGGGCAGCACATGGAATTTCCATCTGGTCCCGAACCGAATGCAAGATCCTCATATTGCCAGAATGTGCGGATAGTGCGTTTTTGGTTTTGATTAGCAGCGTTAGGAAATTGTCGCTTGACCCAAATGTATTCCGGTTGATGCACAGGTGGATATTTAAAATAGAAAACATTCGTATATTCTTCTTTACTAGCCAAACCATAGGGATAAGGGGCAGACTTGCTTCCATCCATATAACGTATTACTTCATAAGCGGATTTTGCTGCGGATTTTGCGCGTTCCGTGTCATAGCCTTTGTTTTCTGTAGAATTTAAATCATTCTGCATCAATGGACTTGCATCAAACAACTGTGCCCATTCTTTAAGTGCCATTGCTGCAATTTTTGTGGGTCTTCCATAGTTTGGATCATCCCAACTGTCAGGTAACATGTAAATTGCTTTTTGTATATCTTCCATCATCCAGTCGTGTGATTCATGGTAGGTCATACGGGGAATATCATCATCTCCACCTTCAAAGACCTTGTCAATAATAGGCATTCCCCCATATCTTTTAATTATCTGAAAGTAGAACCAGGAACGATAGAAATAAGCTTGTCCCAGAATCTCATTTTTTTGTTCAGGTGTCAAAGGAGCCTTATCGATATCATTAATAATGCGGTTATTGATACGCAATGCCTTATATGATCGAGATATAGCTGTACTTCCGGCATTACCGATTTCGAAAGTCTTATTTGACTTGGCATTACTTAACCAGTTTCCGGAATGTAAAGTAAAAACGGCAGATGAATTATCTGTGGTTGCCATCTCGTCTGCAAAGAGACCGACAAATGCGCGTCCATTTTCCCAATTATCCATTACCATAACATTTTCCAATTGGTTGAAAGATTGATCTAAGAAACCTCGTAAGGAATAGTAATCCCTAAAGATATCATCTTCTGTCAATCCTACATCTTCCCTTTTATCTAAGAAGTCTTCACAGCTTGTCATCCCACCAAGAATGAAAACTGAACAGATATATAATAATACTTTTCTCATCTTTATTTCTTTTGAATATGATTAAAATGAAACTCTTAGTCCTAAAGTGTAAGTACGGACAATCGGATAGCTGCCTACACCTCCTGTTTCAGGGTCCACGCGTTTGTCCCCTTTCCAGAAGGTTAGTAAATTATTCCCGTTCATGTAAACCTGAAGATTAGAGATATGTGCTTCACTCAACCATTTTTTAGGGAATGTATATCCTATCTCCATGTTCTTTAATCGTATATACGAATAGTCGGAATAGCGATAAGTACTTTCCACTTTGTTGTATGTATTGTTCAAGTGTGTAGCAGGTCGCATAACACCCGATGAATTAGCTGTTTCCGGCGTCCATCGTTCCATGGATTTTGGTTGAACACGTATGTTTGAAGCTGGAAAATCCCACAGATATTGATCGAACTGTAACTTATATATATTGCGTGGCGAATAGAGCATTGCACTGAAGTTAAGTCCTTTCCAATTGAACCCGAAAGAAAATCCGATGGTAGTCAATGGGTAATTCAATTCGTCTACAACTACCTTGTCGTTTGAGTTGATTATTCCGTCTCCATTGAAGTCTATATAGATAAGGTCTCCAGGAATTACTTGCGATGCTGTAGTACCATTTATAGCTGTTTGTGCGTAATTGAACACATCGTCTATCGAACCATAATTACCGATCGCAATAAAACGGTTTTGATAATCAATCGGTTTACCTGCAGCTTTCAAGTGCTCATCCGCATTTCTAGGATCATCTTTATAGACAATCCGGTTTTCGCTGGCTGCAAAAGTTAAAGCTCCCCAGTAATTAAAATTACGTCCGATTTTGTCATTCCAGCGTAACTCTAATTCTAAACCATGATTTTTTGTTTCTCCTCGGTTGATAGCGTTAAAAGTAGCTCCTACAATAGAAGACGTAGTTTGTGGGGTCATTAGAATATCTTTACGATTCTCTTTAAATAAATCCAAAGTTAAATCTAACTTATTCCATAAGCCAATTTCTATTCCAAAGTTATGTTTAGTCGCTTTTTCCCATGTTGAAGTCAAGTTAGCAATATCTCCTTCTGTATAGAGCGGGCTATGTGTGACTCCTTGTGTATTTCCTAATTCAATACTTCCTAAAGAATTAAATAATTGGATGTAATTCCAACGTGCAGCAGCTGCATCACTACCGACTTTTCCGTATGAATATCTAAATTTTAGGTTAGTCAGCACATCTCCAACATGTTTTTTTATAAAAGGTTCTTCTGAAGCACGCCATCCCAAAGAATAGGAAGGGAACAGGCCGAAGCGTTGTCCTCGGGCAAATTTTTCCGAACCTGTATAAGAGATATTCATCTCCGCCAAATAACGTTCTTTCCAGTTATAAGTAACACGTCCCACCCATTCTTCACGATAACTTGGGAATTTGATAACTTTATCATCTTTTGAATCAGATACTTGACGGTTCATCAGCGCTAACGCTGTTACATTATGACTTCCGAATGAACGCTTATATTCCACAGAGAATTCGTAATATAATTTACGATTATAACCATCCAAATTATCATAAGAAACGTTGGGAGGGAGTTCAATATCCTCATCATTTGGCCATCGTTTTTCCAAAATCATGGGGTAAGTGAGGGAACCATCTGCATTGACTGTCGGATTAGAATAATCATATTCGCGATGGTATTTAATAATACTGTTTCTGGATTCAAAATCATTGTTACCCCAAATTTCACCAGTCTTTATACTAGAACGAGTAGTGGAAGCAGAGGTGTATGAAACTTTAGCGGCAGCTTTTAGTCCTTTAGTTAGAAAGTCCAGTTTTTGTTCCAAACGAACATCATACCATCCCTGAAAGGTTTTATACAGTTGTGATCCATTCGTATTCATATTACAAACAGGATTATAGCCGGCAGTAGATCCATCTCCCCAATAGCCATCACTATACTTTATCGGGAAAGAATTGGTTGGTGCCGCAATGATTCGAGTGTACACATCATCAGCAAAGTTGTCATTGCGGTATCCCATTTTCCCTGCAATATTTACTGATAAGGAAGTCGTTTTAGTTAAATTAAAATCTAAATTTGAACGCCAGTTATAACGGCGATAGTAGTTCCTTGGATCAAAATTCTCCTGTTTCTGTAAATCATAAATATCACCGTCATTTTGATAACCGATGGAGGCGAAGTAACGCATGAAATTGGTTCCTCCGCTGATATTCACATTATATTGTTGGGAAAAACCTGGTTTAACCAACTCATCCCACCAGTCTACTTGTGGAAAGACATCATTATAAGGGCCGTAGTTGCCTGTATCAAAAGCATTTGACCAAGCATTGATGACAGATTGTTTAATTTGTTGATTCCAGTTGTTGTCATTAGCTACAGCTTCATTATACATTTTCATAGATGTAACATAATCTGCCCATTCCATATTTGCAGTAGTCTGTTTAATACCAAAGCTTGTAGAAAAATTGATGTTTGGTTTCTTATCTTGTCCGCGTTTGGTTGTTAACAATATTACACCATTTGCACCTCGAACCCCATATACAGCTGTAGCAGAAGCGTCTTTTAGAATAGATATAGACTCGATTTCATTCATGTCAACATCGTTCATATCCCTTTCTATACCATCCACTAATACCAAAGGGTCAGAGTTTTGCCAGGAAGCCTTGCCACGAATGTACATTTTGGTATCACTAGCTCCAGGTTTGCCTGAAGTATTGATAGCTACCAAACCATTTAGTTTGCCTTGTAAAGCCTCTGATACAGAAGTAATATTACCTCCTTTCAACAATTCTTCTCCTTTAGTTTGGGTAATAGCGCCTACACTTGATACCTTTTTCTGAATACCATAACCTACTACCACTACTTCTTCTAGTTGTTTGCTGTCTTCTTCCAGAGAAATGATAGGCTCTTTTTTCAGATCATCCACTTTGATTTTCTTTTCTTGATAGCCGATATAAGAGATTTTGAGTACAGCATTAGCAGCTACAGATAGCGTAAACCGACCATCTATGTCAGAAATGGTACCATTCGAAGTGCCTTCAACAGTAATATTTACTCCTATTAAAGGTTCATTACTTTTTGCATCTACAATTTGTCCTTTAATGCTATGATTCTGCCCCCAAAGTAGAGGAGGAGAGAGTAGCAGAGCTAGAAAGAGTAGACACATCCACTTAAATTCCAAGTTTTGATGTTTCATAGTAATAACGTTAAAAAGTTGTGTGTATAAAAAACATTCTTATTTCTTTTTTGGGTAAGGTGCTACTATACAGCGTTTAGCCCATATTTGGTAAGCCTTTGTCATTTCAACAACTTTTTGCCATAGCATTATTGATGAACAATAATGCTATTGGCAAAATGAGATAATTTGATTTTATAGTAATATTCTTTAAAGATCTCATATGTATAAATTTGAAGTAAACGTCGTGCTAACTTTATTGATTATTCTGAACTTTATCCATTAATACTTTCATCCAGTATCCTCCGATC
>OHBJ01001199.1_pt1 | contig 17764 bp, 17 predicted proteins | sample 1577241 | NCBI WGS metagenome assembly OHBJ01 (sample SAMEA3541594, study PRJEB24748) | human gut metagenome | biome: human gut; feature: human-associated habitat; material: faeces | place: China | collected 2012 | reverse complement strand
TACTCGCCCTTTTCTAAACGGTGACTACCTCAACGCGTCCGCTGAATAGTTACTATCTGAAAACCGCAGTTGAAATTACAACGGCCGGTTAGTGGATTTTGCGGTGCTGTCTGCGTATCGGCTCGAAATTTGTAAATAATGGGGGATTGTCGGCTCTACATGAGCCGATATGGGTGGAATATAAAAGATATGCGGGATATATAAGGGCGCTTTTGCGTCAGAAGTAGAGGTAAAAGGGCCTGCCAAGGAGGCGGTATTCTTCGGTCGGAATTCCTGGCGAGGTTTCGAGGGTCAGTTCGTGGCGGATACATGGCTGCAAAGCTGCGTCCTTTGCCGGTTTTAAGAACTCTGCGAGAACGCGCTTCACCGGAGCGGATGAGTGGCCGCGAACGGTTGTGATGCGGATGGGGGAGAGACCTGCTTGCAATGCGGCTTCTTCGACTTCGGCTAACCTTTCGTATGGGAATATCATGGCGAGTTTTCCTCCCGGATACAGCAGTGATGCGGCATAGCCCGGCATTGTGAGGGGGGAAAGGGAGCCGTCGTGGCGCGCCAATAGCCGCGGCGTGTCGGGTTCGGAGATGCCGGAAGAAAAGAATGGTGGATTGCTTACTATGAGGTCGAACGGCTCGGCTTTGTACTTTGCGATGTCGTATTGCGAGAATGAGACATTGGCTTCCCAAGGCAGGTCGGCGGCGTTCTCTTGTGCTTCCTCCACCGAATCGAGGTCGGTGTCGATACCGGTGACGGCGGCCTGCGGGTTGCGTTGCGAACACATTAGGGCTATGACACCGCACCCACATCCTGCATCGAGGATACGGTGTGCCGCGGTCACGTCGGCCCACGCGCCCAGCAGCACGCCGTCGATGCCAACTTTCATGGCGCTACGGCGGTGCCTGACGGCGAAGCGTTTAAACCTGAACAGGCGTTCCTTGGCCATCCTGCCGGGGTTTGGGTTCGGCGCGGAGTTCGAGACGCGCAACGTTCTCCACGTGGTGGGTATGCGGAAACATGTCTACTGGTTGTACCGCCGTTATGGCATAGAGGTCGTCGAGAAGGGCAAGGTCGCGTGCTTGCGTTGCCGGGTTGCAGCTCACGTAGACTATCCTTTCGGGACGGGCACGGCGTATTGTCTCCACTACGTCGGGGTGCATACCGGCACGCGGCGGGTCTATTATCATCACGTCCGGATGGCCATGGCGTTCTATCAGCGCATCGTCAAGCACGTCCTTCATGTCGCCGGCGTAGAAGATGGTGTTTTCAATACCGTTGACTCTCGAGTTTATTTTTGCGTCTTCTATGGCTTCGGGTACGTATTCTATACCTATGACGCGCTCAGCATTGCGCGCCACGAAGTTGGCTATCGTGCCGGTGCCGGTGTAGAGGTCGTAAACCACAGGAAGCTCTCTGTCGGCCGGTTTCTCTTCGAGTCCGGCGAAGCGGCGCGCCACCTTATATAATTCGTAGGCCTGCGCCGAGTTGGTCTGGTAAAATGACTTGGCGTTGACGCGGAAACGCAGCCCTTCCATTTCTTCTTCTATGAAGTCGGGACCGGAGTAGGGTATGACTTCGAGGTCGCCGATGGTGTCGTTGGCTTTTGTGTTGATGACATAGAGCAGGGAGGTGATTTCCGGAAAACGCGTGCGGAGCATCTCCATGGTTTTCTTCACCACGGATTTTTCGGCATCCCCGAAAACCAAGCAAACCATCACCTCCCCGGAGGAGGCGATGCGTATCATCATGGTTCGCAGGTCGCCTTCGTTTTGGCGTATGTTGTAGAAACTGATTCCCTCGGCCTCGGCGAAGTCGTAGACAGCGTTGCGGATGCGGTTGCCGAGATTATCCTGGAGGTGACATTCGTCAATGTGGAGCACCTTGTCGAAGGCGCCCGGAATGTGGAAACCCAGTCCGTTGGGCGAGTCGGTGAACTCGCGGCCCGACTTCACGTCTTCCCAGCTGCGCCACTTTTTGTTGGAGAAGGTGTACTCCATCTTGTTTCTATAGGCGTATACACGTTCGGAGCCAAGGGTGGGTAGCACTTCGGGGAACTCAACCTTGCCGATTCGTTGCAGTGCGTCTATTACGTTCTGGCGTTTGAACCGCAACTGTTCGGGATATGAGATGTGTTGCCAACGGCATCCGCCGCAGGTGCCGAAGTGGGGGCAACGCGGCTCGGTGCGCACGTCGGATTCTTTCAGGAAACGCACTATGTGCGCTTCGGCGAAGGCGTGTTTCTTGCGGTCCACCTGCACGTCCACTACATCGCCCGGCGCGGCATACGGTACGAAAATCACGAGTTCGCGTTCGCTCTGCTCCGAGAGTCGGCGACGTCCGAGTGCCTTTCCTTCGGCGGCGACGGCTGTTATTTCAAGTCCCTCGAGGAGGGGCAACGGTTTCTTCTTTCTTCCCATGGGTAATTCTGTTAAAAAAGGATGCCCTCCGGAAGGGAGACACCTTTCGGAGGGCAAAATTAAGCAAAATCCGTGAAACGGCCAAACTGCCGCAAGCTTGTGTGGAGATTAAAGCGTCGGGGACGGCCGGTTGCCATTACTTGACGGGGCGCAGGCTTATGGCGAAGCCGCCGCCGGGAACCGAATTGAGTTTCAGGCGCGTCTTGTTGTCTACCTTCTTGCGGATTATGGTGTATGCCTGCGGGTTGGTGCGGTAGTCGGCGTTCTTGGCATCGGCGTAGATTACGGCCTCGTATTTGCGGCCCGGGTCGAGGAAATCGAGGCTGATGACAGAGGTGTGGGGTTCCGTTCCGGTTGTGTTTCCCACGAACCAGTTGTCGGAGCCTTTGGCCTTGCGCGCGGCGGTGATGTAGCGTCCCGGCTCGGCTTCGAGGTAGAGGCTTTTGTCCCAGTCGACGGCCACATCCTTTATAAACTGGAAGGCATCGGGAAATTTCTCGTAATTCTCAGGAAGGTCAGCTGCCATCTGAAGCGGGCTGTACATCGTAACGTAAAGGCCGAGCTGGTTGGCCAGCGTAACGTTGGCGTGGCTCTTGTTTTCGGGATTGATTTCGGAAATGTCCATTACGAAGAGGCCGGGGGTGTAGTCCATTGGGCCGCCTTGCAGGCGTGTGAAAGGGAGGATGGTGGTATGGTTGACGTTGCTGCCGCCCATGGCGTGGAACTCCGATCCGCGTGCGCTTTCGTTGCCCACGAGGTTGGGGTAGGTGCGGCATAGTCCGGTGGGGCGCACCGCCTCGTGTGCGTTGACCATTATCTTGTGTTTTGCAGCTTCCTTGACGGCGTAAAGGTAATGGTTGTTCATCCACTGGCCGTAGTGGTGCTCGCCGCGCGGCAGTATGTCGCCTACATATCCGCTCTTCACGGCGTTGTAGCCGTAACGATCCATCAGGTCATACGCCGCCTGGAGGTGACGTTCGTAGTTGCGTGCCGACGAGGAGGTTTCGTGGTGCATCATCAGTTTGATTCCTTTGTCATGGGCGTAACGGTTCAGTTCGTCAATGTCGAAGTCGGGATATGGCGTCATGAAGTCGAAGACGTAATCTTTGGAATGTCCCACCCAGTCTTCCCAGCCGATATTCCACCCTTCCACCAGGAGTTGGTCGAAGCCGTGCTTGGCGGCGAAGTCGATGTAGCGCTTCACATTCTCGTTGTTTGCGCCGTGGCGGCCGTTTGGTTTCACCTTGGTGTAGTCGGTCTCGCCGAGGCGCACAGACGGGAGGTCGGAGGTATAGGCCCATGTGCTCTTACCGGTTATCATTTCCCACCAAACGCCCATGTATTTTACCGGCTTGATCCAGGAAGTGTCCTCGTAGGCGCAGGGTTCGTTGAGGTTGAGGATAAGGTCGGAGCGGAGCATGTCGCGGGCATCGTCGCTCACCATCACCGTGCGCCACGGCGACTGCGTTGGAGCCTGCAAGTAACCCTTGCGACCTTGTGCGTCGGGGGTGAGCCACGACTGGAATGTCAACGTAGAATCATCGAGGTTGAGGTGCATGGCGCTGTAGTCCACCAATGCAGCCTCGTGGAGGTTGATGTAAAGGCCGTCGTCGGTTTTCATCTGGAGCGATGTCTGCACTCCGGTGGGGGAGAAGGTTGTCTGCGAGGCGTTGTATGAAACGGCATTCTTGAAGCGGTCGCCAATTTCGGAGAGGCGGCTTTCGGTGTAGTCGTATTCCTGCGTGTCGTAGTCGCCGGGAATCCACCATGCGGTGTGGTCTCCGGTCATGGCAAACTGTGTCTTCTCCTCTTTTACGACGATGTAGGGCATTGTCTGCTGTTGCGGAAACTCGTAGCGGAAGCCCACGCCGTCGTCGTAAACGCGGAAGCGTATGTTGAGGCGCCGGTCGGTGGCGGATTGTCGTAATTTTACCAGCAATTCGTTGTAATGGTTGCGGATAGAGCTGTTTTCTCCCCAGACAGGTTTCCACGTGTCATCGTGGGTGGCCTGTTCCTGAGCTTCCACCACGAAGCCGTCGAGCAGGTCGGGAGCGTTGAAAAGCTCGAAGCCCATCCCGGACGCGTCGACCACCTTTTTATTTTTGTAGTCAACGGTATAGAAAGGCTTGCCGTCCTTCAGCATGAAGGTGGCGGACACATTGTCGCCAGGTGACGAGGCGGTGACTGAGTAGGAGGGAGCGGAAGTGCCGGGCGCCGCAGTCTCATACGGTGCGACATCGCGGTTGAGCTGCGCCGCTGCGGTGAATGGCAGAGCTGTCGTGAGTGCGGCGCCAAGGACCGTGCGCCTGCATAAATAAGAAGTAACTTCAAGTTTCATAACGAATGTGATGTGGAAGTTAAAAAGTATCGCAAAGATAGCGACAATTTACGACACATCAAGCGTTTCACATCGTTTTTTTGGAGAATCTTTTTCGTGGATGGAAGTCTTGTGGGTCCCCGATAGGAGTGGCAGCTTTGGTGCAACTCAAAAAGTGGTGTATGATACAGCAGAAGTCATATAAATCCCTCGAAATACACCACATCAATTTTATTACCCGCATCAGCTACATCCGTAACTCCGCTACATAAAAACAACCTCGTGCTGCGTTAAAATAACTTCTGCCGTAACAAAAATCACCCGCCGTAAAAACAGCGGGTGAAATTATTTATAGTTCTAAATGATGGTGTCGGAATTGTGACTGCTTAGTGGATTTCGAGATTGAACTCTCCATCAAATGACGGGTCGATGACCATACCGCCTGATTGTTGTGCCGTCAGGAACTGTCCGCGCACTATGGTAAGGTGGCTACGGAACAGAGGAATCTCGAAAGTACCGGTCTGGCCGATGACTTCGCCGGTTGACTTCTCCGTAACGTTAAGGGCAACCTGCACACGTGTTTCCTCCGGGTTGGTGAATACGTAGTCGAAGGCAATTTCCATCTCGGTGGGACTCAGCTGCGTGAGGGCCGACTGGTAAACCACGCCGGGGAGGGAATCGACGGCCTTGTTGCTCAGGATGTTGAACGCCGAGGGCATGAATCCCTGATATTGCACGGTAACGATAAAGTCGTTGGGGTTGATGTCACGGGTATTCTCGTCGCCGCGCGTGGTGCGCATTTCGATTACTTTCTGGATGAAGTCCTGCACATCGTCGGAGATGATGACGTATTTACCGAGCGGACGTGTGTTCTCCACGACTGCCGAACCGTCGGCTACCACTGCGACTTCCTGGAGGGCGCGGAACGCGTCGCGGAAGTTGTTGGAAGCCTGATGGCCGTTTTCCTCGTTGAGCGAAACGTCCGAGAAGTTCTCGGCGTTGTAGAAGACTGCCTTGTGGCCGTCGGCGGTAACATAGTCGGTCCAGACGGCGAACTGGTAATTGCCTTCAGGAAGCTGTACCTCCACGCGGCGGTCGAGCTCTTCAATCTTGTCGTTGAAGACGGTCTGGACTATGGTGGGATGGTTATAGTCGTAACGGCCTTCCTGAATTTCGGGATATGCCTTGATGATGTAGCGCAGGGCGTACTGAGAGTTACGGGTATCGTAAGTGATTTCCTTATATAGAGGGAGGTCGGTTTCGTAATGGAGGTCGAGGGTGAAATTCACCGAATTTTCGGGGGGAGTGTCGTAATCGGGGAACTGCTCGACGTTACAGGCGGTGAGTGCCAGGAGCAAAGTTAGCAGGGGCAGGGCGATGCGCGAAGATTTGACGCAACGCAGCGCGATATTGCGAATGATAATCTGTGTCTTCATCATTTTTTTCCTCCTCTGTTTAAGTCGAACATATACATGAAAGTCACGCCTACGTTGTCCACCAAGAATTGGTTCTTCTTGTTCTTGTAGATTTTGGGACCGTTATTCTCGTTGAGGAAGTGGTCTGTCCACAGGTGGTAGTATCCGCCGCCGGCCGTGAACTCGAGTTTCCAGCGGTGGTCTTTGGAGATGGGGATACGATAACCAATGCTGAGGCCGCCGCCGAGGGCAGGGTATTTGGCGTGGTGATCCTGGAAACGGTACTTGCCGTTGATAGCGAAGTTGTATTTGGCCACCGAGAAGTGGGCTCCTACGAAGAATCCATCGTCGTTGTTGTTGCGGAACCAGTAGCGAATCTCGGGCTGGAAGGCGAGTGTGCGGAACTTGATTTTGCTGGTGAAGTAGTTTACACCGCTATAATAAATGGGGGCTGTAACCGACCAATGGGGGTGGAACTCCCATTCAACTGCAGCGTTGGAGATAAGCATGGCCCAAGCCACGGCGTTAGTCTTGAGATACAAGTGCGGTTGCCATTCCTTTTCCTCCTGTACTACTTCTTCAACAAGTTCTTCGGTAACGACTTCCACTGGCTCTTCTATTAAGGGCTTATCGGGCTGTTCTATCACTACGGGCGACGGCTCTACCTTTTCGATGGTGACGAAAGTGACAGTGGCGTTGCGCATGGGCATGAGTACGTTGGTGTTGATGTACTTCCATACCCGGCCTTTGTCGAGGCGGCGGAGTTTCTGTACGCGTGCGGCGTAGGGATTGTTACGATCCCACTCGCGCGAGTCGTCGTTAAGGATGTCGATAACCTCTTGTGTTTTGGGGTAGTTGAGCTCTTGAAGACGGCGCACCACTTCGGGCCAGATGTCCATCTGGGCACCTTCGGTGATGGTTGCGTCGGGAAACTGGGCCCGTGTTTCAACGTAGTTTGCCAAAGAGCGGCAACGCCCTTTGGAGAGACGTTCATTTAGGGCCGTGGGGCCTTCGGGGGAGGCGTAGCCGCAATAGGTGATGTCCACCACGCGGTATTCGCCGCTGTTCTGGGCTTCGCGCAGGAACTCGTCTAAACTCTGTAGGACTTCCCGGTTGGAGCTGAAGCTCGGCAATAGCTGCGTACTTCCCACAACGAAGTTTACGTTGAAGGCCTCCGTCTTTTTCTCTGCGGCAATGCTTGTTAGCGTCGCGGCAGAGGCCAATAATGTTAACGCTATGCTTCTTATCTTCATTTGAATGAATTTACTAAGGCATGATAAAGTCTAATTTCAAAGCTAAGTATTTAGCTGTCAATTTGTTACAGTTGTAACTTGTGGACATTCGTTTCCTTGCTTTAAAGTTATGACCCGTTTATTGATGCAAATTTACAAATTCGAGGTGAGATGAACAAATTTTTAGCGAAAAAAATGATTTTTTTATTTGTTTATCTTCATGGAGAGGGAAAGCGCCTTTTTTATGTTTGTCGGCTCCGCTACCAGCCGAGGCCTTTCAGAGATACTGTTTGGGAGTTGGAGCGGCTTTCTGTTACCGGGCTGGGATTTCCGCTTTTATCCTTTTCTACAGGATATCCGAAGTTGCATATCGTCCGGGATTTCCGTAGTAGTAAGAGTGGAAATACAGTAGGCGGGAACGTTTTTGTTTTCAAGAGGTTTTGTCCTCCTCCTTATCGAGCTCTTCGCGTTCTTTGGCCAGCCGGGCCATTTCGGCTTCGCGCGCCTGTTTCATTTGATATTTCTTGCGCAGGAATATCGATAGAAGCACTATGACGAGCAGCTCGGCGGCCACTGTCCCGTAGAATCTCAAGTAATCCCCCTGGACAAGCAGGATGTCGCGTCCTTGCCATGCCATGAACAGGAAGTAAACCAGTATTATGGCAGGCATCCAGAGGTGACGGTATTTTCTAAAATCCATTTGTTGAACTTGTTATCGTCGCCGGAGCAAAGTTGGCTCGCGGGACGTTGTGGTCAATAATTTTTACTTGTGCGGCAGGCCGAGGGCGCTGTGGAGAGAGGATTGTGCCGAATTTTCAGACTTGCTTCTATTAAAACGCAAGTGGAAAGGAATTGTTTTTGAAATACGGCTTTTTAAGCCGTAAATCCGTGATTACGAGGGCCGTAATAGCGAGAAACGGGAATGTCTGGAGTGGATATATTCGGGAATTGGTTCAGTATCTGTTTTGAAGATAAATTTCCTATCTGTTTGCGGCGGTCTTTCACCGGCGCCCAGCACAGAGAAGTTTATTGCTGCGCTGCGGGTTGGTAGTCCGGAAGTTGGTCTATGGGAACTTTGTATTGTGAATCTTCGGCGTGGAAGCGATTTTGACTTATGGCTTCGTATATGTCGATGCAGGCTTTGGCGTCGAGGGCGGCGTATGACTGTTGGAATTCGGTGAGGTGAGGTGCTTGCCAGTTTGAGAGACGCTGCCCCTTGGAGATTCTCTTTCCGAAAATTATGGCATAGATTCGGGAAAGGGAGTTGTCGGCGATGCGTGCCGACTTAACGTACTGCTGTAAGTCTATAAAGCCATCAGGCTGAAGATCAGATATCTTGGCCAAATTGTGGAAGTCGTCATGGAGTGAAAGACCTACCTTGATTTTGGCGGGGTCTTCAAGCAGGGTGCGTAGCGGCTGCGTGATGCCCGTTATCCCTATGCGGAAGAGGAAGCAGTGTGCCGGGGTGCAGAGCTGGATGAGAGAAACGGTGTTAGACTGTCCTTTCTTGAAACTGGGGCGGGTCTCGGTGTCGAAACCGATTATTGGTGCCGTGTAGAGTTCATTCACGGCACCGTTAATGTCTTCCGGTTTGTCGATGACGGAAATCGGACCCTTGTAGTGGGCGGCCGGAAGTTTCGCCAACGTCTGTTTGGAGATTGATAACATATAATCTTCTTCAGGAGCAGTCATGTTTTCTGTGTTGCTTTAAGAGGCACATTCGGTAGTTATAAGTGGTTTTAGACCAATGAGTTGCGCTTCTGTGCGATTTCATTTTAGCACTTCCGTGCGTTTTTTGACAAATAAGAGTGGGCCGCAGTTCCGCGCTTAAGGCGATGTCGATTGGCGCATCCGCCGTGGAGGTGGGTGAGGGGATGTTTCGGTCCGCTGTTCGGGGAATATGCCCGGCCGATAGCCCATGAGAGGGGGAGGTGCCGCGCAAATTCTTTGCAAAGATAATAATAATTTATCTCTCCGAGAAATATTCTGCCGGTTTTTTTAAAATAATCTTTTCTGGCATCTGTATCCACAGTGTTCCGGGATGCTTCTCGGAGACATATTTTTGCAGATATTTCTTGGTGTCGTCTGCGATTACGGCGTCATTGTCGAAGTGCGGGTTGTAGATTACTGCCCAAACCTTTATCCCTTCGTCGCGAAGTATCTTGAGAGTCAGCAGGGCGTGGTTTATGGAGCCGAGATAGCCGCTAACAACCACGGCTGTTGAGAACTCGGGGTGCTCGCGTAGCAAGTCAAGGGTGAGTATGTCGTCGTTCAATGGTACCATCAGGCCGCCGGCACCTTCCGAAATCACCGTTTCGTATTCTTCAGAAAGTTGATGTATAGCTTTAATAGTTATATCATAATTAACTGTGACACCATCTATTGACGCTGATAGTTGTGGCGATGCAGGATATGAGAGAATGATCGGCGCGGTGGTGTGGTCGAGGTCGCGCGGCTGCATCCCTATGCCCATGATGCGCCGGTGTGTGTCTATATCTTCGCTGAACTCATGGCACCCCGTCTGGATGAATTTGTGCGTGATGACGGAGTGGCCTGCATCGGCTATTTCGCGTGCGAGCCAGCCTGTGGCCCAACTTTTTCCGACATCGGTGCCGATGCCGGTAATGAAGATGATTTTCGGGAAGTTCTCTAACATTTGCTATCCTTAGATAATTACATTTATGGAGTCCCGTAGATAAACTCCGGGAAAAGTGGAACTGTAGGGATTGTTATGTAACCGGCAAGAATAAAACTTGCTACCGTGAGGCTAAAAGTTACAGTGGAGCGAGGTTTAAGAAAAGAATAGAATCTCCGGAGCCGTAGCTCCGAAGATTCGTAATGGTTGGCGATGAGCCGAGGAGATTACCAGGCGAACATCGGGTATTCGTTCATAATATCGTTGACTTCGCGACGCACTTCGGCGATGACAGCAGGGTCGTCGGCATTGGTGAGTACGCGGTCGATGAAGTCGGCGATTTTTTCCATGAGTTCCTCTTTGGCGCCGCGGGTTGTGATAGCGGCGGTACCGAAGCGCAGACCTGAGGTCAGGAACGGCGAGCGGGTGTCATAGGGAACCATGTTCTTGTTGGCTGTGATGTCTGCTTCCACGAGCACTCGTTCGGCCTTCTTGCCGGACATTTCGGGGAACTTGGGACGGAGGTCAACGAGCATAGAGTGGTTGTCGGTGCCGTCGGAGATTATCTTGTAGCCGCGGGCTATGAGGGCGTTGGCCAGGGCGGTAGCGTTTTTCTTCACCTGTATGGCATAATCGCGCCATTCGGGCTGGAGGCATTCGCCGAAAGCTACTGCCTTAGCAGCGATGACGTGCTCGAGAGGTCCACCTTGTACACCGGGGAACACGGCAGAGTCGAGCAGTGCTGACATCTTCTTGATTTCGCCCTTCGGGGTTTTCTTGCCCCAGGGGTTATCGAAGTCCTTGCCCATGAGAATCATACCGCCGCGCGGGCCGCGGAGGGTCTTATGGGTTGTGGTGGTGACGATATGGGCGTGCTTAACGGGGTTTTCGAGCAGACCGGCGGCGATGAGGCCTGCGGGGTGGGCCATGTCTACCATGAATATGGCGCCAATTTCGTCGGCGAGCTTACGGATGCGGGCGTAGTCCCATTCGCGGCTGTATGCCGAAGCGCCGGCGATGATGAGTTTGGGTCGTTCTGCGCGTGCCTTCTCTTCCATCTCCTCGTAGTTTACGCGGCCTGTTTCGGGGTTCACTGTGTAAGAGATGGGGCGGAACATGAGTCCGGAGAAGTTTACGGGGCTACCGTGGCTGAGGTGACCGCCGTGGCTGAGGTCCATGCCCATAAAGGTGTCGCCGGGTTTGAGGACAGCCATGAAGACGGCCATATTAGCCTGTGCGCCGCTGTGGGGTTGTACGTTGACCCATTCTGCGTCGAAAAGTTTCTTGGCGCGTTCGCGGGCCAGGTTTTCAGCCTCGTCAACTATCTGGCAGCCGCCGTAGTAGCGGTGTGCGGGATAGCCCTCTGCGTACTTGTTGGTAAGGCACGAACCCATGGCGCGCATTACCTCATCGCTGACGAAGTTTTCGCTGGCGATGAGCTCGATGCCACGGCGCTGGCGTAGATGTTCACGGTCAATGATGTCGAAGATTTCGTTATCTCTCTGCATTTTTCTTTGGTATTACGGTAAATTTTCGGCAAAGGTAGTGAGTTATTTCCGATTATCCAAAAGAAAAAAGAAAAAAATTCCCGCCGTCTGCCCGCGCGCTTCTCGTGGCACCGCATCAGCATAGATTCCAATGTCCGGTTGCGTGCATTATCAGGTTGAGTACTCATAATCTATTCTGGTAAACTCATATTTCTCTGCGGCGTGATTTCTTATGCCGGCGTGAATAAGCCGGATGAGCATAAAAGGCCGATAAAAACAGGGAGATAGCCAGAGGAAATAACGGCGGAGAGTGTTGTCGGTGACGCATCTCTTCAGGGTATTGGCGCCAATGCCGGTAGGAATAAATAGCGGAAGAAATTCATAGGCGGTGTTTTAAGGAGAGCGGCCGGCTACATCGAAACGAGCTGGCCGTAGATATATCTAACGTTAAGTAAAGAGCTTTATTATAAGGGCGTTATCATGCTTCTTCGGGAGCGTGGCCTGTGGCGAGAGCCCTCCACACTGCAGCAGCAATGAGTGCGCCAACGAGCGGACCTACCACCATAATCCAGAAATCGGGCCATGCGTTGGGAGCGAAGAGGGCGGGACCGAAGGAACGTGCCGGGTTCACCGAGCAGTTGTCCACGGGTATTCCGACGATGTTGACGAGGCCCAGGGCTAAACCGATGGCTACGCCGGCCAGGTTGCTGTTGCCGAGTTTGGAGGTGGCGCCGAGCACAGTAAAGACAACGAAGAAGGTGAGCAGACATTCGGCGAGCAGTGCCATCTGCCAAGTGGCGCCTTGTTGCAGCACGTTGGTGGCCAGATAAGAGGCATTGCTGGTAGTGCCTATGTGCTGTGTTATTCCACCGAATACATAACCCGTGGCACCGAAGTTACCGAAGTCCATGAGCCACCATAGGAAAGCGGCACCTACGGCGGCGCCGAGCAGTTGCGCTATTACGTAGCCGCAGAGATCGACTGCCTTGAATTTTTTGTCGGTGAGGAAAACGGCCAGCGAGACAGCGGGATTAACGTGGCAACCCGAGATTCCGCCTATGGCGTAGCATAGGGCGAGGAGCACGAGGCCGAAGCAAAGTCCGATGCCGAGAACCCCGATTTTGTCGCCTGCAAGCACGGCGCTGCCGCACGCAAGCAGTACGAGAAACATTGTTCCGAAGAATTCAGCTAAGTATTTTTTCATAGTTCAAATATTTTTGTGATCTCTTTTGCAGAAATCCCGATTATTTTTTATACCTTTGTTCTCAGATATAACGCCAATCCCGGGTGTGTTGGTTTAACACTCCTTTGAGATTTTTTATATTTTATCAGACAATGAAAGTAAGAAAAATAACAGAATCAGTGATTTACGTTGGCGTCAACGACCGCACGACGACGCGTTTCGAGGCTCTTTGGCCTCTCCCTTACGGTGTTTCATACAACAGCTATGTGGTACGCGGCTCGCAAGCAACGGCGCTCATCGACTCTGTGGAAGGAAATGAGTTCCGTTCCCTAATCGACAATTTCTGCGACCTCGGCGAGTACCCCTGTCCGGATTTCCTCGTGGTCAACCATACAGAGCCGGACCACTCCGGTTCAATACCTCTTCTTCTGGATCGTTTCTCCGGTCTCAAGCTCGTCTGCAACAAAATCAGCGCCGAGCAGGTGAAAGGTTTCTACCATGTGCCTGACGAGCGTATCCTTGTGGTGAAGGACGGTGAGACGCTCGACCTGGGAGGCCGCACGTTGCGCTTCGTCACCACACCGATGGTGCACTGGCCCGAGACCATGATGACATATCTTGAAGAGGAACGCGTGCTCTTCAGCGGCGATGCTTTCGGATGCTTCGGTGCGCTGAACGGACGTTTCACCGACCGCGAAATGAGCGGCGCCGAACTTGAAATCTACTTCTCCGAGATGAACCGATATTACTCCTGCATCGTTGGGAAGTATGGGAAATTCGTACAGGCGGCCATGAAAAAAGCCGGCTCGTTACCCATTGATTACATCTGCTCTACGCACGGCCCGGTGTGGATTGACGAGAAGAAACGCGTGCTGGACGTCTACGACCGCCTCAGTTGCTACGAGGCCGAAGGAGGCACTGTGATTGTCTTCGCCACGATGTACGGCAACACCGCAGAGTTGGTGGACCGCATCGCCGACGCGCTGGCCGGGCGCGGCATGGAGAATATTCGCATATTCAACGCCGCCAATGCCGAGATGTGCGACATGATAACCGAGGCGTTCCTTTCAAAGACCCTCATAGTGGGTTCTCCAACATATTCGATGGACGTTTTCCCGCCGGTACAGCAGTTCATGAACGCCATGCGCGTGCGTGAGATAAAAAATAAGGTGACGGCAACGTTCGGCTCCTTCACCTGGGCATCGGCCGTCGGAACGTCGCTTGAGAAGCAGTTCGAGGCAATGGGACTTCCCCCGGTGGCTCAGCTGAGCATGAAGCACGCATACAGTGACGGGCTGGAACCCGCAATAGCGGAGTTCGCCGAAAAAGTGGCCGCCGCTTCCAAATAAACAAGAGTGAAAATGGAACAGCTTGTGGAGAAACATCCCTTTGAACCGTGGCTTCCGGAGGGTGCGCGCCTGTTGATGTGCGGCACCTTTCCTCCGGCACCCGCGCGCTGGAGTATGGACTTTTATTACCCCAACTACATCAATGACATGTGGCGTGTATTAGGACTGCTGACCCACGGTGACAAACTCTATTTCGTGGACGAGGAGAACAAGACGTTCCGCCTCTCTGCCATAAAGGAGATGCTCACCGAACTGGGTATAGCGCTCAGCGACACCGGGCGCGAGGCCGTTCGCCTCAAAGGTAATGCATCCGACAAGTACCTGCAGATAGAGAAGACCATCGACCTCCCGGAGATGATGGCCAAACTACCCGCCTGCGAGGCCATTGCCACTACAGGCGAGAAAGCAGCACAGGTGATAGCCGGCCTCACCGGAACTCCGGTGCCGAAGACCGGCGAGTGGGAAGCCATCCGCGTGCCGGGAGTGCCGCATGTGCTCACGCACTGGAGGATGCCCTCCACATCGCGTGCCTTCCCCATGCCTGTGGAGAAGAAGGCCGAGTTCTACCGCTGTATGTTCCATTCGCTCGAAATACTCTGACTTCCCGGGCTTCCGCAGCGACTTCCCGGCTTGTTTAACAGATAATTAAGACAACAGATATGTTAGACCTCGTGACCCTTTCCCTTTTCGACGCAAGCACATTTTTCCAATGGTTCGTGGACAATGCCAGCTACCTGTTCGTGTTCCTGTTCATGCTCATCGAAAGCTCCTTCATCCCGTTTCCGTCGGAGGTGGTTGTTCCCCCAGCGGCCTATCTGGCGTGCGTCAACACCGGGGCAGGTGCCGACATGAATATATATATGGTGGTGGTGATGGCCACGCTTGGTGCCCTGTGTGGCGCATTTGTGAACTATTATCTGGCGCTTTGGGTGGGACGCCCGGTTGTCTACCGCTTTGCCGACAGCCGTTTAGGGCACGCCTGCCTCATAAACCGCGAGAAGGTGGACAAGGCAGAGCGTTACTTCGACGAGCACGGTGCCGTCTCTACTTTCGTGGGACGCCTCATCCCCGCCATACGCCAGCTTATCTCCATCCCGGCCGGACTGGCGCGCATGAACGTGGGCCGTTTCGCTCTTTTCACTTCCCTCGGGGCATTGGTCTGGAACGCCGTTCTCGCTTTGCTGGGATGGATATTGTCACGCACCGTGACGCCTGACCAGCTCTTCGCCAAAGTGGAAGAATACAATAAATACCTCACCTGGGGAGGATATGCTCTGCTCGCCCTCTGTGTTATGTATATCCTCTACAATGCGCTGAAGAAACATAAGACAGGAACTGCTGAATCCGATACTAAAAATAAAGCAGAATCAGACATTAAAAACAACCATAAATCCGATACTGAAGAATTATGAAAGTTTCACCCTCGTTGCTGTCGGCGAACTTCGCCGACCTCACTCCCGAGCTCGAGATGATTAACCGTTCGGAGGCCGATTACCTTCACCTTGACGTGATGGACGGTGTATTCGTGCCGAACATTTCGTTCGGTTTCCCCGTGATGAAGGATGTCGCCAAGGTTTGCAGTAAACCTCTCGACGTGCATCTGATGATAGTAGAACCGCAGAAATGGATTTCTCAGGTTCGCGACCTCGGAGCCGAGATTATGAACGTGCATCAGGAAGCCTGCCTGCACCTGCACAGTTGCGTGCAGCAGATTCACCGAGCGGGGATGAAAGCCGGCGTCACCATCTGCCCGGCAACTCCCGTTTCCACTCTCGTAGACATAATAGAAGACGTTGACCTTGTGCTAATCATGTCCGTAAATCCGGGATTCGGCGGTCAACCATTCATAGAACATTCCGTGAAGAAAGTGGCCGAACTACGCCGCCTCATCGACACCGCCGGCTCGCGCGCCCTCATAGAGGTGGACGGCGGTGTGAACGCAGAAACAGGCAAACAGCTTGCCGAAGCTGGTGCAGATATTCTCGTGGCCGGGAGCTACGTATTCAAAGCCCCGGACCCCGAAGCCGCTATCAACACGCTCCGCAACCTTTGATTTTTTCAAGCAAAAAGAATAGCGGCGGTTTCCCGGTGAAGGAAGCCGCCGCTAATATCATGTGTGAATGTTTTTAGCTGAGCAAGAGGATGAACAGGGCGAAGGCCGGCATTACGAAAAGCAGGGAATCGATGCGGTCGAGTATTCCGCCGTGTCCGGGCATTATCATGCCGCTGTCCTTGAGTCCGAGGTTGCGCTTGAACATCGATTCGGTGAGGTCTCCGATAGTGGCGAAAAGGCTTGCCACTATTCCCACCGCTCCCCAAACCAGGGCTGAAAAACGGAAATTGAACAAGTTCTCGAGTCCGAAACACTGCATGGCCACAGCAGCTGCCACCGTCAGTGCCATTCCGCCGAAGAATCCTTCCCAAGTCTTTTTCGGCGATATGCGCTCGTAGAGTTTATGTCGCCCTATAAGGCTTCCCACGAGGAACGCACCCGTGTCGTTGATCCATATAAGGATGAACATCAGCAGGATGGGGAAACATACATTGTAAGGACTTGCAGCGAGGTCTGTAAAGTTGCCGTTGCCGAGATTCCCTGATAGCCCCATTGCCGTGAATGTCATGGTCATCAGCGGCAATCCGATGTAGACTATTGCCATCGCTGCGGTTTTGATGGTTCCCAAAGGACGTTCGGAATCGCCGAAAAGCTCGCAGAGATACAAAAGGAAGAGGCATAGGAAGAAGGCTGTGACTGCGTACAGAAGCACAGGAGTGGGGATACAGACCATCGCAATTACGGCGAGCACAATCAGTGTGCGCTGCAACGGCGGCATACGGTATTGCCCCATTGAGATGCGTTCAAATTCAAGTGTGGCCATGACGGCGAGAATCTCCGCCAACAGCAGGGTGCCGAGCGGCCCGAGGCATATCAGGCCGATGATGATGGCTATATAGACGGCGCCGCTGAGGGCGCGTATGAGGATTTTCTTTGGGTTCATTGCGTTTGGACGTCTTATAAGTTTCCGCCCGTTACTTGCCTAAGAATCAGCAATAAAACTGAATAGGGCAGTTACTTATCGCAAAGTTAACCATTTTCCTCCGTTCCTGCAAATTATAATTGCAAAACCCTCTAAAAATATAAGAAATAACCCACCGGGCGCCTGTTTGCGGCTGAGTAACGTATTACGGAGAAAAAGCAGGCTTCAGGGAATTGCAGCAAAGACGTTATTTCTTCTGCTTGCGCGAAGCGAAACCGCCGGTCAACATGCAGAGTCCGCCGGCCGCCATGCAGAGGCAAATGACCGGACTGAAATCGCACAGTAACATTATGAATGCCGACAACAAAAGACAAAATCCTCCGATATACATAATTCGTCGTAGAGTTAGTTGGAGGTTCTGCGTTTACGGCCGAGCGGATCGGCCGGGCCGAAGAGATTGCCGAGTTTCACCTGCTTGCGGTAGCATAGGAAGAACTTGATGCAGAAGAGGGAAATGACTATGGTTGAAACCAATTGCCACCATTCCAAAGACCCGTCGGCAACGCCGATAGCGCGGTTCGCGATAGCGCCGACGTTCAGCACCGCCAGCGTCAGCCATATATTACGTTTTACTCGATTGCTTACCATTGTTGAAATTGTTGTGTTGCCTATTAGACGCCCGAGCGCCCCAAAAGTGACATATCCAGTAACTGTTCAGCGGACGCGTTGAGGTTATCTTTCCGGGAGAAAAAGCCTTCTG
>OHBJ01001195.1_pt1 | contig 17815 bp, 16 predicted proteins | sample 1577241 | NCBI WGS metagenome assembly OHBJ01 (sample SAMEA3541594, study PRJEB24748) | human gut metagenome | biome: human gut; feature: human-associated habitat; material: faeces | place: China | collected 2012 | reverse complement strand
GGATTGTCTCGAAAAAAGACCGATTTTTCTTTTGAGCGTTAAAGTTGGGATAGAAAGTCTTTATTTATTTCCATACCATTATATTCAATTATTGGGCATCCGCTTCGCCCTTCTTGGAACAAAGAGGTAGAAGCAGAATGCCCAAATAGCTTTTAGTAATTTCAATAGTAGAATTTTTATAATTTCGGTTTCTTGTCAAAGAAATAGCCAACACCTGATTGCCATAACCATTTCAGCATAGATACATCCGAGAACATTCTGTATTTCCAACCTGCCTTTAATGCCTCCTTTATCAGAACCCATCTGCCAGCTAAAGAAAAGGCTTGTGAGGATGTTGATATATGGTCAGAAAAAATATCATTTAAAAGCATTCTGTCCTTTTTATTAAGAATACCCTCATCACCTCGTATAATAAAATCCGCTAAATGGTTCATGCTTTGTGCAAAACCCAACAACCCAAATCTCTTTGCAGTCTCCTCAAAAGCATTCCAATCCAAGCTATCGGCATTTTTCTGTCTGAACATCATCCAGTCACAAACATGCCTAAGAGATATACCTTCACGTAAAAAATGATTCTTAGCATGTTCTGTCAGAAACAACGCATTAAACATCGCACTTGGTATTTCCAATTCAGTTTCACTAATTCTCCCAGTTTCTTCATAAAACAACATGTCCTCCAATATTCTCTCTAAGCTCTTAGCCTTTTTGTTTCCACGTATTTGCGTACAGAACTTATGGTTTTCTACATGTAGTCCATTAAATGTAAATGAAGAATTTTTGTAATAATCTCTATCTACGACGATCCCTAATGACTCAACAATACGGTTCCCTTCTTCGCATGCTGATTTGTCATCTTTTACAAGGAAAATATCTGCATCACCACAATACCTATGATATGGTATAGGATAACATTGACTTATTGCCAAACCTTTCAACACCAATGTTCTAATACCATGTTTGGCAAATGCCTTTGACAACATTTCTGCAGCTTTTTCTTGTCTTCTATAGTTTTTCTCTATAAACAAAGACAAGCTTATCCATTTCATCAACAAAGCCTGTTCTGGCTTTGTTACAAAGTCATTAAGGGCAGTAAGAGCAAAAGCCGTCACTCCCTGCTTTTGCGAAATATTCATTAAATTATTCCATTCTGAAGCTGTCATTGAACAGAATAGAGAGTTGTCTGATTGTATTCCAAGCAGAGAATGACGGAGCAAAGAAAATAGCCTATATATAGTTTTATCCATTAGGCCATTATTTGATGAAATGCTTTATAAAACCATTAACCACAAAAAAACAAACATTTATAGCAGCAGACACTTTGTTTATTCCTTCATTAACAGTCTGAATTTCCCAAACCTGTCGAATACTTTTCCACTTGTTTGATGACAAAGAGTTAGAAACCACACGGTAATGTGACAACACTTCGTCCAATCCACAACATACGATGCCATTTCTCATCAACATCAACCATGTAGCATAATCTTGGCCTCCTCTTCTGAGAGGCATCTGAAAATCACCTGTCTGATTACGGTCGATGATTGTTGTTGATGTTGCAATCATAGTGTTGTGAAGCAAGAACTTATATGTTATCTTCTCGCGTACATTACGTACCGAACCAAGAGCCTGTCCTTTTTCATCCACAGTATCCATAGCAGTACAACTGATAGCAGCATTATGCTTTTTCATATAAGCCATCTGCTTCTCCAATTTTCCTTCTGCCCACATGTCGTCACCATCCAGAAAAGCCACATAACGTCCTGTTGCAATGTCAAGAGCCTTATTACGGGCTACAGCAGCACCACTATTTTTATCCAGCTTGTAATATACTATATTTGTATATTTCTCCTGCATATTCTTTATAATAGCGGCAGAACTGTCAGGACTACAGTCATCAACCAATACTATCTCTATATCGGGATAGTTTTGGTTGACAACTGAAAGAATTGTTTGTTCGATAAATCTTTCTACCTTAAATACAGGTATGATTACCGAAACACGTTCATTTTCGTACAATGCCATTTTTTAATATATCGGTGTAAGCCAATCAAGACGGTTTTGCAACTTACCTTGCACACACTCCAAATACTTCAGATGAATCTTCTTTGTTACCTCACCTTGTTCACCAGTTCCTATTGGATAGCGGTCTACAGTATATATTGGTGTCACCTCCATTGCACTGCCGCAAAGGAAAGCCTCATCAGCCATATACACCTCTGTGCGGTCAATAGTGCGCTCCTCAAACTTCAAACCAAGTTCCTCAGTTACAAGCTTGATAATAGTGTCGCGTGTAATAGACTCCAATACACTGTCTGTCAAACGTGGAGTAATAAGTGTGTCACCCTTCACCATAAAGAAGCAACTGCCAGGACCTTCTGCCACTTTGCCTACCTCATTCAAGAATATGCAAGTATCATAGCCATTGCGCAAAGCCTCACGTTGTCCCACACGGCTATTGATATAGTTAGCGCCACACTTGATTCTTGGACTAAGGTTCTCGTCACTAATGCGTCTCCAACTTGTAATGCAGCAGTTCAATCCTTTCTTGTTATACTCGGCACTTGTACGTCCACGAGGAATAGGAGCGACAAACATCTCCACAGGACCTTCCGATCCCCAAGAGCCAAAGCCATCAACAAACAAAGTCTGACGAACCGACAGATTCTCGTCATATTCATTAGCCTTCACTGTGTCTACAAGAGCCTTCTTAAAGTCCTCCTTAGTATATTTCAGATCAAACTGTATCAACTTTGCAGAACGAATCAAGCGGTCATAGTGATCACTCAAGCGGAAAGCATACAATTGCTTCTGTTCATCATTCCAATAACATGGAATGCCCTCAAACACATTCAGTCCAAACTGTGATGTCGGTGACAAAACATTCACCATGGCATCGTTCACATTCACAATCTCGCCTTTCAGCCAGATTCTACGATTTGCAACGTCGTACTTCATTTTTCTTTTTTATTTAAATTGTTTGTATTATTCTTCGTCAGGCAGATGTGCTATGCGCTTCACTTCTTCATCATCCAAAGCAGCACTTTCTTCTGCACTCATGCCTTCACGTTGTTCTTCATTAATATTTGCACTTTGGAACACCTTGGCCACTGTCCACCATATAATTTTGATATCCAGCCAAAAGCCTTCCTTCTTGAAGCGGTCAATATACTCATTGTCAAGAGTCACCTTTTCATCCCATGAGTTCTCGTTTCTTCCTTTACATTGGGCCAATCCTGTAATACCACCTTTCATCTGAAAGCGTTTCTTATACTTCTTGTTCAATGTATCAAAATCTCCCAACTCATAAGTAACACAAGGGCGTGGTCCAACTACCGAAATATCACCCTTCAACACATTAAACAGCTGCGGCAATTCGTCTATAGATGTCTTACGTATTATGGCACCCGATTTGGTAATGCGTGGATCGTTGTCATAACTAAACAATCCCGAACCCATATTTTCTGCATTCACAACCATCGAGCGATATTTCCACATCTTGAATATTCTACCGTCCTTAGTCCTTCTGCCTTGTTTAAACAGTATTGGTCCTTTTGAATCCATCTTAATCCAAATGCCCACAATAATCCAAACAGGCAGCAGCACCACTATCGCACATGCAGACGAGCATATATCAAACACACGCTTGATAAAAAGATTCAACTTCAACCACATAAACGCTTAAAAGTTGAATGTATGGAACAAATCGTCAAACACTTCGCCTCTCTTTATTACCTCTGTCTTTTCGCCACAGATGTCAAGCACTGGGAAATTAGGAAGAATAAAAGGCGGTTTCATTACTAATGAGTAGCTGCCACAATTACTTATCACAATAGCATCCTCATGTGCCAACTTTCCATTATAGTTATGATACAGCACGTCGCCCTCAATACAAGTGAAACCAACCATATCCATATTTTCATACTCCTCCTGTTCTCCCCCCATGGCTATCACTTCCATTGGTGGATTAATGCCTGTCATGCTGATATTCTTCTGACTGCCCAATATCGTTGCAAACCATTTGCCACGAACATTCTTGATAGTCTTCACAGTTCCTACAAATTTCATACAATCACCCACAACAGCACTTCCTGGCTCTATCAGCAGTTCTGGCTTAACATCCTTGTCTGCAAAATACTCTGCGAACACCCTTGCAGCAGCTTCAGCATAAGCCTTATAGCCAGGTATCTCATTTGTAAATTGTGCTTTCAATGAATCAGCCATCTTTCCAAACAATCCGCCACCAATGTCAATACGCTCCGGTATAATGCCCAACCTATCTATAAGCTCCACCATACCCTTTGCACGAGCAGGCCAATATTCTATTTGGCGTTTTGCAAAGTGACACTGGAAATTAATGAAATGCACATTAGGAGTAGATGTAACAAAAAACAAGACATTTTTAAATCCTTCGCTGTCCACGTCAAAACCAAAGCGACTTACCACTCCATCGTTCACCTCATAGTTGCAGCGGATACCTAAGTTCAAAGTTTTGTCAGGATGTCTCTCAGCAATGTTCTTCACAACTTCCAATTCCTCAACAGAGTCGATGTTGTCAGTACCGCCAGCAACAAGGAGTTCCTCCAACTTCTTAGGATTCTTTATCGGACCATTCCATATTATTCTGTTGGGTTTAACTCCTACACGAAGAGCTATCTCCAACTCCATTTCACTTACCACCTCAGCATAACCACCTAATTCATTTACAATCTTGCAAAACTTCGGTGTATAGTTAGTCTTATATGAATAAGCAATATTGAAGTTCGGATAAATCTTGCGGAAGGTATTACGCAACTCTAAAAAATTATTTCTGTACTGCTCGCTATCCAACAGATAGAAAGCGTCGCCATACTCCTTGCGGAGTTCATTGATTACTTGTTTGTTTAGTATCATTGTTTTTTATTGTTAATTTTCTCTACTATCTTATCCACTGTCTCTACAACATGTTCATGGTTGTTCTTGAAGTAATCCACAGCTCTTTGAGCTTCATCTTCAAGTTTACGAATTTCTGCAATACCAGTATTGAATATTCGTCTTATCTCATCCAAGTCGGTTATCACCTTTGTATTACAGAAACTTCTGCCTACAATAACCATCGAGCTTCCCAATCGGTAATGCTCTTTCAAAACATATGATCCTGGCAGTGCTCCAGAGTGAAGACTTGCAATACCTCCAAAGCCAAAAGGAATGCCTTTGGCACGAATCTTACGAGTCAACTGTTCCACAATACCATCCGTTAGCAACTGGAACATGAATTTCATGCCCATTGCCAGATGAAGGTCATTCAGTCCAATGTGAATCATATCCACTCCCGATACATTCAGTATTTCATCCAATAATATTGCTGCCTCTGGTGTTTCAAGCAAAAGACATGTTTTCACTTCTCTACTATGCTTTTTTGAGCTGTCTTTCACAAAGCCAACAAAGTCTGTCACTTCTTGAACCGTATGAAAGAACGGAAGCATCAGTATGTCAGCTCCAGCCTCTACTGCTGCGTCTATCTCGTCCTTGGAGTCAAAATACCCATTATGAACCTTATGTATAGGATTAACTCTCACCAAGATTTTGGCTTTCTTGACAGCAGCCTTAACATTACGAATGTCTTCTATCGTATGATGGTTCTGCACTGTATCAAGTCCACCCTGTCTATCATCTTTGCCGATAAATTCCATATCGACAAAAATCCAATTAACACCTGCGTCTTCTGCTATTTTAGCGACAGCAGGGGCATTGGTTATGTACATTAAATTTAGCATGATTAAATTCTCAATTATTTTTTCTAAGTTGGCATAACTTCATCTATCTCATAGTTAAAATGGTTTATATAAAAACACAATTATAAAGCTATTATCAGATTTTTATAAACACTAACAACAGAGTTTTAGAATAAGCCATACATAATCACTCCAATATCTTTTGAATTGCTTTTTTAATAAAAGCAACTTTTCTAAACAACCAATTATGTTGGAACCTATCCCAGCGGTTTGCGTAATACTTAAATTCTTCTCTTCCGGTTAGATCATACATGACATTCAGTTGAGCTACATGGAGCTTATGATAAAATGGACTGCATATTCGTCTACCATCTTCATACATACTCCAATAGCTAAGGTCGAACTTCGGCAACCATTTTATCATTGTATCTAATGTTCTATCAAGAATGACCTTTGCATTAAAATCATTAGATACTGTTATACAGTAATCCCAAAGACCCCAAAAAGAGAATATCCAACCGTTCAGAATCAAGGGATCTTTAGGACATTCATAAAGAAAAACACCGTCCTCGCTATATAACGTTGGTCCTCCTTTTTCAAATGGTTTCAACATAAAGGCCATTGCTTTTTTAAGACTTCGCATGTATCTTTCGTCATGCGTTTCGTTATAAGCCCTAATTAAAAGCGAAACACCTTCTCCTTGGGCCATTGCGGAATATGGATACTCTGGAGTTTCATATGCAAATGTAACCCACGCTCCATCTTCTTGTTGGTTTTCTACACCCCAATTAGCACAAGCGATGACTTTATCAAGCATAGACTTATCTTTTTTCGATGATGACAAATAAAGATCATACGAAGCTAATCCATATTGAAAAATTGCAATAGAAAAATAAATAGTATCACCAGTATCTACGGTCGTAGTTGGTATCTCATTTCCTTTCTTACCGAATAGTAAAACTTTATCAGTTAGATTATTATAATACCCTTTTACTTCTGTCTTCGAATAGTATTTGCCTTCATTTTGATTGACATGATAAACACTATTGCCTCGAAGCATGTTTGTCCATTTCTTAATTTTAAATAAATTTACTCCCATATCATTGTAGTTTAAGATAGTCTAATAAATGATTGGTTGAATAGTAGTCAACTTTCTTAAGGCAATTGGTCTTTAAGCTTATTATCATTTCAGGATTCTTTGCAATTTTAACCAATAGAGTTTTGAAAGCTTCTACATTGTCAAATTCATATCCGTAACCTGTTATTTTGTCATCTATAACATCAGTAAAACTCTCCCATTTTGATGAAATTACAGGTAGACCTGAAGCATAAGCATCGATAATAGTCCCCGGAACTCCCTCAACATAAAATTTAGTAGGAAAAAGAAGTGCAAAATAATTCTTCAACACATCTACACTTTTATCGAACGGCACAATTCCTCCATACTTAATGGCAGAAGTAAACTGTTTCTGCAAATCATCAAACCATTTGTTCTGCTGACTATCCACTTGACCATAAATATCAAGTGTATAAACCATTCTTCCTGCATCTTTGTTGATAGCTTTTATCACATTACATGCATCCTCCACACCCTTCTCTTTCATAACACGCGCAAACATGCAAAGTTTATATGGTTCTTTCCACTCCAACTTTAGTTCGCTTTCAGCTACAGGATTAAGACTTTTGCAGTTTGGTAAGATATTTACCTTTTCATATCCACATTTGTTCAATGCATTTTTTAGAACATTTGTCTCAGCATAAAGACAATCAACTTTATGCAACAACATGCCCACCCATGGTGTTCTTTTCAGATATCTTGCTAATTCAGCACCTAAACACAAGTGACTAATTCTATTATGGAAAATAAGTTTGTAAAATAAGAACGCAGGCATTACCGCTTTCAAGCCATTATCAGACAAAAGTGTTATGATATTTTTACACTTGAATGATGCTATAAATCCTTGCCACCAAATTCGAGGCAAAGCTTTTATACCTCCTGCAGTATCTATCTTGATTACATTTTGATGTCCATAAAGCCTGTCCAATTCTTCTGCAACAATCTTGGTTTTTATTGTTTGTCCATTTAGAAGATTCTGACCGAATCCAAAATGACCACAAATACAAATTTTATTCAACATATGGAATTGTTTTAGTGTATTGAAAACACATATACTTTTACTATATTATCATCTCATTTTTGCAGAATATAATTTTAAATATTCTTCAGTCATTGTCAATGATGTAAAATCATTTGCCTTTAACAAAGCAGTACGACCTAATAGCTCTCTAAGATTCTGATCAATAATTAGTTTTTCTAATTTTTGAGCTATATCCTCTGCTATTGGATTACATAATAAACCACTTTTTCCATCCTTAATCATGTCGGGAATGCCTCCTACATTGCTTGCAACAATAGGCAGGGCTGTTCCCATTGCCTCTATTAGAGTCATGGGCATGCCCTCATATTTTGACGGTAAAAGAAATATGTCTGCACTATTAAATTGTTGATACGGACTGTCGCACAAACCATGCTCAAAAATATAACTTGCTGCATTATAACTTGCAATACACTCAGAAACTCTTTCTTTTAGAGGTCCGTCCCCCCAAAGATGAAGCGTTATATTTGAATAGGAATGGTGAAGATTAACAACAGCTTTAATCATTTCAAGGTGATTTTTCTGTTCACTATACCTTCCAATATGAAGAATATTTATTGTTTTGCCAATATTATATGAAGATTTCTTTATACAGTTTTCTAATGGAACACCATTAAAAATTACAGGAATAGCAGACCTTTTTATTCCATATTCTTCTACTATTGTTTCTTTAATAAGCTGAGTAAGTGCAACAGGTACTAATCCATAAAAGCGGAAGAAAAACTTATTTAATTTACGCGCTATAGCATTATTCTCTTCTTTTGCTATATTATGAACTGTATGAATCTTTACCTTTATATGTAATCCTAATGAAGCAGGTATCACATATTGAGCCACATATCGATGAGTATGTAATACATCTGGATGGAATTTCTTGATGACATTACGAATCTTAAATATTAAGCTAAAGTCTAATCCTGGTTTTTTATCTAAAAATATGATATTGATTCCCTTTTCTTTTAAACGTTTAGTTATAGCCGATTCATAAGTATACAAACTGACGACAGAAACAACGTGACCTTTTTTTTTCAATTCCGTTGAAAGATTCTCACACATAGTTTCAGCTCCAGCTATACCAAATTCAGGCATAAATTGAAGAATTCTCATGACATTCTTATTTTTTTATGTGTTAATCTTAGTTTTTTTAATAATGTGTGTAATATTTTTAGATTACACAATCTAGCGTAAAGTGACAATTTGTCTGTAAATGCTAAATATGGGTGTTTAAATATTATATGTTTCACTTGCTTTTCATTATCCCAATTTATATTTGTTGACAAATCACTCAAATCAGCCATAGATAACAATCGAAGATGTAGCAAACTTTTACCTATTTCATCTTGAAACAGGTGATGAATTCTGTTAAATTCAGACAAAAGTTTATCTATTTTTACAACCGATGCTATTTTAGCTTCTGATATTGAATGTACAATTGAACTATTATTTTGTAAATTGTAGTGATAAGCAACAGAAGGCTCATAACTAATTTTGTGAGAATAGTACACTAACTGATATACAATATATAAATCTTCCATCATATCACATCTACTTTTAAGATGAACAATAGGATTATCAGTAAATAATGAGCGATGTACTAATTTATTACACCATGAACCATGAATATTTCCTGCCAAAAGAGAATATAATATCTTTTCTTTATTCCCATTATGTATGTTGGGGGTAATATCAATGGTTTTATTAATATACTCATATTTGAAGTTAGTAAATACAATATCACTACCAGATTTTTCTGCATTATATAATAGCTTTTCTGCATAATTTTCATCTATCCAATCATCTGAGTCTAGGCATAATAAATATTTACCAGTCGCGTTCTGATATCCCTTTTGGCGAGAATAAGCAGGACCTTCATTTTTTGTGTTTTCTATAAGTTTGACACAGAGAGTTGGATAGTCTTTAAGTATGTCATTAAGTATTGATTTTGAATTATCAGGAGAAGCATCATTTACAAAAATATACTCAATATCTGAACTTATAGTTTGATTAAATACTGATATTAAAAATCTTCGTATAAATTTTTCCGCTCCATAAATTGTCGCTATTAAAGAAATCTTCATATTATAATAATTTATAATCAACAAACACTAATTACTACCAAAATAATCCTTTTCCCAACAAGTAAGGAAGTGGCATTATATACAAGTCTAAAGGTGTGTTACATAATAAAGCTCCACCATTAATATAGCCATACCGCTCGAATATAGACCAAGAACAAGCAAAAACTAAGAAATAAAGAGTTTTTTTGTGTGTCGGGAAAAAAACTTTGAACCATAGAAACAAACAGAATACACGGGTAAACCAATAATAACGTTCTCCTATGATTGGAACAAACTGTATGAAATTAATGAATGCAAAAACCATTAAATAAAAATGGTACAATGTCTTTATTTCTTGGTCATTGATTATTGCTTCTCTCTTTTTAATCATTTCCCATGTCATATATATATATGCAATACGCATCATCAAATTAAAGCCATCTGTAATCCAATAAAAGCCAGATTTGCCTTCTTTAAGAACAAATGCAGCATAAGAATCATCATCCATTTGTCTTTCAGCCCAAAAGCGTATCCCATCGGGCAGAAAACTTACGTCTAGATGGGATAACAATCCTGCATCAAAAAACATAAATGGAATCGAAATAAGAGCTAAAACTTCAAGAGTGCGAGTTTTTAACGGAATTATAACAGAAGCTAAAAACAACCCTATATACACCCACAATCCTGAATGAAAAAAAGGAGCCAAAAATATTAATACAAAATATAATAGTTTTTTTCCATAATTGCAGAAATAACTAATGGTACATAAAACGCTTATCCAAAAACCTGTTGCAAAACGTGGATTTTGCACTGTCACGATATCACGTGGTAATATTAACATTGCCAAAATCCAAAATCCCAAAATACTACCAGAAACAAACTTTTTATCGCCTGTTATATATTTCATTACATTTAATTGACAGAAAGCGACAGGAACAGAAGCTATTAGAAAAAAGAAGTGATAATTATTGCCAAATAATGACTTAACAAACCATGTTAGTATGTTTTCATACATATCTTTTGGTGCATCATTTGACATCTTAACATAAGAAGTGATATCATTTGATATTTGCTCGAAGCTGTAATATGAAGAGATAAATCGATCTCTAATTCCCATAAAATCATCGTACCTCTGTGTCAATCCTGTTTCAGAGAAATGCCAACATATTAAAGTGCTAAAAAGGAAAAAAATCAAATATGATGTTTTGGTGTTGGCACTTTTTAAAGCATTTAACCAAGCTCCAAATGGCCATAATAAGAAAAAAATCAATTTTGCAATCTTAGTTTCTTTTCTCTCTTTTAACCAATATAATCTATATCTACTCATATTTTTACAAATCATTTAGTAATTGTTCCCATTGCGATGCTATGACTGATATATCATATGACTTTACTTTATGTCTTGCATTGTGGGATAATTCAGTCCATTTTCCATAGTTATCAGCAACGTTGTTGAGTTTATTAGCCATTTCTACTGCAGTTGGTTTACAAATTAGTCCATTTACTCCATCGTCTATAATATCTCTTAATGTTGCGTAATTATCCATTGCAATTGGTACACATCCGAATGTCATAGCCTCTGTTATAACCATTCCCCAGCTCTCCGAATAAGAAGTCATACAATAAAACTTGCACTTTTTATAGTACTGAGCAACACACGACTGTACACCTTCAAAATATATTCCTTTTATTTGCTTTTTAGTAACATATTTTTTACAATAATCTAAATCATGACCATCGCCTACCACATAAGCTTTCCAATTTTGATGTTTTTGAGAAAAGAACTTCCACATGTTTAAAAAACCAATAATATTCTTTTGCGTATTTTCCACTCTTCCTACCCATAAAACAGCATTTTCTCTTTCATTATATGAAGGAACATCAACTTGTTCTTTATATGTATTAGGATTAGGGATATAAGTAAATTTCTCTAATGGTGCATTCGGTATATGTTTTATGACATTATTATAAAATTTGTTTGATATAAAACACACTTTATTTGCTAAAGGAAAAATTGCGTTGAAATTTTTCTTATTGTCATTTGAAAACCAATATCTATAAATACACGGGAAAAGTACAGATGCCATTTTAAAAACCAGTTGACGAGTATTGTGAGTTGGAGTTTGCCATATACGATGTCTTGTTATATAATCTGAATAAAATGGGACAATATGATATACAAAAACTACTTTTTTTCGCAATTGCTCTGGTAAATATCCTACAATTTCAGAAACTTGTTCATTACAAGACTGACAAATGACACATGATATATTATGTCTTTTAACAATCTCTATAATGCTAGTCTTTTTCGTATCCTCAGTTCCTTTCTTGAGAGAGATGTAATATTGAGGAGCTGAGAACTTCTTGTATTCAAGAAAACATTCATCCATATAACTTAAAAAAAATACGCCATGTCCTTTTCGCTGTAATTCTCTGCTCAATATGTCTGTAACTCTTTCTACGCCACCAATATGAGGTATAATAGGGCTAGGAGAAATAAAAAGTATATTCATTTTAATTTAAAGATTTTAAGAGGTAGTCCATAGATTTTTTTCGGAGATCAACTAATATATTGTCGATTGCTGAATAATCTATTGGCACGCTCCAAGGTTTTGCTTTATCAAGTTCTTCTATCGAGTAAAAAATTCTATTCTCTAAACCCAATTGCGATAAGAGACTAACAATTCGTGTACATCTATTTTTTTGCGCAACTAACACTGCAAAATTTCGATGATGAACTATACTCATAGCAACTCCATGAAATGATGGAGTAATAACAAATTTTGCCTCTGCAATTTCTTTTATCCACCCCTCTATCGAATTTCGATTCCATATAATAGTACCCCCAATTTTTTTATTCCAATTCGCATTTACAACCCTAAGTCCTAATTCTGTTCCTAATTGATTTACGTATCTTTCCAATTCAGGAAGCGCAAAAAGAGGATAATATACCAAAGTATTTTTTTCAGTAAGACAACCTGTCAAATATCTAAAATCACCTAATAGTAATGTTGGATCTAACACATGAGTTGCTTCAATACCAAATAAATCTTTCAGAATCTTTACACCACTATCCTCCCTACAACTAATAAAAGAAAATTTTGTCAAAGAACTTTTGATACTTTCTGTTATTTCTTCATGTTGCCATTCTGAAACACCAAAGCTGCTTGCGTAAGAAACACGCTTAATTATATCACTTCCAAAATTTAAAAAAAACACATTAGTGAAACCTTTTACTATATCAGGATTCCAAACCTGATCGCTACCAACCATATATACATCTGCTGCTGGAGGGTTATTTTGCAATTCTTTTAAATTCCTATATCTTTGTGTTACAGGGATGTATTTCTTCCAAAATTGCTCGAATTTACGTTGACTAGGACCAAAATTAGAAATGAAATTACCTATTTTCCCTTTAATGTTAGTCTGTGAAATATCAGATAGACGAATATCAATCATTTTGGGGTCATGACCTAATTGCTGTAAAATTTTTATAGTTGCATAAGCTTGAAGTTCCGCTCCAAAATTCTTCTCATGCCATATTGTAAGTAATGCTACTTTCATATATCATCTTCTTATTAATGGTCTTATAATATCTTTAATACTCTCAATTAAACACTTTCTTTTATATCTCCACCCCAAATCTCCATATTTCTTTGCTACATAAAGAAAACCTTTAGTTTCATAATCATAGACGAAACTTTGATGATCTGAATGTAGTTTGGACGGTTGTTTTAGTTGTGGTTGCATGCAATCTTTTATAGATATTCCTTCTGCTTTCTTTTCTAAGTTCTCAAATAATTGTTTACCCTTATCAGAGTTTATTAGTATTAGTGATAATCCTTTGTCATCTTCATATGGTGAATCTTTAGGTATTCCCCATTGGTCACCTACAGTAATATCACCAACTCGTTTCAAATTAGTATAATGACAATGAGAACAACTCTCACGCATAGAGAGACCAGAGAAGTATAAGTAATTACTAGTCCTACGGAATTCTTCTTTTCCGTTTTCAAAAAGGAAGCTTTCTCGAGCGCCATGCCATCCGAAACGCTTATCTCTAAAACATGCCTTTACTATTTGTGAGCCTCTAGTTTTTTCTAGGTATGCAAGATAATCTTCCCATATCTTAGGTGATGGAACTCCATGACAAACTATATCTATGCAGAAAAGATTCTTACGGAGTAATTTGGGAATATAAGCCTTCAATCCTGCAACCTGACATGCAGTTCCTGAGAAAAGAACTCTAACTCCATTTTTCAGCTCATTTTTAATCTGCCTAAATACACCTCTAAGATCACTCTGAACATACTTAGACATACGAAGAGCAGATAGTGTTTGTTTGTCATTAGCCTTTTGATGAGTAACCCTCCAAGTATTGGTAAAGGCTGCTCCATAAACAACACCTCCATCTGTAATAAACTTATCAGCTATAGCAAAAAAAGCACCTCCGCTTTGACTTTTCTTTAGTTGTTCGTCTTGTGGAAGTCTGAACTGATATGCCAATGGAGAATCATAATTGTCGTATCTATCATAGTTGTTGTGAAACTGACATACCTTATCACAAAGCCCACAATTAACGCATAATTCAGGATTTGCTTTTGGATATACAAATCCCAAGCTATCTGGAGCCATTGTTATAGCGTCATGTGCACAAATACTTGCACAAGCAGTACAACCACAACAGTTATATTTATTGTCTATATTAACCATTTATTCAGAATAATCGTCTATCATATAATGATTGTAGTCAAGCATCACATCGTGTGATAGTATCCGTATAGGATTTCCTCCATGTACACAATATGGTTCGAAACTATTTGATTTTGTAATTATTGAACCAAAAGCAAAAATACAACGTTCTGGCGTACTAACAGAATGTATAACTTTACATTGAGCAGCAAACCAGTTGTCATTGCCTATTTTTATTGGTCCATAACCTTTCCTAAATTCTTTTTTCTTAACATCATACAAAGGATGAAAGTTTGTATCCATAACAACACAGTCCCATCCAAAGATGTTCTTTTTCCCAAATTCTACAGACTTAAAAGAAATCAGTTTAAGACTCGTAGTCGCCATAAAACCTTCACCAAATATTATTGTAGATTCTTTTCCTTGACAAATGAACGAGTTATTGCCTATCATACAAGAACCTTTAAAGACAATTACCCCCCCCATTTGAGTTATGTGTATTCCGTTGTCAGGATACATATGACCTCCAAATCCACCCAAACGAATCATACCAGGACGTATTGGAGCATCAATACGTATAACCCCCTTTACACTATATAGGTGCGGTTTTCTCAACCATATAGGTAGTTTGTAAGCTTGTTTTATGGGAAGGTATCTGAAATTGAACAGTATACTTGACAGCATAGAGAATTTACAAAATGACAGGAATAGCCTTACAAATCTCTTCATAAATGTATATTTATTTGTTTTTTTATTTTTTCGAGTATGAATTTTTTCTCTCCTGGATTTAGACCTATTGAGAAAACCAATACACACAAAATTAATTCTGTTATACTTAAATTGAACACAAATCTCATAAAGCCTATGTCTAAATATTTTGAAATGAAGATAGAAATAAATAAGCAAATAGCCATAATAAACAGACATCTTGCCACCGTACTAAGCATAAAGTTGCGAACGGGGAAATGGGTCATTGGACGAAGCATTGATACTCTAAGAATAAGTGCTCCTATAGCAAAGAATATTATAGAAAACTGGGCTAATTCAGGACTTCCACCACTATATAGAATTATCCATGCTACAGGAAAGTTTAGCAAATTAAATAGGCCAACAACTATTTGGTAACGTTTTATTTTTCCTGTTGCCAGCATTAGGTGAACAAGAGGAGATGAAAAGGAATCAATTAGTGAGCATATAAGTATTATGCGCACAAAAGAAGCAGTATGTTCAGGAACCTCTTTAAGCCACAAATTCAATATAAACTCTGTTTCAGTAACCAAAGGTACTATCATAGCTGTTAATAGAAAGAAAGCAAGACGACTGCTCCTCAACACTAAATCATGCGATTCATCTACATTGTTACTTGCATAGGATTTTGTTATTTGAGGTTGTACCGCAACATAAAAGTTACCTGAGAACTTTGTAACCGCAGCCTGGACTTGTGTTGCAAGGCCTCTTGCTGCATTAATAATTGGGCCACTAAAAACGTTGAATAAGATATTGATTCCTTGATCGCGAAGAAGTCCTGAAATGCTACCAATAAAATTCCATCCAGCAAAACCGAACATCTCCTTAAAAAGTTCCTTGTCAAATGACCATTTGAATGAGCATTCATCAAAATGTTTCTTGCAATAGATATTGTATATCATACGTGTAATGAAAGCAACAATACACATAAAAGCTCCATATACAATTAGTCCTTCAAAAGGAGAATACAATACCATAAAAGCTATGAACAAATTTGCTAACCCCTCAAAAATGCCTATATATGCAAAGGCCCCCATCCGTTCATGGGCTATAAGGGCTGCATTATATGGTGTACTCCACAGATTGAGAACAAAAGTAACCAAAGCAAACTGGAGTACCCAATTAGCTGCAATTTCTCTCCCAACAGGTATTGTCATATGAGTATTAAGAAACCATACACCTACAGCTTCAACAAGAGTTACAATAATAGCAGCCAGTGATAACTGTATTATAATAGCTGTACTAAATACCTTTTTTAATTTATCCTTATCGCCTTGCCCAAGAACAAAAGTTATAAAACGGCTGATTGCACCTGCTATAGAAGATGAAATCATTGAGAACATTGCTATAAAACCTGCAACAGCATTATAAACACCATAATCCTCAACACCAAGTGCCTGAAGTATAACTCGAGATGTATATAAGCTTACAGCCATCAAGAAAAGCATCCTGATGTAAAGCATTAAAGTATTCTTTGCTATTCGTTTATTATTTGATGTTTGTGACATAATAATATTTATACTAATAATAGGAGTCTCCCTGTGTTATTTTTTAACCTTTATAATTTCCGTAAGCACTCAATTGCTTCCAGCCCCTTATAAACAGGGGCTGGAGAGCCATTGATTATTTTTGTTTTAACTCTTATTTGTTTGAAATTACCGTGCGACAGCACTGGGGAGAAGCTTTTCGTAGTCCTTCTCACCCTCTATAAGTCTGCTGAATACATAAGTGAAATACCATAATCGTATTTTTATGTTTTGCAGTGCAAAGGAGAGTTGGTTTATGTAAAATGCCTCGGAAACAATTGGGTGCTTACTGATAAATGCAGCTTTCATCTATTTGTTCATACGAAAATTAAATGTGCCGTTTGTAATCTCACGGCATAAGTTTTATACAATTATTTGTTTGTTTTGAGATTAAGACACAAAGAGAGAGAGCACTCACTGGTAGGCAAGTGCGCGGTTGCAACTTGGGCAATTTTATGTTTTATACTGCTGAGTAAGATTTTGAATTTTCATACACGTGCTCTTTCGTCACAAACTTTGCCACTCAGCAGTTGGGACCAGTTTCATAATCGGATTCGGGTTGTTCCAGTAAAAATCGGCCTGTGATTAACTCAGTCCCCAGTTTTATATGAAGTAGGCTAATCTTCTTTTGAAAGCTTCACGCTATATCCAAGTTTCTGAAGTTCTTTCTTCAAATACTCCTTGCGCTTCTGCTCTTTCTTATTGGGTACATAGTTGTCACCCAATTCTTTGTAATGTCCACCTGTTGAAAGCACATAATGAATGCATTTGAGTAAGGAATGTCCTACAGCTATCAATGCTTTCTTACTCCCCTTGCGTGGAGCTAAGCGGTTGAAACGCTCCATAAAGAATGTTCCTTTGGCTCTTGAAGCTGCCCATGCAGCCTCCACCAAAGTTTCTTTTACTTGCTTGTCACCGTGATTTGTCCT
>OHBJ01001193.1_pt1 | contig 17816 bp, 12 predicted proteins | sample 1577241 | NCBI WGS metagenome assembly OHBJ01 (sample SAMEA3541594, study PRJEB24748) | human gut metagenome | biome: human gut; feature: human-associated habitat; material: faeces | place: China | collected 2012 | reverse complement strand
TGCAATAAACAAGATATTACCTTTTTTGCGTGCTGGTTTACGTTATGATTCGGCCGTGTTTGTTGCAAACTTGAAGGCTGTATTGCCTGAAAATATAGCGGGTAACGAACGAATGTACAATTCTGTGGTTAACGATGTGGCTTCGATTGTTGACGATTTCGCAGATAATCCTTTGAATAAAGGAAAAACAAAGGAACAGGTTATAAACGATTATCTACGTAATAATTATGAAGTGAATGGCCAAAGGCTTGTGCGTCTTTATCATCCTTCGACGATTGATGTCTACCCTAAGGCACAACCCGATGACCGTGGCGCTGTGAAACTTGGTTCGCCACGTACGTCTGCGGTGCGTAATCCTATGGCTATGCGTGCATTGTTTCGTTTGCGGATTCTTATAAACAAGCTGCTTGCTTCGGGAACGATTGACAAGTATACGAAAATAAACATAGAGTTTGCGCGGGAGCTTAATGATGCAAATAGGCGTAAAGCTATAGAACAGGAACAACGAGATCGAGAAGCGGAGAATAAAAATTATGAAATCAGGATACGGGAGCTTTATGCGGAGGCTACAGGTAAAAATATCGACCCGACGGCAGACGATATATTGAAATGCCGCCTGTGGGAAGAACAGAAACATATTTGCCTTTATACGGGAAGGGAAATAGGCATAGAGGCATTTATAGGCGAAGACCCTGAGTTTGACATAGAGCACACTGTTCCACGTTCACGTGGAGGGGATAACTCACAACAGAACAAAACACTTTGCGAAAAACGTTTCAACCGTGAAGTAAAGCATGCAAAACTACCGTCGGAACTATCGAATTACGATGACATCCTGGAGAGAATAGAGACACTCGGATGGAAAGATAAGATTGTAAGTATTCAAAAACAGATAGAGAGACAAAAACGCAATAGCAAGGCTGCCTCAACGAAAGAAAATAAGGACAAAGCCATTCAGCAATGCAGATATTTGCAAATGAAGCTCGACTATGTACGCGGAAAATACGAGCGTTTCACAATGAGAGAGGTACCGGAGGGATTTAGTAACCGTCAGGGTGTGGACATAGGCATTATAGGAAAATATGCAAGAGAATATTTGAAAACCGTCTTCGAACGTATTTATACTGTTAAGGGAGTTATTACTGCTGAGTTTAGAAAAATGTGGGGATTGCAGGAGGAATATTCCAAGAAAGAACGCGTGAATCATATTCATCATTGCATTGACGCCATAACTATTGCTTGTATAGGACCAAATGAGTACAGAAAATGGGCACAATATAAACGAAACGAAGAAAATTATGAATACGGTATTGTGGGAAAACCCTGTTTCGAGAAACCCTGGGATACTTTTACTGAGGACGTAAAGGCTGTTGCAGACGATGTACTTGTTTCTCATTATACTCCCGACAATATGCCTAAACAAACCAAGAAGAAACTGCGCATAAGAGGAAAGATAAAACAAAACAGTGCAGGTAATCCTATTTATATACAAGGTGATACTGCGCGGGGTTCTTTGCACAACCAAACTTTCTATGGTGCGATAGAAAGCGACGGCAGGTTGAAGTATGTTGTAAGAAAAAGACTGATTGATTTAAAACCGGACGATATAAAAAATATAGTCGATGGGAAGGTAAAGGAACTGGTAAAAGATGCTGTGGCAAAATTCGGATTAAAAGACATACAGGATCCTGACAAAACAGAGTGTACGGTTTGGATGAACGAAGAAAAGAAAATACCAATACACAAGATTCGAATCTTTGCAAATAATGTTACACAACCGATAAATCTGAAGAAACAACGCGACCTTTCAAGTAAGGATTATAAGCAATATTATCATGTGGCGAACGAAAGCAACTATTGCATGGCAATATACGAAGGTTTAGATTCGAAAGGAAAAACAGTCCGTGGATTTAAGGTAATAAACAATCTTGAAGCCGCACAACATTTCAAAACTCGTTTAAAAGCGAAAGCTGATTCTCTCGTTCCGCCGGTAAACGAAAAAGGATTGCCGCTTAAATACATTATAAAAACAGGCACAATGGTTCTTTTTTATGAAGATTCTCCTGAAGAACTTCGCAGCTGCACAAAAACAGAATTAGTGAAGAGATTGTATAAGGTTACCAAATTCAGTAGAATGGTGCAGCAAAATAGATCGTATGGAACAATGACTTTCAGACATCATGAAGAGGCTCGTAAAGCTAAAGATTTGAAAAGTAAAGGAGGTGTATGGAAGAAGGATGAATCTTACAGACCGCTTATAACTTTATTACATACTCAGATGAATGCCTGTGTAGAGGGTTTTGATTTTGAGTTTACTGTTACAGGAGAAGTAATTTTCAAAAAATAACATCATGCTTAAGCGTGTTTTGATGTTTTCTACTCCTTATAATCTGAGGTTGAAAAACAACCAAATGGTTATTTCAACAAAAGAAGATCCTGATATGCAAAGAACTATACCGGTGGAGGATATAGGTGTGGTTGTGCTGGAACATCAGCAGACATCGATTTCGCTTCCATTGCTTAATGCGCTGTCGGAGAATAATGCAGCCGTGATTTTTTGCAGAGAAAACCGTATGCCTGGAGCAATGATGATGAACCTGGACTCTAACAATACCCAGGGAGAAAGTTATCGTGCGCAAATAGAGGCAAGTGAACCGTTGAAGAAAAACCTGTGGAGGCAGATTGTGGAAGCTAAAATAACTAATCAGGCCTGTTTGCTACGAAAACTTGGAAAAGACGGAAATAAATTGAAACCTTATTACTGTAATGTAAAGAGCGGAGACTCCGACAATCGTGAAGGTATTGCTGCAAAGGTGTATTGGGCTGAACTGTTTGGGAATGGTTTTGTAAGGGAGCGAAGCGGAAATGTTCCTAATAATCTGTTGAATTACGGATACACTGTTTTGCGCGCCGCCGTAGCACGGTCGCTAATGGGTTCGGGACTATTTCCGGCTTTTGGCATTTTTCATAGAAATCGATATAACGCCTTTCCATTGGCTGATGATATCATGGAGCCTTACCGGCCGTTTGTTGATGAGATTGTTTACAATCTTTATAATAATGGTTGTTTGCAACTGACCGCCGAAACGAAAGGCGAGTTATTGCGCCTGCTGTTCACTGATACTAAGTTTGATAAGGTAACCCGCCCTCTTGATGTGGGGCTTACTTTAACTGCGGCTTCGTTAACAAAATGCTTTGTTGGAAAACAGAAAAAGATTGTGTATCCTGTTTTGACGTAAGGAATGTCGGAAATAAGGCTTAACGCATATAGAATAATGTGGCTTTTTGTATTTTTTGATTTGCCCACGAATACGAAGACAGAAAGACGTAATGCAATGTTATTTCGCAAGGCGCTCGAGAAAGACGGATTTACAATGAAACAGTATTCGGTATATATAAGATATTGCACTTCGAAAGAACATATGGATGTTCATATAAAACGTGTGCGTAGAGCATTGCCTTCCTCTGGATATATAAGTATATTAATGGTTACTGACAAACAATATGGTAATATAATTAACTATTGGGGCAAGATAGAGCATTCTAAACCTGATATGCCGCAACAGTTGGAACTTTTTTGATATATTTGCACTATAGGATATAAGAATTTGCATTTAAAACCACTTCTACGGAGGTTCTTCGTTTTCTTTTTGTAAAAGAATAAGTGCGTAACGTTCCGATAATCAATAATAACAGATACTGTAGTTGTGGTTTGATGTAGAATTAAGATGAAACACAACCGTCCGGCCGAAAGAATCTCGGAAGGAAAAGTTGTGGTTTGATGTAGAATTAAGATGAAACACAACAGGAGGGCGGTGTGGCTGTTGCGCCTGGCAGTTGTGGTTTGATGTAGAATTAAGATGAAACACAACGAGCGTACAAATTGATGTTCTGCATGACGGTTGTGGTTTGATGTAGAATTAAGATGAAACACAACTGAATATTTCTTACCTATACCTGGCCGTCGGTTGTGGTTTGATGTAGAATTAAGATGAAACACAACTTTTAAAAGTTAATTAATAAGGTTTGTAATGTTGTGGTTTGATGTAGAATTAAGATGAAACACAACGGACGGGGATTCCTGTCGCTACTTACCGACGTTGTGGTTTGATGTAGAATTAAGATGAAACACAACAGGATGATTGATTGAATCAAGGGCTTGAAAGTTGTGGTTTGATGTAGAATTAAGATGAAACACAACAACTACAATTCATAAACGAATACCTCCTCTGTTGTGGTTTGATGTAGAATTAAGATGAAACACAACGCGAGATGATTTTTGTGTATAGAGGAATCGTTGTGGTTTGATGTAGAATTAAGATGAAACACAACAACAACATGAACAACAGGAGAGGCTTAAGGTTGTGGTTTGATGTAGAATTAAGATGAAACACAACTGACCGGATTTGGTAAGGTGGGCTCCAACAGTTGTGGTTTGATGTAGAATTAAGATGAAACACAACTTTTTAATAGCAGATTTAACCATATTAGTAGTTGTGGTTTGATGTAGAATTAAGATGAAACACAACACTGACTATTAAAACGAACCTTATCACCAGGTTGTGGTTTGATGTAGAATTAAGATGAAACACAACTGCCCGCCGGTGTTTCTACTAAGGCTGGTGTTGTGGTTTGATGTAGAATTAAGATGAAACACAACACTCATTGAAAATCTTCTGATAAGCACGAGTTGTGGTTTGATGTAGAATTAAGATGAAACACAACCAGAAGATGTAGCAACGACGGAGCCGTCTCGTTGTGGTTTGATGTAGAATTAAGATGAAACACAACAAATCCAAAAATGATCAGAAAGAGAGGCGTGTTGTGGTTTGATGTAGAATTAAGATGAAACACAACTTGCATACGGTCGCAAACCTTAACATCTTGTTGTGGTTTGATGTAGAATTAAGATGAAACACAACTGAGTTTCAGCGTTAGTCTTCTTGATATGTTGTGGTTTGATGTAGAGTAGGATACGATTGCCTAAAATAGTAAAGATATTTAGGTCTGTTTTCTACAAATGGTGTTTAAATACCGATAATGCCCGACTTTTTGGTCGGGCATTATCGGTATAAGATGAGCGCGGCGGATTATGCGCGGTTCGCTGTGATTGCTTCTGTTTCGCGATTTTTGCGTTCGAAAGCCATTTGCTCGTAAGCGTCGCGGTCGGCAACGATTATCTTATCGAAGTCGCGCAAACCAGTTCCTGCGGGGATTAGGTGTCCGCAGATAACGTTTTCCTTCATGCCTTCGAGGCGGTCGATCTTTCCGTTTATTGCGGCTTCGTTCAGGACTTTGGTTGTTTCCTGGAAGGAAGCTGCCGACATGAAGCTCGACGTCTGCAGAGCAGCGCGGGTTATACCCTGGAGTATCTGGGTAGATGTGGCGGGTATGGCGTCGCGCGTTTCTACGAGTTGGAGGTCTTTACGTTTCAGCTGCGAGTTCTCGTCACGCAGTTTGCGGACGGTAACAATCATTCCTGGTTTGAGCGTTTCGCTGTCTCCGGAAGATGTTACGACTTTCTTTCCCCAAATGCGGTCGTTCTCGTCGGCAAATTCAAGCTTGTCGACAATCTGCTGCTCGAGGAAGCGTGTGTCGCCCGGTTCTACGATCTGAACCTTTCTCATCATCTGACGAACGATTACCTCGAAGTGCTTGTCGTTTATTTTCACACCTTGCAGACGATAAACGTCCTGAACCTCGTTGACGATGTATTCCTGTACAGCCGTGGGGCCTTTGATAGCCAGAATGTCGGCAGGGGTAATGGAACCGTCGGAGAGGGGAGTGCCGGCGCGCACGTAGTCGTTTTCCTGAACAAGAATCTGCTTTGACAGGGGCACAAGGTATTTTTTGATTTCGCCGAGCTTGGATGTTACGATTATTTCGCGGTTGCCGCGCTTTACGCCGCCCATTGTGATTTCACCGTCGATTTCGGAAACAACAGCGGGATTGGACGGATTGCGGGCTTCGAAGAGTTCGGTGACACGGGGCAGACCGCCGGTGATGTCGCCGGCTTTACCTGCTGCGCGGGGAATCTTGATGAGGATGTCGCCGGCTTTGAGCATTTGTCCGTCTTCTATTGCGATGTGACCGCCAATAGGGAAGTTGTAGGAGCGTATGAGCTCGCCGTTCTCGTCGACAATGTGACACGTGGGGACGCGTGATTTTTCTTTCGACTCGATGATGATAAGTTCGCGAAGACCTGTGGCTTCGTCGGCTTCTACACGATAGGTCACGCCTTCGATAACGTCTTCGAACTTGGCGGTTCCGCCACATTCGGTTATGATTACAGCGTTGAACGGGTCCCATTTAGCAATAACGGTTCCTTTTTCAACCACGTCGCCTTCGTTTGCAAAGAGTTCTGCACCGTAGGGTACGTTTTGCGATGACAGGGCTATTCCGGTGTTTTCGTCGATGAATTTGACTTCGGCCAAACGTCCTACAACAGCTTTGCCTGTAGAACCGTCGTCGCGAACAACGTCGACGGTGTGAAGTTCATCGAATTCGAGTCGAGATTTGTTCTTCGCAACGATTGTGGCGTTGGCTGCCGCGTTGGCTGCAACACCGCCGGCGTGGAAAGTACGGAGGGTAAGCTGGGTACCGGGTTCGCCGATTGACTGTGCAGCGATTACGCCTACGGCTTCGCCTTTTTGCACCATGCGGCCTGTAGCGAGGTTGCGGCCGTAGCATTTCATACATACGCCGTGTTTGCTCTCGCAGGTAAGAACCGAACGGATTTCAACACTTTCGATAGGTGATTTCTCTATTTCGTCGGCAACGGTTTCGGTTATTTCCTCGCCTGCCGCAACAATTAGTTTTCCTGTGGTCGGGTGAACTATGTCGTGAACTGAAACACGTCCGAGAATACGGTCGTACAAAGAGGAGATCACTTCCTCACCGTCTTTGAGGGCCGTGCATACAAGTCCGCGCAGAGTGCCGCAGTCTTCTTCGGTAATGATAACGTCGTGGGAAACGTCTACAAGACGGCGGGTGAGGTAACCGGCGTCGGCTGTTTTAAGAGCCGTGTCGGCCAAACCTTTGCGGGCACCGTGGGTGGAAATGAAGTATTCAAGTACCGACATTCCTTCCTTGAAGTTTGAAAGAATCGGGTTCTCGATGATTTGTGCGCCTTCTGCTCCGGCTTTCTGGGGCTTTGCCATAAGTCCGCGCATTCCGGCCAGCTGGGCAATCTGATCGGCCGAACCGCGGGCTCCGGAATCCAACATCATGAACACTGCGTTGAAACCCTGGTCGGCCTCGGTCATTTGCTTCATGAGCGTTTTCTTGAGGTCGGAGTTCACGTGCGTCCAAGCGTCGATAACCTGGTTGTAACGCTCGTTGTCGGTTATGAAACCCATGTTGTAGTTTGCGGTGATTTGCTCTACTTCTTCGTTTCCTCTCTGAACGATTTCTTCCTTTTCTTTAGGAATTATGATGTCGTCGAGGTTGAACGACAAACCGCCTACATAGGCCATGCGGTAACCGAGGTTCTTGATACCGTCGAGGAACTCGCAGGCGCGGGCCATACCTACGGCTTTTATTACCTGAGATATAATATCGCGGAGGGATTTCTTGGATATTATCTTGTTTATGAAGCCAACTTCGTCGGGAATGATTTCGTTTACAATTACACGGCCTACGGAAGTTTCAATGAGGCGTTTTTCAAGAATACCGTCCTCGTTGAGATCGTTTACGAGCACTTTGATAGGTGCGTGGATGTCGACGCGTTTTTCATTGTATGCAATGATGGCTTCTTCGGGTCCGTAAAATGTAAGACCTTCTCCTTTTGTTCCCGGACGGAGTTTAGTTATATAATAAAGGCCGAGCACCATGTCCTGAGAAGGCACTGTTATAGGCGCACCGTTTGCGGGATTGAGGATATTGTGGCTCTGAAGCATCAGAATCTGGGCTTCGAGAATTGCTTCGTTGCTCAAAGGTAAGTGAACAGCCATTTGGTCACCGTCGAAGTCGGCGTTGAATGCCGTACATGCGAGCGGGTGTAGCTGAATTGCTTTGCCTTCGATTAATTTGGGCTGGAAAGCCTGAATACCTAATCGGTGAAGTGTCGGCGCACGGTTTAGCATTACGGGATGACCTTTCATCGCGTATTCAAGAATATCCCATATAATAGGATCTTTGCGGTCGACAATTTTTTTTGCGCTTTTTACAGTCTTTACAATACCGCGTTCAATGAGTTTACGTATGATGAACGGCTTGTATAGCTCGGCTGCCATTAGTTTGGGCAAACCGCATTCTCCCATTTTGAGTTCCGGACCAACTACGATAACCGAGCGTGCGGAGTAGTCTACACGTTTACCAAGAAGATTCTGACGGAAACGTCCTTGTTTTCCTTTCAGAGAATCGGAAAGGGATTTCAGAGGACGGCTGGATTCGCTTTTTACGGCGCTGCTCTTACGGGAATTGTCGAACAAGCTGTCTACTGCTTCCTGCAACATACGCTTTTCGTTGCGTAGTATGACTTCCGGCGCTTTGATTTCAAGAAGACGTTTCAGACGGTTGTTGCGAATGAGCACACGACGATATAGGTCGTTGAGGTCGGATGTTGCAAAACGGCCGCCGTCAAGAGGTACAAGTGGACGCAACTCGGGTGGAATGACGGGAATGATTTTCATTATCATCCATTCAGGCTTGTTACGTTCGCGGCTTGTGCGGAACGATTCGACAACCTGAAGACGTTTCAAAGCCTCGTTTTTGCGTTGTTGTGAGGAATCCGAGTTTGCACGGTCGCGAAGTTCGTAGGAAAGGGCGTCGAGATCTGTTTGAGTGAGAAGATCATATACAGCTTCGCCTCCCATTTTTGCTATGAACTTGTTTGGGTCGCTATCTTCGAGGAATTGGTTTTCTTTAGGAAGTTTGTCGAGCCAATCGAGATATTCGTCTTCTGTAAGAAGATCGAATTTTGCGACACCTTCATCGGCCAAAACTCCCGGCTGTATTACTACGTAACGTTCGTAGTAAATGATCATATCAAGTTTCTTGGTAGGAATGCCAAGTAGGTAGCCTATTTTATTAGGCAGTGAACGGAAATACCATATATGAGCGACTGGAACTACTAATTGTATATGCCCTGAACGCTCACGGCGTACTTTCTTTTCGGTAACTTCTACGCCACAACGATCGCATACAATGCCTTTGTAGCGAATACCTTTGTACTTTCCGCAGTGGCATTCGTAGTCTTTTGTAGGACCGAAAATGCGTTCGCAGAATAGGCCATCGCGTTCTGGTTTGTAAGTGCGATAGTTTATGGTCTCAGGTTTAAGTACTTCGCCATACGAATTCTCCAAGATCTCTTCAGGAGAGGCAAGACCAATGGATATTTTCGTAAATTGACTCTTTATCTTTGATTCTTTTTTGAAAGCCATTTTATATGTATGTTAATTTTGTAAAGAGTTCAGTTTATTAATCGAGTTTTACGCTAAGTCCCAAACCTTGTAACTCATGAAGTAGTACGTTAAGAGATTCGGGTATATTAGGTGTTGGTATGGGTTCGCCTTTTACTATAGATTCGTATGCTTTAGCACGACCTACCACGTCGTCAGATTTTATTGTAAGAACTTCTTGCAGAACATGCGACGCACCGAATGCTTCGAGGGCCCAGACTTCCATTTCTCCGAAACGCTGGCCTCCGAATTGTGCTTTACCACCAAGAGGTTGTTGAGTAATGACTGAGTACGGACCAATGGAACGTGCATGCATTTTGTCTTCTACCATATGGCCAAGTTTAAGCATATAAGTAACACCAACTGTTGCCTTTTGGTCGAAAGGTTCACCGGTTTCTCCGTCGTAAAGCTGCGTTGAACCGAAACGAGGTAATCCTGCTTTGTCTGTCCATTCGCATAGGTCGTCTAATTTTGCACCGTCAAATATAGGTGTACTGAATTTTATACCGAGCTTTTTGCCTGCGGCGCCTAATATGGCTTCGAATATTTGTCCGAGGTTCATACGAGAAGGCACACCGAGCGGGTTTAATACTATATCTACAGGTGTACCATCTGCAAGGAATGGCATGTCTTCCTGGCGTACAATCTTTGAAACTATACCTTTGTTGCCATGACGTCCCGCCATCTTATCACCGACACTGATTTTACGTTTCTTTGCAACGTAAACTTTCGCCATTTGTATAATTCCGGAGGGGAGCTCATCGCCAATAGTTATGGTGAATTTCTTGCGCTTGAGCTCTGCGTCCATTATATTATACTTCTTAAGGTAGTTCATGATGAGCTTAGAAATAAGTTCGTTTTTCTTTGCATCAGAGGTCCACTTGCTTAATTGTATAGAAGAGTAGTCGATGTTTAAGAGAACTTCTTTCTTGAACTTAGAACCTTTTTCTATTAAGTCGGTGCCTAAATTGTCTTTTACACCTTGAGATGTGCGGCCTTTTGTCAGTACCATTAATTTCTCGACCAAAATCTCTTTAATTTCTTGAGTTTTGGTTTCGAATTCTTTGTCTATTTTTTCAAGCTCTATTTTGTCTGAAGCTTTAGACGCACGTGTCTTAATTGCTTTGGAGAAAAGTTTACGGTCTATTATAGTACCGCTTAATGAAGGATTGGCTTTTAATGAAGCATCTTTTACATCTCCTGCTTTATCTCCGAATATAGCTCGTAAGAGTTTTTCTTCAGGAGAAGGATCACTTTCACCTTTTGGCGTGATTTTTCCTATTAAAATGTCTCCTGGTTCAACTCGGGCTCCTATGCGGATAATACCATTGTCATCAAGATCTTTTGTTGCTTCTTCACTTACATTGGGAATATCGGAAGTGAGTTCTTCAACTCCACGTTTGGTCTCGCGTACTTCGAGTGAAAATTCGTCTACGTGAATAGAGGTTAATATATCTTCGCGTACACAGCGCTCACTTAAAACTATTGCGTCTTCGTAGTTGTATCCTTTCCAGGGCATGTATGCAACCAAGAGATTACGACCCAAAGCGAGTTCTCCTTTTTCTGTAGCATAACCTTCGGTAAGTATATCACCTTTTTTAACTCTCTGCCCTTTAACGCATATAGGACGAAGGTCAATAGTCATGTTTTGGTTAGTACGGCGGAATTTGGGTATTGAATACTCTTTTAGAGCAGAATCAAAACTTACGAAATCGTCATCTTCCGTGCGGTCATAAAGTATACAAATACGTGTAGCATCAACATAATCAACAATTCCGTCTCCTTCTGCGGTGATCATAGTGCGAGAGTTTTCACACAATTGTTTTTCTATACCAGTACCAACAATAGGCGCTTCATTGTGTATAAGTGGAACAGCCTGGCGCATCATGTTTGAACCCATCAATGCACGGTGTGCGTCGTCATGTTCAAGGAATGGAATGAGTGCAGCTGCTATAGACGCAATCTGTTGAGGAGCAACGTCCATTAATTCTACTTCTGAAGGAGAAACAACAGGGTAGTCTGCATCTTGCCTACATTTTACTTTAGTACGAATGAAAGTTCCGTCGTCATTTAAAGGTGCGTTACCTTGTGCAATGATTTTGTTTTCTTCTTCTTCAGCTGTCAGATATATAATATCTTCACTTTCTAAATTAACTTGAGCGTCTTTTACTTTCCGATATGGAGTGGATATGAAACCAAGATTGTTTATTTTAGCATATACACAAAGGGAAGATATAAGTCCGATATTAGGTCCTTCAGGTGATTCAATAGGACATAAACGACCATAGTGGGTATAATGAACGTCACGCACTTCGAATCCAGCTCTTTCACGAGATAGGCCACCAGGGCCAAGAGCAGATAAACGACGCTTGTGTGTCACTTCTGCAAGGGGATTGGTCTGATCCATGAATTGCGATAACGGGTTCGTTCCGAAGAAAGAGTTTATAACAGATGAAATCGTTTTTGTATTTATAAGGTCTGTTGGAACAAAAACTTCATTGTCTCTTACGTTCATACGTTCCCTTATCGTACGGCTCATTCGGGCAAGGCCTATCGCGAATTGGTTACTTAATTGCTCGCCTACTGTACGCACTCGTCTGTTGCTTAAGTGGTCTATATCGTCAACAGCTGCTTTGGAATTGACAAGTTCAATGAGATATTTAATAATTTCAATAATGTCTTCTTTTGTAAGAACACGCACACTCATGTCTGTTGAGAGCCCTAGTTTTTTATTTATTCTGTAACGTCCAACTTCGTCGAGATCATAACGTTTCTCAGAAAAGAATAGGTTATTTATGACTTCACGTGCACTTGCGTCATCTGCAGGATCGGCGTTACGTAGTTGTCTATATATAAATAAAACGGCTTCTTTTTCCGAATTACATGGGTCTTTTTTCAGAGTATTGAAAATTATTGAGTAGTCGGAAGAGTTGCTTGTTTCTTCATTATGGACAAGTATACTTTGTGCGCCGCAATCGATGATATCTTGTATATGTTCTTCTGTGATAGTTGTCTCTCTATCAAGTATTACTTCGTTGCGTTCTATAGATACAACTTCGCCCGTGTCTTCATCCACGAAATCTTCTACCCAGCTTTTTAATATTCGGGCAGCTACCTTACGACCAATACATTTTTTTAGGTTAGTTTTGTTGACTTTTATTTCTTCGGCTAAATTGAAAATCTCAAGTATGCTTTTGTCGCTCTCAAAACCAATTGCTCTTAATAGTGTGGTAACAGGTAATTTTTTCTTGCGGTCAATGTAAGCATACATTACATTGTTTATATCCGTGGCAAACTCAATCCAAGAACCTTTGAACGGAATTATTCGTGCAGAATAAAGTTGAGTTCCATTAGTGTGGACGCTTGATCCGAAAAATACACCAGGAGAGCGGTGCAGTTGTGATACAACTACACGTTCGGCACCATTAATAATGAATGTCCCACTGTCGGTCATGTAAGGAATCGGGCCTAAAAAGACATCTTGAACCACGGTATCAAAATCTTCGTGTCCGGGATCCGTACAGTAAAGTTTAAGTTTTGCTTTTAACGGAACACAATATGTTAGACCACGTTCTAAACATTCTTGAATAGTATAGCGAGGAGGATCGATATAGTAGTCAAGAAATTCTAAAACAAAATTATTCCGTGTGTCTGCTATCGGGAAATTCTCGGCAAATACTTTGTAAAGACCGTCATTCTTACGTTTTTCCGGTGGTGTGTCGAGTTGTAAAAAGTCACGGAATGATTTTAATTGAACGTCAAGAAAGTCGGGATAAGGCATAGGCTTCTTTACCGACTCGAAATTTACTCTATGGTTTACAATGTGTGAAGACATTCGTTATTTATTAATGAGAGGTGTAAATTTAATAATACGCAAAAAGTTAAGAACCCTCTACCAGAGGACTCTTAACTATATTTGTATGTGTAAAACTAATTACTTGAGTTCTACTTCTGCACCAGCAGCCTCTATTGTTTTCTTAAGAGCTTCTGCTTCCTCTTTTGCAACGCCTTCTTTCAACGTTGCAGGAGCTGTACCTGCTGCGTCAACAAGATCTTTAGCTTCTTTCAAACCGAGACCGCAAGCTTCTTTTACTGCTTTTACAACTTGCAATTTAGCGGAACCTACTGCTTTCAGAACAACATCAAAAGATGTTTTCTCTTCTGCGGCAGCTGCTGCTCCTGCTGCAGGACCAGCGGCAACTGCAACTGCTGCTGCGGCGGGCTCAATTCCATACTCGTCTTTAAGGACTGTTGCTAATTCGTTTACTTCTTTTACTGTAAGATTAACTAATTCTTCAGCAATAGCTTTGATGTCTGCCATTTTTGTTTTTATTTTTAATAGATTTATTCTGATTGTTATTATTCAGGGCGTTCACCCAATGTTTTTAAAACTCCATGAATAGTTTGTCCGCCTGATTGGAGAGCAGAAATAACATTCTTTGCAGGCGACTGTAGTAGAGCAACGATTTCAGAAATAACTTCGTTCTTGCTCTTTATAGATGATAATGCATCAAGTTGATCTGCTCCTACATAGAAACCTTCTTCTGCGTAAGCTGCCTTGAGGCCAGGTATTCCATCTTTAGACGTTTCTTTTATAAGTTTTGCAGGAACATTAGCTACGTCACAAAGCATAAGAGCTGTCGTTCCTTTCAAACAATCATATAAAGGAGAATAGTCTATGTCCGAAGCTTCAAATGCTTTACGAAGGAGGGTGTTTTTAACAAGCACCATCTTTATTTCGTTTTTGAAGCATTTGCGACGCAGAGCATTCGTTGTTTCTGCGTTCATAGCCGTAACATCTACAAGATAGAAATGAGCATAAGTTTTTAGTAATTCTGTAATATTCTTTATTACTAATTGTTTGTCTTCCTTTCTCATGATTCAAAATTAATTTAATTCATCAATGGATTTAGGATCTATTCTCAATCCCTTACTCATAGTACTCGAAAGGTATATGCTCTTTATGTATGTTCCTTTAGCAGCCGCAGGTTTAAGCTTGATTATGGTGTTGATGAATTCTTTCGCATTTTGAGTGATCTGTTCCGGTGTGAAAGAAATCTTACCTATTGATGTATGGACAATGCCGGCTTTGTCTACCTTAAAGTCAATTTTACCTTGTTTAACTTCACTGATAGCTTTAGCTACATCCATCGTAACAGTACCGCTTTTAGGATTTGGCATAAGACCACGAGGACCTAATATGCGGGCTACTTGTCCGATTTTGCCCATAACCGACGGCATGGCAATAACAACGTCTATGTCAGTCCAGCCACCTTTTATCTTAGTAATGTATTCATCAAGGCCAACGTAGTCTGCACCTGCTTGTTTTGCAGTTTCTTCTACTTCAGGCGGGCAAAGACAAAGGACACGAACTTCCTTTCCTGTTCCGTTGGGAAGTGAAACTGCACCGCGAACCATTTGGTTCGATTTGCGTGGATCAACACCAAGACGGACGTCAATATCAAGCGAAGCATCAAACTTTGTAGTGGTAATTTCTTTAACCAAAGTAGATGCTTCTTTTAATGTGTACATCTTCCCAGCTTCAATCTTCCCAGCTACAGACTTTTGATTTTTTGTCAGTTTACTCATGTTTCAATTGAAGTTTAATTTATTCGTTAGGGAAGTCCCCTTTTATTGATATACCCATGCTACGTGCCGTTCCTGCTACCATTTTCATTGCTGATTCTATGGTAAAGCAATTAAGATCCGGCATTTTGTCTTCGGCAATAGTGCGTACTTGATCCCAAGTAATTTCGGCTATTTTAGCGCGATTGGGCTCTGCTGATCCGCTTTTTTTCTTGGAAATTTCCAACAGTTGTATAGCAACAGGAGGAGTTTTTACTATAAACGAGAAAGACTTATCATTGTAATAAGTAATTACTACAGGTAAAACCTTGCCCGCTTTTTCCTTTGTCCTGGCATTGAACTGCTTGCAGAAATCCATTATGTTCAATCCCTTCGAACCAAGAGCAGGTCCTACGGGAGGAGAAGGATTTGCAGCGCCACCTTTAATCTGTAATTTGATTAATCCAGCAACTTCTTTTGCCATTTTTGTTTTTATTTGAATTTAATTTATGATAGGAATCCGAATCGTACGTAACATTACTTTTCTTATTCCTTTTCAACTTGCATAAAGCCTAATTCAAGAGGAGTGTTGCGCCCGAATACCTTTACCATTACGGTAAGCTTCTTTTTATCGTTATTGATATTTTCAATAATGCCTACGAAATTACAGAAAGGACCTTCGGTTACTTTTACACTTTCACCTATTATGAAATTCGACGTGATTTCCTGGCTTTCATTCTCTAATTCGTCAACGCTTCCCAGAATTCTATTCACTTCGCTTTGGCGAAGTGGTGTAGGATTGTCAAGTCCTCCGAGAAACCCTAATACATTTGGGGTGTTACGTAGCTCATGTGCGATTTCTCCAATAAGATTGGCTTCTACCAACACATACCCTGGCAGATAGTTACGTTCTTTTACGATACGTTTTCCACTCGGCCCGGGATAAACCACCTTCTCTGTAGGAATGAGTACTTGTGATACAGCGTTATGAAAATGACCGTTTTTTATTCCGGATTCAATGTATTCTTTTACTTTGCTTTCCTTACCGCTGATAGCTCTAAGTACATACCATTTCATTGCAGATTCGACCATTGTCAGATAGTTTTTCAGTGCGGGTATACTTTTCCCATTATAAACTGGAACGCAGAATCCATCAGAAATACGACTAACGCAATGATTATGGAAGCTGTCAATACGACCACTGCGTTGCGTCCTAATTCCTGACGACTTGGCCAAGTCGTCTTATACGCAAGTTCTTCATAAGATTGCTTGCAATATGCTAACGCTTTTTTTAACATATTCAATTCTTATTTTATAGCACGGGAAGAGAGGCTCGAACTCCCGACACCTGGTTTTGGAGACCAGTGCTCTACCAACTGAGCTATTCCCGTAATTTAAGGCTCCCATTCCTTTCGGAACAGGGGCCTTATGTTTTTTGTTTTTAAATCCTATTGATTAGTCGAGGATTTCGGTTATCTGACCGGAACCTACGGTACGGCCACCTTCGCGGATTGCGAAACGAAGACCTACGTTGAGAGCAACAGGGTAGATGAGCTCAACAGTGATTTCTACGTTATCGCCCGGCATAACCATTTCAGTTCCTTCGGGGAGGCTTATTTCACCCGTGCAGTCCATTGTACGGAGGTAGAACTGAGGACGGTATTTGTTGCCGAACGGAGTGTGACGGCCGCCTTCTTCTTTCTTCAGAACGTAGATAGAAGCTTTGAATTTAGAGTGAGGAGTGATTGTACCCGGGTGGGTGATAACCATACCACGCTTAACTTCGGATTTCTCAATACCGCGGAGAAGAAGACCTACGTTGTCGCCTGCTTCACCTTCGTCAAGTATCTTGCGGAACATTTCAACACCGGTAACAACCGATTTCTTGTTTTCGCCAAGACCGAGAATTTGAACTTCGTCGCCAACTTTCACCTTACCGGTTTCGATACGGCCGGTTGCTACAGTACCACGACCTGTGATAGAGAAGATGTCTTCGATAGGCATAAGGAAAGGTTTCTCCACATCACGTACGGGCTCCTGGATCCAGCTGTCAACAGCATCCATGAGTTCCATTACTTTGTCTTCCCACTGAGCTACGCCATTGAGTGCACCGAGTGCAGAACCGCGGACAATAGGAGTGTCTTCTTCATAGTCGTACTGAGAAAGAAGCTCACGCATTTCCATTTCTACGAGTTCGAGCATTTCCTCGTCCTCAACCATGTCACATTTGTTAAGGAAAACAACGAGACGGGGAACGTTTACCTGACGAGCCAAAAGGATGTGCTCGCGGGTCTGGGGCATAGGACCGTCAGTTGCAGCAACAACGATGATAGCACCGTCCATCTGAGCAGCACCAGTTACCATGTTCTTTACATAGTCGGCGTGTCCCGGGCAGTCTACGTGTGCGTAGTGACGATTTGCGGTTTCATATTCTACGTGTGCGGTGTTAATGGTAATACCGCGCTCTTTCTCTTCGGGAGCGTTGTCGATCTGATCGAAAGACTTTACTTCAGCACTGCTCGAAAAGCCTTTTTCTGCCAAAACTTTAGTAATGGCAGCGGTAAGAGTGGTCTTTCCGTGGTCGACGTGACCTATGGTACCGATGTTTACATGCGGTTTGGTACGCTCAAAATGTTCTTTAGCCATAGCTTTACTTTTTTATAATTGTTTTAGTGATATTTCTTTGTGTATTTTTCAATGTAGAGCTGTTACCGAGACTTGAACTCGGGACCTCTTCCTTACCAAGGAAGTGCTCTACCACTGAGCTATAACAGCAAATTGAGCGGAAAACGGGACTCAAACCCGCGACCCCCAGCTTGGAAGGCTAGTGCTCTATCAACTGAGCTATTT
>OHBJ01001191.1_pt1 | contig 17828 bp, 16 predicted proteins | sample 1577241 | NCBI WGS metagenome assembly OHBJ01 (sample SAMEA3541594, study PRJEB24748) | human gut metagenome | biome: human gut; feature: human-associated habitat; material: faeces | place: China | collected 2012 | reverse complement strand
TTCCTTGTCGCTCTCATTTTTGTCGTCGGCACGACAGCCGGTGCCGCCGTGGACGTGTTGTTTCAGTTTTGGGATAACACGCTTGAATGCCCTTTCCACTCCACTGGGGCCGTTGTAGTTCAGCCGGATGGCCAGCTCCTGAAAGGTCATGCCCTGCTCCTCTGGCTGTCCGATCCCCAAATAACAACGTACCAGGTTCAGCTCTCTCGGTGACAGGACCTCCTCCATGCGTTGGAAAAGAAGGCTCCTCTGCATCTGGCGGTCATAGACTTTTGCGGGATCGCCACCACAGGACACCGTAAATACCTGGTCTCCCAAGTCGTAACTCCGGAACAGCGTCCAGCTCTCCAGCAGCAGAGACCGTGCCACGGGCTTCGAAACCCGCAGGCTCTTCATGATGTGTGCGAGCAGCTCCACTTCCGATGCTTTTTCATTCTCTGCCATGAACCGCAGAACCTGCCGCAGTTGGGGATACCGTCCGGTTGGGATCGTCAGCGGCAGGGCGCTCCGAGCGGCGCAGTCGCGCATCGCCGCCTGGCACCTTCAGCATCACGCTTCCGGCCGACATGTCGAGCCGCGCGTTCAACTCCGGCACAAAAGCCACAAACCTCTATGTGGCCGTCTATGAGGCCGACGGCGCGAAGCGTTGCCTCTTCTCGAACTTCGGCGGTACCGGCGACACCGCACCCAACGGCATGGAAGTCAACAACTTCAACGGGTCCCTGACCACCACCGTCAAGGTTTCGCTGGTCAAGGACAAGGCCTACGACATCATCTGCTGGGCGCAGAGCTACGAGATGGGCGAGGGTTCCCCCTACACCTGGAACGAAACCGGCAAGAGCATCTCCGTAAGCTATGCCGGCATGGGCAACTACCAAGAGGAGCGCGACGCTTTCTTCGGGCGTAAAACCGGATTCATATCCGGCCGCACCACCGACCATGAAATAGTGTTGAAACGCCCCTTCGCGCAGATAAACCTCGGCACCAACGACGTGCAGGCTTACAAGTACGCCTCGGGCGACCAGAACCCCTCATTCGGCATGACCGTTACCGGCGCATCCACGACCGTAAACCTTGCCGACGGCACACTTTCGGGCGAAGCCGAACCCGTCACCGTAGCGCTTGCAGCAGCCGACACCGAGACCGGTTTCCCCGTGACAATGACTCCGGCGCTCGACTATCTGGCAATGGGATATGTGCTACCCGGAGCAGGTCTGCTCACCGTTGATTTGAACACCAACGGGAAGACCAAGTTCGCCACGTATAACAGCGTACCATCGCAGACCAATTTCTGCACCAACATATACGGTTCGCTGCTGACGAATCCCGAACAGTTTAACGTAACCATCTCGCCCGCTTTCTCCGAGCCGGCCAACAATGTCGAGCAGTGGGACGGCGTTTCAAAAACAGCCGTAACCCCGACGATGGAGGGGGATGTGCGCGTATTCTCGGTAAAACTGCCGTCCGAGTTCGCATGGGTAGCGGAAAACGCTTCCGACACCGACAAGGTGGTCCTGAACGATGACATAGACCTCCGGAACCATCCCATCCGCGGCCTGGGCCGCGCTTCGCGCAGCGGCGAAGCCACCGGGGCTTTCAGCGGGGTGATAGACGGACAGGGACATACCATCTATAACTTCAACTCCACAAGCGGCGCCGACGACTATGGCACAGGTCTGGTGGAGGTGGCCAAGAACGCTACCGTCAAGAATGTCAAACTCGTAGGAGGCAATCTTTCGTCCGGCGACTTTGCCGGCGGAATCGTAGGCTGCACCAAGGGCGGTTGCACTATCGAGAACTGCCATGTGGAAAACATGTCCATCAACGCCAAAGGAGCGGCCGCAGGTATCGTGGGACGCCTTTACGGCGCCAATGACGTGATCCGGAACTGTACATCCAGCGCAACTGTGACCGGCGATGAAAAAGTCGGGGGTATCTGCGCTATCACGCTGGACGGTACGGCCATCCAGGATTGCGAAAACCACGGAACAGTCTCCGGAGGGAACGCTGGTGTAGGCGGTATCCTCGGTTTTGCTAATACCACTACCATCAAGAATTGTAAGAATTTGGGAGCCGTAGGAACTGCAAATGATAGATGTGTGGGAGGTATCTTAGGATATGCCCAAAGGGACAATGCCCTCATTGAAAACTGTGTCAACAGCGGAGCGGTCAAAGGTAATAACGCCGGAGGTATCTTCGGAATCGTAGGATCAACACAAAACTTCGATATAACCGGTTGCACCAACAACGGAGCGGTTACCGGCGTCTCGAATGCCGGCGGCATCGCTTCAGGTCACGGAACTGGAACTATCGCCGGATGTGTGAACAATGCCCCCGTCTCAGCTACCGCCTCCCAGGGTTTTGCAGCAGGAATCGTGGCCCAGAAAGCAGGTGGTAAAATCGACGATTGCGACGGCGGCACCGCAGCAATCACCGCTTTCGGAGCTGCACGTATCCTGGCAAATGCGGTTACCGGTTCCGACAAAACAGTAGAAATGAGCAATATCCATGATGTTGCAAGTACAGACATCCCTACTGTTTTCGTAATGGGTCCCTGGACCGCCTGGGGACAGATCAAAGTAGTTTCCGGCACCCTGCACGGCGATCCCTGCGCCAACATAGGCCTCGGAAATAACACGCTGACCATCTCCGAAGGCGCCGGATGGGATCTTAAGGAAAATCCCGTCGGCACATGGCGCAAGAACAAAGACACCGGCGTTTGGGGCAGGATTGAGTGAACTTCCGCTAAACCTCCCCCTTTTCCGGTAAGCACCCGGTAAACAGAAACATCCGGAGAGAAGCCCGCGCTTTCTCTCCGGATGTTTTGCACCTCGGGTAGCGAATGCAATGGATTTGGCGGCGCGGTTGTCTCGGTCTGCATTTTTCTTTTTGGGGGTCGGGATTTTTTTGCTATCTTTGCGGATTGAAAGTTTCTCTCCGGTTTGTTTTGCTCTCCTCTTAATTTTTAATGCGCTATGGCAGGAATCAAATCTTTGGCCAAGGATACCGCTATCTATGGCCTCAGCAGCATTGTGGGACGTTTCCTCAACTGGTGCCTCGTCCCGCTTTATACTTACGTGTTCCCCGAGCAGGAATACGGTATCGTGAGCTATCTCTATTCGTTCACGGCGGTGGCGCTCGTCATCCTCAATTACGGCATGGAGACGGGCTTCTTCCGCTACGCCAACCGTGAGCCGGACCCCGAGAAGGTCTATTCCACGTCGCTGATTTCAGTGGGCACTACATCGCTGATATTCATGGTATTACTGACGTTGCTCATCACACCGTTGTCTCACGTGATGCTGCTGTCCGACCACCGACTTTACATCTGGCTACTGGGCATCACGGTAGCAGTCGACGCCTTCAGCAACCTCCCGTTCGCTTATCTGCGTTACAAGAAGCGCCCCGTGCGTTTCGCCACCATCAAGTGCGTGAACGTGGCGGTGAACATACTGCTGAACATCTTCTTCATCCTGGTATGTCCCGGGCTGAGTGCCGGCGCGGCCGGATGGACGGTAAACTGGTTCTATGCGGCAATGGGGGGCGCGGGCTTCGGCATCGGCTGGATTTTCGTTGCCAACATCATCTCGACGCTGGTGGTTCTGATGATGCTTTTGCCGCAGGTGGTGCACGTGAAGTGGAATTTCGATGCGTCGCTGCTACGCCGGATGCTGCATTATTCATGGCCTTTGCTCATCCTGGGCATCGCCGGCATCCTGAGCCAGAACATGGGGCAGCTCATCATCCCCTACCTCTTCGAGGGTCACGAGAACGAAGCGCACGCCATGGTGGGCGTCTACAGCGCCAACATGAAGATAGCACTGGTGATGGTGATGTTCACGCAAGCGTTCCGTTACGCCTACGAGCCCTTCATCTTCTCGCGCGCCAAGTCGGCCGGCGAAGACAAGGGTCAGGCTTACTGCGACGCCATGAAGTTTTTCGTCATCTTCGGTTTCCTGATATTCCTGGGCGTGATGTTCTATCTGCCGGTGCTCAGGCGTTTCATTTCGCCGGCCTACTGGAGCGGCCTGCAGGTGGTGCCGGTGATGATGCTGGCCGAGCTTTGCTTCGGAGTGTTCTTCAACCTCTCGCTGTGGTATAAGCTGACCGACCGCACCGAGTGGGGCATGTATTTCTCGCTGGGCGTCTTCGCCATGATGCTGCTCTTGAACCTCTGGCTGGTGCCGCTCATCGGCATTCCGGAGGGTTATATGGGGTCGGCATGGGCCGCGCTCATCAGCTACGCCGCCATCATGGTGCTGTCGTGGTATGTGGGCAAGAAATACTATCCGTTGCCTTACCAGTGGAGCCGCATGTTCCTCTATGGCATCGTGGCGGCGGCAATGCTCGGACTCGGCATGCTGCTCCCCGAGGAGGGCGGTATGCTGTGGCTCACCTATCTGGTGCGCACACTGCTTTTAGTGATATATATATGCATCCTGGCGTGGAAGGAACCTATTCCGGTACTCTCCTCCCGCCTTCACAAACTGTTAAAAAAATAACTGTCTTATGGCTGAAAATCAGACTGTTCTATTCCATTCCACCGTCTTCGGCCCGATACGGAGTCGCCGGTTGGGAATTTCGCTGGGCATTAACCTGTCGCCAGACGACGGCAAGGTGTGCTCCTTCGACTGCCTCTACTGCGAGGCCGGGTATAACCGCCAGGGCACCGGCACCACCGGACTGCCGCCACGCCAGAAGGTGTACAACGACCTGCGCTCCACCCTGGAGCGTATGCAGGAGGAAGGGATGGGTCTCGACGTGATTACCTTCTCGGGCAACGGCGAGCCGACGCTCCACCCCGACTTCCCCGGCATCGTGGACGACGTGCTCTCGCTGCGCGACGAGTTTTACCCCGACGCCAAGGTGTCCGTGCTCAGCAACTCGACGCGCATCTTCACGCCGGAGGTCTGCGATGCCCTCGACCGCGTGGACAACAACATACTGAAGCTCGATTCGGCCGTGGAGCGCACCATGCGTCTCATTGACCGCCCAGCGGAGAAGTCGTTCACCGTGGAGCGCGTGGTGGAAGGGCTGAAACGCTTCGCCGGAACTGCCATCATACAGACCATGATGCTGCGCGGCGAGCACGACAGCGAGAAGATTGACAACACTACGCCGGAGGAAATTGACGCCCTCATAGAGGCTTACCGCAAAATAGGGCCGCGCGAGGTGATGCTCTACAGCATAGACCGCAGCACCCCCGAGGAGCATCTCCAAAAGGTGGAGCGCCCGGAACTGGAAGCTATCGCCTCCCGGATGCGCGAGGCAGGTTTTAATGTCCTGGTATCATGATATTTCCCGAACCGATAACGCCGGGCGACGCCATAGCCATCGTCCCCCCCGCCACCATTGTCAAGGATGAGTTCGTGGCCGGCGCCGGCACTTTCCTGCATTCGCTGGGATACATCATCAAGGAGGGTGAGTATGCCCGCGGACCGCACAGCGGCTCGTTTGCCGCCACGCACGACCAACGCGCCGAAGACCTGCGCCGCGCATGGCTCGACCCGGACGTCCGCGCCATCCTCTGCGCGCGAGGGGGCTATGGCTGCATCCACCTCATGGAGACGCTCAACGACGAGGAACTGCTCCGCGACCCGAAGTGGCTCATAGGCTTCTCCGACGTCTCGGCGCTGCACGCGCGGCTCCACAAGGCCGGGATAGCATCGATACACGCCTCGATGGCCAAACATCTCGCGCTCTACGGCATGGACTCCATCACCGGAGCGCTGCTCGACATACTGACGCTTCCCTCCGTTACGCAGACCCTCAAAGCGCCGGCGTCTCCGCTCAACCGCCACGGCCGCGCCGAAGGGACACTGCTCGGCGGCAACCTCGCAGTGCTCAATTCCCTGGCCGGAACGCCGTGGGACATGCTGCACGTCACCCCCGGCGATGACCCCGTAATCCTCTTCCTCGAAGACGTTTCCGAAAAAATATACGCCGTGGAGCGTATGCTCATGCGCCTCATCCTCTCCGGCACACTTCGCAATATCTCCGGGCTGGCGGTGGGCTGGTTCACCGACTATAAGGCGGACGCCAACCACCCCGACATGGAGCACATGATAGACGCGCTGCTGACGCGCTACGGCATTGACATACCTGTGGCCTACGGCTTTCCCATAGGACACAAAGACACCAACCGCCCGGTGGTGGAGGGCTCCCGCGCTACGCTCAGCGTCACCGCCAACGGCGGCAAACTCACATTCACTACACAGCCATGATAGCAGTACTTCAGCGCGTGCGCCGCGCAAGGGTGGAAATCGGCGGGGAACTTTTCTCCGAAATCGGGCACGGACTCCTGGTGCTCGTGTGCGTCGTGGAAGGCGACACCGAAGCGGAAGCCGCCCTGCTGACGCGCAAAATAGCAAACCTCCGCATCTTCGACGACGAAAACGGGGTGATGAACCGCTCGGTCACCGACACCGGGGGCGAAATCCTCGCCGTCTCGCAGTTCACTCTGGCCGCCAACGCACGCAAAGGGAACCGCCCGAGCTACATCCGCGCCGCCGGACACGACGTCGCCGTGCCGCTCTACGACCGCTTCTGCAATCTGCTGAGCGAGCTCACCGGCCGTGAAACGCGCCGCGGACAGTTCGGCGCCGACATGCAGGTATCGCTGGTCAACGACGGCCCCGTAACCATAATCCTCGACACCGATACGCTGAAATGACACTCCGCGAATTGCAGAAAGAGGTGGACCGATGGATTCACGAAGTGGGAGGCGGATATTTTTCGGAACTCACCAACATGGTGATCCTGACAGAGGAGACCGGCGAACTGGCGCGCGTAATAGCGCGCAAATACGGCGACCAGATAGCCAAACCCGGCGACCTGGACAAAGCGTTGAGCGAAGAGTTGGCCGACGTCCTGTGGGTGCTCGTATGCCTTGCCAACCAGACCGGCACCGACCTGACTGAAGCCATAGCGGCCGCCATAAAGAAGAAGACCGACCGCGACACCGACCGCTTCGCCCCACGGCGTCAATCCCCCGCCGAGTAAACGACCTCGCCAAAGCGCGCACCCCCAAGAAACATCCTCTCCTTTGGTTCTGTGAGCGAGTTTCATACGCCCCCAAGAGTAGTCTCATCCTCCTTTGTTACCATAGCTAAAAGACGCACCGATTTTTATTAATTCAAGATACTTACGTTATTTTTATTTTGCATTTCGGGAAATAATGTTTAAATTTGCAGCGGAAGATTAACTAAACCGTAAATTAACCAAACACTACGATATGACGAAATTTTACTTTTTTACTCTTTGCTCGCTGCTGACTGTTCCGGCAGTGGCATCGCCACGTTTCCAGAAATCGCAACGTCACACGTTGCCCCTTATCGAAACCCCGCACCGACTCTCCACCCCGGCACGCGCCCCGGGCAGCGGCGTATGGCGCCCCGCCTCGCAGACCGACTACATGTACGAAGAGGGGGAATGGATGCAACTCGGCATCACCTATTTCACCTATGACGCCGCCGGCAACCCGCTCGTGGAGCTTACCGAGGACATCGACGACATGCAGTTCAAGATAGAGCGGACGTTCGACTCCTACGGCTACGTCACCTCCATGCTCCAAACCCTCGACGAGGGGGACGGCTGGGAAAACGATGGGAAGCGCACATACGTCTACGACCCCGTGGTACACAACTACTTCACCGAGCGCATGGGTTATGACTGGGACAACGGCCAATGGGTGCAGAACTACCTCTGCGAACGCAACGTCATTACGCGCAACAGCGGCGGCGCAATCACCGAAATCGTAAAACAGCTACCGCTCTTCAACCAGATGCTGGACGCTTACCGCTCGGTATGGACTTACGGCAATGCGGATGCCACCCGAGCCACCGGTTTCAAATACTACGTTACCAACGGCGAGCAGGACGCCTGGCAACTCGACAATGGCCTCGACTACCGCGACATAGTGTGGAAAAACACCGACGGACAGATGACAGCCTCCTCCTTCTACGACCTGGTGGAGGGCGACAACCGCGTGGAGTCGGTGACCATTTACAATGACGATGTTCTGGACGGCTACTTCCTGGTGACCTACACCGACCGTCCCGGCGAATACCTCATCAAAGAGACCTACGCCAACCGCGAAGAGGTAGGGCGAACCATTCAAAAAAACTTCATCGACGATAACGGCAGCTTCACCATTACCACCACCGAATACTTCGACGAAGAAGGCAACCTCACCGCCGAACCCACCTACGCCGACGTGCTTAAAAACGTGTTCGATGACCGTGGCAACCTCGTCCTCGAGTCGATAAGCGACATCACCGACGGCGAAGAGATGGTCATGGAAGCCGCGAAATACGAGTACACCTACGACGCACACTCCAACATCACGGAGATGATAATGAGTACATACGACCCTGACACCGAAGAATATACGCCCGAGAACCGCATCGTCTATTCCGAATACTCCGAACTCTCCGGCATCGATGAGGTAGAAGCCGACACCGCACCGCGCTATTACAACCTGCAGGGCATCGAGGTAAAGAACCCGCAGCCCGGCCAGCTCCTGATAAAGCGCACCGCCGCCAAAGCCGAAAAAGTCGTCATCCGCTGACGCTCACCTGACTTAACTAAAATAGCCGTGTCAGCTTAGCTAAAGAAGCTAAAATAGATAAGTTAGCTAAGACAAACAACCTGCTACATACCATAAAAAGCTCCGGCGCACGCGGCGTCGGAGCTTTTTTGGAGAGGAGTATCGGGCGCCGGAAGGCGGCCGGGGGTCAGTCGAAGGGGAGGAGGCGGGATACGAGGGTGGCGAGGAGCTCGTCGGCGATGTCGGCGGCGGCTTGGGCCTGCTCACGCTCTCCGGCGGCCTGAAGGATTCGGGCCCATACACGGTGGGCGGCCGTGGAGATAAGTTCTTCGGTAAGGTCGGCCGGCGCGCTGAAGGTTACTCCACTCTCGGTCCAGCTCATGTCCTTGAGCCATGCACGCACGGCGGCAACGGAGACACGCAGCGCGTGCTCCACGTAAACACGGTAGCGGCGGCTTTCGGCAGCCATCAGCAACGGCTGACGCTCTACGTCAACGGCGTCTGCGCCCGACGGCGCGGCGCTGTAATAGTGTCCGGCCGCGCTCAGACGGCACAACTCGTTTTCTACGTTCTCGAAATTAATAACATTCATTTTTTGCTGTTTTAAATAAAAGTGACTAAATTTGTAGCGTGAAACCGAAGGCGGTTTCTACCACCATGAAATTCAATTGTAAACCTATAATATGAAACGAATCTTCCTTTTAGCTGCCTGCGCAGCTTCCCTGTCAGCTTTTGCGACTGACTACACCGCTCCGGCCCTTGACGGGACCGCTGATGAAAAAACCGACTCCACCGGCTTCGTCTTCAAAGACATAAAGCTGGTAAAGACCGGCCCCGTGCGTGACCAGAACAAGTCGGGCACATGCTGGTGTTTCTGCACCACGACGTTCCTTGAGGACGAGGTGATGCGCAAGGGAGGCCCGGAGGTTGACCTCTCGGAGATGTTCACCGTGCGCCACGCTTACGAGGACAAGGCGCGCAAATACGCCATGATGGACGGTAAAATCAACTTCGCCCAGGGCGGCGCCGCCGCCGATGTCATCTATGTGCTCCGCAACTACGGCATCGTGCCCGAAAGCGTATATTCGGGTCTGAACTACGGCGAGGCCAAGCACTCGCATTACGAGCTGGCCGACGGCCTGCAGGGCTACCTCGACGGCGTGATGAAAGGCGGCAAGAAGAAAATGTCCACCGCCTGGCAGAAGGGCTTCACCGGAATCCTCGATGCCTACTTCGGCGAGCTCCCCACCGAGTTCACTGTCGACGGCAAAAAATACACCCCGCAGTCGTATGCCAAAACCCTTGGCCTCAATCCGGACGACTACATAAACATCACCAGCTTCACGCACCATCCCTTCTACCAGCCGTTCGCCCTCGAAGTGGCCGACAACTGGCTCTGGGACCAGTCGCAGAATGTGCCCATTGACGAGCTGCAGGCCATCGTTGACAACGCTATCGAAAACGGTTACACCGTAGTTTGGGCGGCCGATGTCAGCGAAGGCGGATTCAAGTGGAAAGACGGCGTGGCACTCATGCCCGAAGTGAAAACCGGCGATAACCTCGAAGGTTCCGAGCTCGCACGTTGGGTCAAACTCTCCGACAAAGAGCGCGAAAACTCCACTTACGACTTCCACGGACCGATCAAAGAGATGACCGTGACGCAAGAAAACCGTCAGGAGATGTTCGACAACAAGCAGACCACCGATGACCACGGCATGGTGATTGTCGGAATAGCCGAAGACCAGGAAGGCAACAAGTATTACAAGGTGAAGAACTCCTGGGACACCAACCAGATTTATGACGGCTACTTCTATTGCTCGGTGCCCTACTTCCGCGCCAAGACGATGTCAATCATGGTCAACAAGGAAAGCGTACCCGAGAAGATAGCCAAGAAAATCGGTATCGCTCCGGCCAAAGGTAAAAAGAAATAAATCAGTTTCACAGGATTGGGAAGTGCGCCCTGAGATGACGCGCTCCCGGGAACAGGCGTCGGCTCCGCTGTTTTTGGAGCCGGCGCTTTTTGTGTATTTTAGGCCGGCGCAACGTGCGGCGTGGCTATAAGCGTGCGACCGTGGCCGCGGAGCAGGGTGAGTTCGCGTTCCAGTTCGCGGCAACGCATGCGTAGCGTCTCCACCTCGTTCTGAAGCTCGGCTACCTCCTTGCGATGCTCGGCGTTCTGACGTTCCAGATTTTCGGAGATGATGCGTATGGCACGCTCCAGTGCCTCCACCTCTGTGCCGAGCGCCGTGGCGTTCATCTGGCGCCGGTTCTGACGGTAAGTCAGAAGCATGTTAAGCAGCTGAACGACGGCTCCGCCACCGAACAGCCCTATAAAAAGCTCTCTCATGGGAAATTTTTTAAGTAAAAGTGAAAAAATTTTTGGGAATCGAAAAAAGCGTTTGCAAATGTCGTGCCAGAAAGAGCGGGAGGTTGAAAAAACGATTGAAAAACGGTTGAAATACCAATATCAAAAATTTATAGAAAACATGTACAAACCCGAGGAAACTATACAAATGAGTGTGTAAAATCCACCATGCACCGGGGTGATAAGGGTTAAAGAGGTGTCAGCGGTTGCAAAAAGAAAGTTTCACAAAGCAAGCACAATGCGCACTAAAGTTATCAAAATAACAATATTGGCAAGTTTGTCAAGAGAGGTTAAAATCGGCAAAAGGGGGGATAAAATAGAGTGATTTCAAAAAAAAACGCACATCTGTCGAAAAAAAGTTGCGAAAAAATTTCTTTATTAAAAATATTTGTTGTAACTTTGTGGCAGTTAAAAGATATGCAACCCAAGGTTATTATTTTAGCATGGATACATTTGCGGTCAAATCGCGATGATTTCGCCGGGATATAAAATGATTTAGCAAGAATAAAAGTTAAGAAGCTATGGGATGACCGTCGATGTGAACCGACGAATCTCGGCCGCGAGACACTCCCCGGTCAAGCGGCAAAAAATAATCCGGAGCCTTTCCCCAGGCGCCGGATTTTTTTCTGTTTGAAGTTGTTTAGACTTATTTCTTTGTTAAGATTTCGTCATATTTTTGGATGGATTTCCATTCGTGAAGAGGGAGCATGACTGTCAGTCGGACTCCGGTCCGGCATAGCGACTGATGAACGAATGGGAAGACGCCAAAAAGATGGCGGAAGATTGACAAAGAGAAGAAATTTTTAGATTGATACATCTTTGTAAATATGTGGAAACAATTTCTTTACCAACTTCAGCATTAAGAAAAGCCTTATTGAGAGGAGAACATGATATGGAGCGCAGGCCTCCTCATTGGCTGCGCGATTCTACTGGTACAATTTCAGTTGACGCATCGGCGGCCGACGGGTAATTCCAGCGGCTGAAAATTGCAGAAAATCGAGAAGTTGGGAATTGGTAGCCCCGTGGGGAATCGAACCCCAATCTAAGGTTTAGGAAACCCTTGTTCTATCCGTTGAACTACAAGGCCTTGTTCGGATGCTGCAAATTTAATGCTTTTTCCGCAACCTCACAAATTTTTAACCCCTTTTCGCACATTTGATAACGCCACACTCAGTGCATCCCGGCACAATCTTCAATGGTTAGCGGCGGTCAGGGGAGGGGGTCGTACCCGCTGCCCCCCCAGGGGTGGCAGCGCGACAGGCGGCGCAGCGTCAGCCACACCGCCCGGTGCGGCGGATATTTGCGGAACGCCTGCAGGGCATATTCGCTGCACGTAGGCGTGAAGCGGCACGACGGCGGAAAGTGCGGCGAGATGGCGCCGCGGTAAAAGGTTATCAAGCCTATCGCTATCAAGGAAAGCAGCTTTTTCATTGCAACCGGAGAGTGTGTTTTATAAGAAAGCTATTCATCGTCCTCTTCGTGCCCCAATACCTCGCCGAGCTTGCTGAGCAGCGTCAGGAGCGCTTTTTCCACCTTAGGATATGGCAATGTGCGGTCGGCTATATAAACGATTGACATTGAGAGGGTACGTAGCTGCGGGTCGGCTTCGAGGCGCTCTTTCAGCGCGAGGCGGTGCAGGCGGTATGCTTCTCGGATACGGCGGCGCATCAGCACGCGGTCCACGGCGTGGCGCAGCTTGCGTTTGGGCACCGTTATCATCACTTGCAGCGAGTCGATGCCGCGTGGCGCGCCATTGCGGAAACGCGCGTCAAGTTCGCCGGCATCCTGCGGCAGGAACGACAGCCGCAGCGGGTATACATACAGCGAACTCCCCTCGCTGAAGACAGCCTCAACGAGAGAACGGAGCCGTAGCCTTTCGGGCTTGCGGAAACGCAAAGGATGTGACGGTTCGGTATTCACATTGCAAAATTAGCAAAATCCGTCATTATCTGCAAATGTGGCGTCATTTCTTTTTCTTGGGCCACAGGTGGTTCCACAGCAGGCGGCGCGGCTGGTCGGCGATGATGGATGCGGTAAAGACGGCCAGCAGGAAGAGAGCTGTCATCAGCAGCACCATCGGCCCGGAATACACCTTATATATATGGCGGCACACGTGGAGGAACCGCTGTAAGAGGAATGGCGAGAAATGAAGGAGATATACGGCGAGCGCCGAGCCGGCGATGAGATTTACCGCGCTACTGCGGAAACGCAGCGAGGCGAAGAGGAGGGTCAGTGACAATGCCGACAGCACCGTCAGCGGAGAGTCATATAACATCGACTTAAATGGCAGCCCTAAGCCGTGGCGCAGGTAAAGCACTTGCCACACGGTTGCCGCAACCGCGCAAAGCAAGTAAACCGGGAGCCACAGCCGCCAGCCGCGCCGTTGCCATTCCAGACTCCTCGCAAGCGCCCCGAGAAGGTACAGCCCGATGAAAGATAGCAGCGAATAGCCGCCCTTGAAACCGTCGCCCCCTATCACCCAGCCGTAAACGGTCTGGAAGATGTAAAACGCAGCGGTGATGACAGCCAACTGCTTCACTGTGGACTGCCGAATCCACGCGTTGAGCACCGGCGCCAGTATCATCAGCCCAAGATAAGAGCGTATGAACCAATGGTAATAGCCCGGCATGAAAGACAGGAGAGCCGTTTTCCAGTCGATTTGTCCGCCCGGCAAGCATACGGCTACAACGAGCGCAACTAACGCGCAGTACATCACCTGGAAAAGCAGCGAGCATACGCCGCGCGCCGATGTGCGGATAGAGAACCAGCCGGAGACAAGCACGAAGCAGTTGACGGCGGGAAGCGCCAGTTGTTCCAGCAGGCAGCGCAGAATCACGTTCCACGCTCCGGCGGTGAAGTCGGATGCAGTGGGCTCGCCCAACGCTGCAAAGTCGGCATGGAGCACGAGCACCATGGCCATGGCAAGGATGCGCAGACACTCTATCCCCGACTCACGGACAGCCGACGCGTCGCTGTGGCGACGCGTCTTCAGTTTACCGGGCAGTTCCACTTTACTTCTTGGCGTCGTTTTGCTGTTTCAACAGGTCGCGTATCTCGGTGAGAAGCACTTCCTCCTTGCCGGGTTCTGGCGCCGGGGCGGGTGTTTCCTGCTCCTTCTTCTTGAACTTCATGATGACCCTCAGGCAAACGAAGATACTGAAGGCTATGATGAGGAAGTCCACGATGTTCTGTATGAAGAGACCGTAATTGATGGCCACTTCCTCGACGGCGGCCGCGCCGTCGACGGCAGCCTTCCCTTCGGTGATGACGTATTTGAGATTCTTGTAACCAGCCCCGGGGGTGATCAGGGAGATGACTGGCATTATGATATCGTTGACCAGCGAAGATACGATCTTGCCGAAAGCACCACCGATGATTACACCGACCGCCATGTCAACGATGTTACCTTTCATTGCGAATTCTTTAAAATCTGCTAAAAATTTACCCATGATAAATATAATTAAGTAGCGAAAGCGTTATAAATTGGCGAGAGCGAGAAGTGAAGCATAAGCGCCTCTCAAATAGACAACGCCTGCGGAGGCCCGAAGTATCATAAAAAAACGCCGGATAAGTAAAATTTCTGCTGAAAAACATGTTTGTTTCAAAAAAAAGAGTTACTTTTGCGGCATAAAACAGAAACGCCGGGCCCCGGCACACTTCTACAGGAAAAAACAGACACAAAATTAGCAATAAAACTTCAAAACCCAAAAATAAAAAATAAACATGACAAAAGTTGGTATTAATGGATTCGGACGTATCGGACGTTTCGTATTCCGCGCTTCAACAAAAAGAGATGACATCGAAGTAGTAGCCATCAACGACCTTCTGCCGGTAGACTACATGGCCTACATGCTCAAATATGACACAATGCACGGCCGCTTCGACGGCACAGTGGAAGCTGACGTTGAGAAGAGCGAACTTATCGTCAACGGCAAACGCATCCGCGTAACCGCCTGCCGTGACCCGAAAGAAATCAACTGGGGCGCTGTCGGCGCCGAATATGTGGTTGAGTCCACAGGCCTCTTCCTGACCAAAGAGAAATCCCAGGCACACCTCGAGGCCGGCGCAAAATACGTCGTTATGTCCGCTCCCTCCAAGGACGACACCCCCATGTTCGTCTGCGGCGTTAACCAGAACACATACGTAAAGGGCACACAGATCGTATCCAACGCATCCTGCACCACCAACTGTCTGGCTCCCATCGCCAAAGTGCTCAACGAAAACTTCGGCATCATCAGCGGTCTGATGACCACCGTACACTCCGTTACAGCCACCCAGAAGACCGTGGACGGCCCGTCGATGAAAGACTGGCGCGGCGGCCGTGCCGCCGGCGGCAACATCATCCCCTCCACCACTGGTGCCGCAAAGGCTGTGGGTAAAGTTATCCCCGCCCTCAACGGCAAACTCACAGGTATCTCCATGCGTGTCCCCACTATCGACGTTTCTGTAGTTGACCTCACCGTCAACCTCGAGAAACCCGCTACCAAAGAGGACATCTGCGCCGCCATGAAGAAGGCTTCCGAAGGCGAACTCAAAGGCATTCTCGGCTACACCGAAGACGCTGTGGTTTCCTCCGACTTCCTCGGCTGCACCCTGACATCCATCTTCGACGCAAACGCCGGAGTTTACCTTACAGACAAGTTCGTGAAGGTTGTATCATGGTACGACAACGAAATCGGCTACTCCAACAAGGTGCTCGACCTCATTGCCCACATGAAGCAAGTTAACGGCTAATCCCCGTCCCTCTTACCGATAAAAAGCTACCGCAGCCCATCTTCGGGTTGCGGTAGTTTTTTCTCCTTTTTTGCGGATTTTCTTTGTAAAATCGTGGAAAACGGTTATCTTTGCATCATAAACATTGAAAACTATGACTAAAACCCTTACTTTCCTTTCGGTTGCGTTGTTCGCGGGCGCGGCGTTCACGTCGGCGGCCGACACGTTCGCACCCGCTTACTTACGTAAAACCGGTGCCGCGCCAGCGGCTCAGTCCGCGGCTCACGCCGCTTCCGCTTCTATGCCGGAAATCAACGGCGTGGTCGTTGCCGCCTCCAACTGGGGCGCCAACGCAAAGCCAGGTTTCTACCGACTCCCCACAGCCGACGGCGAAGAGTTCTCCCTCATCGTCAACGAGGCATACGGCAGCGGAGTAGTGAAGGACAACCGCCTCTACACCATAGCCCGAATCACCATGCCGGAGCTCGAAATAGATTATCCCCGCCTAACCGTCTATAACCTCAAGACCGGCGAGGAGATTTACTTCGAAAACTACTACTCCAAAGACTGGAGCATACTCCCCGTCGACATGGACCTCGACCCCGTCACCGGCGAAGTGTATGCCATCACCTACAACAGCACCATGACGGGCTATCAGCTCTCGGTGCTAACCTTCACCGACAACAGCGTGACGAGCCGTAAGGTAGCCGACATGACCGGCAACTGGAACGCCGTGGCCTTCGATGCCGACGGCCAGCTCTATGGCATCAGCAAAACAAACAACAGTGAGGGCTACTGCGTCTCCTCCACCCTCAACAGGATAGACAAAGCCTCGGGCGCCGTGACACCCATAGGCGAGACCGGGATGCAGCCCGAATACATGAGTTCGGCCGCCTTTGACCGCTCCACCGGACGCCTCTTCTGGAGCGTGGCACCGGCTGACAATACCGGCCTCCTGGCCGAAATAAACGTCGCCACCGGAGCCGCCGCCACGGTCTACAACTTCCCGAACAACGAGGAAGTGCTCGGCCTCTACGTCCCGGCACCGGCCGCCGATTCCGACGCTCCCGCAGCAGTCACCGACCTCAAGGCCAACTTCACCGGCGGCAGCCTCTCCGGAACCGTCACCTTCACCGCACCGACGACGCTTTTTGACGGCACGCCCGGCGTCTCGGCACTGACATACGAAATACGCGCCAACGACCAGATAGTTGCAACCGGCAACACGCAGTATGGCGCGAAAGTGTCGGCTGACATTACCGTGCCCGCAGCCGCTTTCTACACCATCAAGGCAAGCGTCAGCAACACCGTCGGCAAAGGTCCGGACGAATACGTGGAACTCTTCATCGGCAACGGCATACCGCAAACACCAGCCCCGCGCGCCGTGCTCAACGGCGGTAAAGTGACCCTCTCGTGGGAACCGGTCACGGCGTCTACCGACGGCGGATACATTGACCCGGCAACCGTCACCTACACCGTGCGCCGCCTTCCCGGCGACGAGGAAGTGTCCACCGGCCTTATCGCCACAGTATTTGAGGACAATCTCCCCGCCACCGATAAATTCACCGTCTACACCTACGCCGTCAGCGCCGTGCACGCCGGAATATCCTCCGAACCCGGAATGACCCGCGGCGTGGCCGTAGGCGAAATCGTGCCCCCGTACCTCGAAACCTTCAACTCCGAAGACTCCCTGGCCGGATGGACACTCATCAACGCCAACGGGGACTCACGCTTCTGGATGTGGAGCACGCTCAACAACCTCCGCATCGGCTTCTCCGCGCAGAACCCGAAAGACGACTGGGTAGTGACACCGCCCGTGGCGCTCAAAGCCGGCGTGACCTACACCTTCAGCTTCGACATCTACGGCGACAGCGCCGACGACACCGAACGTGTGGAAGTGAAGATGGGCGACGCCAACACCGTTTCTGCCCTCACGACAGCACTGCTCGCTCCCACCGACATCAACTCCACGCAGCCAGTGAACCTCAAAATGCTGGTGAAACCGGCCGCTACCGGCACATACTTCATCGGCATCCACGCCATGTCGGAGCCAGACAAATACATGCTCAACCTCGACAACGTGAAGATAGAGGAAGGGGACCACACCGCCATCGACGGCATAGAAGCCGACCGCGCCCCGCAGGCCACCTACCGGTTTCGGTGTAAGAGTACCAACAAGGCGACCGTCGGCATTCAGTTTCG
>OHBJ01001190.1_pt1 | contig 17837 bp, 12 predicted proteins | sample 1577241 | NCBI WGS metagenome assembly OHBJ01 (sample SAMEA3541594, study PRJEB24748) | human gut metagenome | biome: human gut; feature: human-associated habitat; material: faeces | place: China | collected 2012 | reverse complement strand
TAATGCAGCTTCTTTCTCGGATGGTTTGGCATTAGTCGAACAAAATTGGAAATGGGGTTTTATCGACAAAAAAGGTAGTTTTGTTATTCCCCCTCAGTTCGATTACGTAGGGCTATTCAGGGATGGTTTAGCATTGGGCAGAGAGAATGGGAAAGAATTTTACTTCGACAAACAGGGACGTCGGTATTCTACCCGCGCCGAAGGAAAAGAGTTTTTGGCGAGGGAGGCACAATCAACAGAGGCTGTGCAACCGGCTGTGGCACAGAAGACTCCCTCTCATTCGATGGTGCATCCACCAGCGCAGGGCGGCGATTACGCCGACAAGATGGTGGATGTGGATGCGGGGATTCCGGCTGGTAGCGGGGAGAATTACGGTACTTATGCCGTGGTTATCGGCAATGAGGAGTATCTGGATGTGGCGCCGGTGGCTAATGCCGCCAACGACGGGCGCGTGATGCGTGAGTATCTTGTCAAGACGCTGGGCGTGCCGGAAAGCAATATCATCTATTTCGAGAATGCCTCGTCGGCGGTGATGGACCGCGCGCTGTCGGTGCTCGAGAAAAAGGCTGACGCGGCGGCCGGCGTAGGGAAGAAGTTCAATGTCATTTTCTATTATTCGGGCCACGGCGTGCCGACTGAAGATACTCAGGAGGCGTATCTACTGCCGGTGGATGTCTCGCCCTCGAACCTCAAAAAATACGGATTGCCGCTCAGTGATGTTTACCGCCGACTCGGTGCGCTTAACGCGCAGTGTGTCACTGTGTTCCTCGATGCTTGCTTCTCCGGCGCGGGGCGTGACAACCGCATGTTGGCCGAAGTTAAGGGTGTTCAGCTGGAGCCTAAGAAGTCGGCGCCAACAGGCAATATGGTGGTGCTTTCGGCATGTTCCGGCCGTGAGACGGCGAATATCTTCAAAGAGGGTAAACACGGTCTTTTTACTTACTGGCTCCTACGCAAATTGAAAGAGACGAAAGGAAACGTGACGCTCGGCGAATTGCAGGAGCATCTTCAGAAATATGTGGATTACACCGCCACAAACCGCCTGAACCTCGAATCGGGCCAAAAGCCGACGGTCCAGACCTCCCCGACCCTCGGCATTGACTGGCGCACCATCCGCCTCCGTTAAACCATAATAACAATTTGAAAATATGGAATTTACACCTGACAAAATAACATCGTTGCAGCCTAACGAAGTGTTCGTCTTCGGCAGCAATCTCGCCGGGATGCACGGTGGTGGCGCGGCACGTGTGGCACGCAAACTTTTCGGTGCCGTCATGGGGCAGGGCGTCGGCCTGCAAGGACAGTCGTATGCCATTCCTACCATGCAGGGCGGCGTGGAGACGATCGGGCCTTATGTCGACGAATTTGTCGCTTTCGCGGCGGCGCATCCCGAGATGAAGTTCTATGTGACGCGCATCGGCTGCGGCATAGCAGGTTTCACGGCCGAAGAGATTGCCCCGCTGTTCAAAGACGCCCTCGGCAAACCAAACATCGTGCTGCCCCGCGACTTCGTGGAAGTGCTTGAAAACCAATAAGAGGTTTTCAGCGAGTGAGGGCGTGGTAGACGGTAGCGGAGATGCGGGATATGGCGCGGGCTGCGCCGGTTTCGTCGCCCTGGAAGTCTTTTACCAGTACCACAAGGGTGTAGTGGCGTCCGTCGCCGTAGGTGATGAACCCAGCGTCGTTGTGCGCCGCGAGGATACCGTTATCGCGGAAACCGGAGCCGGTTTTATGACCGACGGTTACCCCCTTCTGCGACTGCAACGGCGCCAGGATGCGGTCGGTGCCGGTCTTGCATTCGCGCAAGGTGCGGCAGATAAACTCCTGATTGTCGGCTCTGATGATAGAATCGGTATAAAGTCGGTCGAGCAGTATTGCTACTCCGAGCGGCGACGAGCTGTTGTTGTAGCATTTGCGGTGGTTGGCAGCCATCTCCTCTTCGTCGTAAACGAGGCGGAAGCTTTCGCGCGGAACAAGCGAGGCAATGAACGCGTCTGTTTCCTTCACCGATGTGAATTGCCTGAACAGCAGGTTGCTGGCATTGTTGTCGCTCTGCATCAGGGTGTAACGCAGCAGTTCGCGCACCGGCAGCTTGATGGTGTCACCGGTGTGCTCCTTCAGCATCGGCGACCATGTGTCGGGATTGAGCGACGCGCGCGGAATGTTCAGCACGGTGTCAAGCGACCGCCCCGCCTTCTCGAAATCGTGGCACAGCGCCACGGCCTGATGCAGCTTGAAGACGCTCATCAGCGGGTATTTGTTTTCGTTATTGAGCACCAGGGTATCGCCCTCACCTGTGATGAGCGCGACTCCTATTTCACCCTCGTACTCCTCTGCTATGGAGCGAATTGAATCAGTAAGTGCACCTATCCGATCCGCCTGCATACGTTGCATGACGGAATTATTACACGAAGTATCAGCCCCGGCGGCACAACTTGTAAAAATCAATAATACAAAATACAAACTACACACTATGTGTACAATGCCTGTTTTCATCATTCTGGATTTAATCGTCTGCAAATTTAGTATAAAAGGTTGATTTCTGCAAAAAGAAATTCAGATGGAATTGCTTGTAAAAGTTTATTTTCAGAGATTGCCATGTCACAAACAGCCATGCTTTTACGTTATTAGGACATGGAACCGAATACTTTGAAGAAAATGACACGGTGCAGGTCCACTGTATCGAGAATAATTATGTTGCTACTTGTCGGAATTGCTTTCTCGGCTGGGGCACAGAGCCGCATAGTGGTGGTGGTTGACTCCCTTTCGGGCGAGCCGCTGGCCGGCGTTTCGGTTTTCGACAACCGCGGGCGCACCCTCGGCATGGCCGACGACAAGGGCGTGGTACCCGATTTTCCCGCCACAGCTTATCCGCTGACGGTCAGCACGCTGGGTTATTCATCCAAAAAAGTTCCTCGCGGCTTCCAGGGACGCATAGAGCTCGTGGAAAAGACGGCGCAGTTGCCCGAAGTCATCGTTGAGTCGGACAAGCATCAGGTGCAGCATCTCGTGGCCTACGTGCGCGAATACTCCACCGCCTCCACTTACACCGACACGGTGCTTCTCTTCCGCGAAAAGACAGTCGACTTCATGGTTCCGGCCGCCGGTGTGAAGAAGAAATACAAGGGATGGCTGTCGCCGCGCGTGCTGGCCTCGAAGTCATATTACCGCTTCACCAACCGTCAGGGGCTGGACAGCGTTAGCCGCTTCTTCGGGCAGCACTTCTCATGGTCCGACTGGGTAGGCCTGTTCCGTGACGCTGACGTGCCCGACGGCATCATGATGCGCACGCAGCAGCGCGACACCATCTTCGGTGCGCGTCTGCCCCTCTCCGTGTGGCAACGCTCCGGCAACAAGGTGCAGGTGGACGTCGATGTACTCAATGAAGACAACTTCGACCGCTGGGTTCCCGCGCTCTCCGGCTTCCCGGCCGCCAACATGACCTTCGACACCTTCAAGCTGCGCTACCGCCTCGACGACGTTGAGGAGGGTGCCGTCTACCCCGACAACGTGGAGTCGCTGGCCGTGCATATCGAGTCCACCGGACGCGGCCGCAACATGCAGCGCCTCTTCCGCACCAGCGCGCCTATCTACGTAGACACATACGCCGAAATCTACATCGCCGACAAGGAATACCTCACCGTCGACGAAGCCAAGAAGCTGGAGAAAGAGCCGCCGCGCGGCGACGACATCGGGATAGTGACGGCCGCGACGGCACCGGAGCTGCAACCCTCCATCGCCGACCTGGTGGCGCGAGTCAACGCCATCGACCCCAACGCCATACGCCTTGACGCCGAACCCGACGCCCTGCTGCGCAACCCCAACAAAAACCTCGACAAAAAACAGAAAAAAGGATTCCTCCAAAAACTTAAGAATCTGATAAACTGACCGTTGCCTGACTTCGAGAATCCTTCAAGCCCTCTATAACAAAAATACCGCGCCAAATGACGGACGCGGTACTTTTATTGCGGGTGTGGCAGGTTAGTCTGAATATATTGCGGCTGAAGGCCGGATCAGAAGACTATCTTTTGAGAGCCGTGGCGGTCTACGCGGATGACGATGTCACCCGGCTGCGGGTTGGCTACGGGCGCTTATAACGCTAAAAATCTTATAAGCCTTATACGCGCCTATAAGTCAGGGCATGAGACGGGGATGGTCGGCAAGGAAGGCGGCGAGGAGCCCGGCGGTCTGGCGGCGGAAGGCTTCGGCGGCGGCAGTGTCTGGATGCAAGAAGCGGTGGTCGAGGCGCTGGCGCAGCGCTTGGGCTTCGGCTATCAGGCGGCGCGACGTGTCGCTGTAGTAAGTTTCCTGAAAGCGGGCGAAAATGTAGTCGGCTGCCTGCGGCGTGGGATGCGCCAGGTCCTCGGTGCAGAAACGGTAGTCGCGCAGGTCGTCGATGAGCAACTCGTAGGCCGGGAAGTATTCCACATTCTCCAGCGCGTGCGTAAGCATGTCTACGGCGAGGTGCAGAATGCTCTTGCTCAGCGTGTTGGCGTGCTGTCCCTCCTTGAGATGGCGCACCGGCGAGACGGTAAAAATCACGCGCAGCGCGGGGTTGAGGACGCGCAGCCGTTCTATGAGGCGGTGCCACGGCGCGGCGATGGCCTGCGGCGTGAGCATGTCGCGCACGAAGAGGCGCGACGGCTGTTTGTGGCAGTTTGCAACGGCGGTAAACGGCGGCTCGGCCAGGACGTAGACGATGGCCGTCCCGAAGGTGACTATCAGCGTTTTGACCGTAGCGAGGCTCGTGCGCAATCGCTCCATGGCGGCATCGGCTTGCTCTTGGAAAGCTTCGCGGCCCGTGCCTGTGAAGTCGCCCGACAGCAACCATGAAAACCAGAGGTCGCCGGCCTGCTGCGGCGTCACCTTTTCACCCGAAAGGGCAAACTCGATGACGGTGCGTATGGATTCCGGATTGAAAAGAATTCCCGTGGGATTGACCATGGCCGGGAGCATAGCGCGGCGCATCCGGCTCCCGATGTTTTCGGCGAAACAGGAGCCGAGCAGCAGCACACCCTCCTCGGGGTCAAGGAGTTGTGGCGACGGCGCAATGCGGCACACGGCGCGGAAGGTCTCGTTCTCAGGTGTCATTGGTCGGCGGGCTGGTAGTCGGTGGATGTTACGCTGAACTCGGTGCGGCGGTTCACCTGATCAGCGGCCTCCTTGTCTTCCTCTGAAAGGGTTTCGACGTATTGCTCGTCGAGCACCGTCCCTTCGGGGAACTGCGGGTATTGCGAGTTGATGCGCTTGGTGACGGTCTTCGGTACGGTCTTGCCGTAGCCCTGCCACGAGAGTCGCGATTCCGGTATCCCGATGGAAATCAGATAGTCCACCACGCTCTTGGCGCGGCGCTCCGAGAGGTCCATATTGTATTCTTCGGAGCCGTGGCGGTCGGTGTGGCTGGCCATTTCGAGCGTCACAGTGGGATTGTCTTCCAGTATTTGCGCTATGCCGTTGAGGGCTTCCACCGACTCGGGGCGCAAGTCGGCCTTGTCGAAGTCGTAGAAGATGTTCTCCACCATGTTGGGCTTGTCGATTGAGGCGAGCACGAAGTCTATGGCATAATCAGCGTCCTCCTCGGCGGAGTCACTCTGGAACTCCTCCTTCACGTTGAGATAACCCTTTGCGCCGGCCATCATTACGTACCTGACTCCGCGCGCCAGGTTAAAGCGGAAGGAGCCATCGTCGCGCGAAATTTCTTTCTGTATGGAGCCGTCGTCGCCGACGATGCGTATCACGGCGTCGGGGATGGGCTCGTCATCCTTGTCGAGCACATATCCGGAGATGGTGATTTTCAGGTCGGGGAGGATGAAGGAGTAGATGTGGTCGAATCCGCGTGCATCGCCGCGGTTGGAGCTGAAGAAACCCTCCTCACCCTTGCCGAAGGTTATACCAAAGTCGTCGGCCGCGCTGTTGACAGGTTTCCCCATGTTGCTGACTGACCATCCTCCGTCGGGCTGTTTCTGCGCCTTAAAGAGGTCGAGACCGCCGAAGCCGGGATGCCCGTCGCTGGCGAAATAGAGAAGTGAGTCAGTGCGCATATAGGGGAACACCTCGTCTCCTTCGGTGTTGATGTCGGGACCGAGGTTCTCGAGCGACCCTTTGGTGTCGGCTATGTTGATACGCCAGAGGTCCTTGCCGCCGTATCCGCCCGGCATGTCGGAGGAGAAGATGAGCCATTTTCCGTCGGGCGTGACGGCCGGATGGCCTACGGCCGAGAGCGTGTCCGGGGTGATTTCATACTTCACCGGCTTGCTCCACGACTGCTCGGAGCGCTTCGAGGTGTATATTTCAACGGTGGTGTTGGCCACGGGTGAGCGGCGCGCCATGGTAAGGTACATGGTTGAGGCGTCGGGCGAGAAGCTGCATATTCCCTCCTCCATCTCGGAGTTGAGCTCACCCTCGGCCGGTTCGGGGCGCTGCCATTCGCCGCGCTCGTTCTTCTTGGCATAGAAGATGTCGGCTTTCTTGGCGCCGGTAATTTCGCTCTTGGCTGTGCCGGTGGCCTTTTCGGTGGAGGAGGTGAAGTAGAGCACGTCGGCGTTCTTGTCGAGGAACATCGGGGCATAGTCTGCGCGGCGCGAGTTGAAGAGCTTGGCGTTCTTAACGATGTAGCGGGTGTTGTTGCCGTCGGCGGCCTCCATGGCGTCGCGGCAACCCAGCACCCCCTCCTTGGCAAGCTTATCCTGCGGCTGCCATTCCAGATAGGTGTCGTAAGCCTCCACAGCGTCGCGGTATTTACCTTCGGCCTGGAGCGCGCGGCCCAGCAGGAAGTAGGCCGTGGAGTCGGGGTAATGATAGCGTATGGCGTTCTGGTAAGCGGCCGAGGCACGGGCGAACTGGCTCAGGCGCGTGTAACACTGCCCCATCCTGAAGGCCACTTCGCCGCGAAGTTCTCGGTCTTCCTTCTTGGTCAGGGAGTTGTAGACCTTGCGGTAAGTCTTCGAGGCGTCGAAGTATTCCCCGCGGGCAAACTGCTCGTTGGCCTGCGTGAGCTTCGGTCCCTTGCAGGCAGGCAGTGCCAGCAGGAGCAGGAGCGTAAGGAGATATGCTGATGTTTTCGACATTCTGTTTTGTTCCTAAATTCAATAAGGGTGCGGCACGTGCCGCACCCTTATTGTTAAACGTCGCGCCGGCCCCCGTTATTGTGCAACGGGGCGGCGGGTCACTTTTTCATGGTGAAACGACGCGAGCCAAGGCGGTGGCCGTCGCAGAACACATCCACGGTATAGTCTCCCGGCGTCGGGGTGGCCGTGACGTTCACATATATCATCATGCGCAACTCGCCGTTGTCATATTCCGCCTGTTTCACGGCCGAGACTGCCACCTGCTGGCCATCGAAGCTTACGGAGCCTTGTCCGCCGAGAAGCGTACCCTCGGGAGTGAGTACGCGCACGGCGAAGGTTTTCATACCGGCCGAGGCGGTGTTGTTGGGCGCCACGGAGAAAGAGACGCCGAGTTGGCGCGCCTTCGTGATGTTCTTCTCCGCCTTACCTTTCTTATTATAAGCGGTGAGGCTGAGGGCCGTGATGTTGAGCTTGCTTGCCACGCGCACCTGGTTGGTCAGCTGCTCGTTGCGCGAGGCGGTCTGCTGCACCTGTGTGGTGAGTTCCTCGTTACGCGAGGCCGACTGCTGCAGCTGCGTGCGCAGCTCGGCGTTCTCATTGCTGAGGCGCTCCATCTCTTGCAGGTAATGGCGCACTATATCCTTCAGCGTCGCTATCTCCGCTTCCAGCTGCTTGATTTTCTCGCGGTTCTGCTTGTTGGAGGATTTCTCGCTGTTCAGCTCGCCCAACAACTTGTTGATGCGCTCCTTGGCGTCGTTATATTCCTTGACTATCTTGTCGTCCTTAAGATACTTTTCCTGACCCTCGAACTGCTCTACCTGCGCTTCGAGTTGCTCGAACTGGTTGGTAAGCTCAAGCTGGTCGTAGGCGTTTTGCAGCGAGTCACGCTGCTCGGTGGCGTCGAGAAGCGGCACTTCCTTTTGCTCGGGTTCGGTCTCCTGCGGTGTCATAATGACATAAACAATGAGGGCGACGATAATCGCCACGACACCTATACCGGAGAAAAGTATAATCTTCTGTTGCTTGTTCATGGGGTTGAAAATGGTTATCACCGCAAAATTAGGAAAAATCCCTGAAACAGCAAAACCGCAGCCAAGAAAACCATACGAAACCGCCGACTCCGCCCATAAACACCCCGTCTTTTATATTGTTCGGCAATTACAGCGAGGTGGAGAGGGCGACGTCGGGGGTAGATATTTTGACGGGGATGCGAACCCAGAGGCGGTCGGGGAGCAGACGCCACAGGGCGGCGAGGGCTCGCCAGCGGCCGTCGATTACTGCCACACGCTCGCGGCGCACGATGGCGCGCAATATCTGCGGAAGCACTTCTTCCGTCGTCATCTCCATCGGGTATTTCAGCCCCGGGACGAGCAGCGGCGTGCGCACCCACCCGGGTCGTATGTCGGTAAAACTTATCTGCGCGTGCTCCGCGTTGGCAAGCTGTTCGAGCGCCACCATATATGTCTGTGCGAATTTCTTGGAGGAGGAATATGCCGAAAGCCTTCCGATGCCGTTCGTTCCGGCCACCGAGGTGATTGCGGCTATTTGTCCGCGCACGCCGTTGTCGCGGAACCAACGGTAAGCGGCGCATAGCATCCGCGCGAAGCCTCCCGCGTTGGTCTCTATTATCTGCACTTCGCGCTCGGGGTTGAGCTCCACGTTTTCATAGCCTATGCCGGCCACATGGAAGTATATGTCCATGCCGCCGGTGCGCTCGATGAGCAATTTAAGCCGGTCTGCAGCCTGCGGCTTAGTGACGTCGATGTCCATATATTCCACGAACTCGGGATAATGCTGTTGCAGGCGGTGCATCGGCTCGGTGTGCCGAGCCGCCAGTCCCACGCGCACTCCGCGCGAGGCCAATGCCTCGGCAACGGCATATCCGATGCCCGACGAGGCGCCCATGATGATGACTCTTTTCATAACTGTGCTTTTAAATTAGAAACACCATATCACCCGATTAGTTTAAGACGTGTCCATAAATACAAAACCTCCGGGAGCAAAGTACTTCCGGAGGTTTATATTGTGCTTGGAAAAATCAGTGTTTCTTGGCGCGGCCGCCGATGGTTACGGCTATACCAATGTCAAGTGAGTTGAAACCTTTGCGTATAATGTGAGAGGAAGCATATATGCGCAGGTGATGCCACAGTTCCACACCTATTTTCGGAGTGAAGAGGACGCCTGTACCCGAGACATCATACAGACGGTCGCCCACTGTGTCATATAAACCTACTCCTATGCCGATTTCCGCAAAGGGATTGACTTTCCGTCCTTGTCTGAAATTGTAACCTCCGGTCAGGGAGAATCCCAATATGCGGTTGGTCTGGTGCATGTCATACTCGGGATGTCCGGGATAATCCCAACCCCTCATAACTCCTGTAAAATCTGCGGCAATGCCGCAGTCAAAGCCTGAGTTGGGTATGTTGTATCTCAGCGCGATACCCATGTTGAGGCCCGCTCTTGCGTGCATATCGTGATAGCTGTCGGCAGGGAAAGAGATTCCGATGTTAGCGTCTCCCTCCATTCTCTGTACGTCGAGAGGTTTCGTAAGAAAGTCAGCCGCCGATGCTGAAGCGGCACAAAACATGATAGTCAACAGAGCGACCAATACTTTTTTTAATTTCTGTTTCATACATCAGTTAATATATAGGTTATTTTGGGTTTCTGCAAAATTACATAAAATTTTTCACTCTTGCAAGTTTTTTGAAAAAATATTTTTAAATTATTAAATACAAAGTGACAGAAATTGAGATAACTTTTCTATGATGCAGCTATTTGTTCAAAATCCAGATATTAATTACCCTATACTCCAAATTAATACACAATATGATATAATTATGCTATTTATTGATTATTCTCAGCACCACAGATTTGACCGTTCCGCAAGACTTGCGAAACAAGGTGAGACTCACTCGCCACCTACGATCTCCAAATTATCTTCTGTGCTGTTCTGCAAAAGCATCCGATACGACTCTTATTTATAGGCAACGCAGTAAGTAGATATGCATTTACAGTAGCCCGGATTGCGTCAGCGCCTCCTGACGGAAGCGCTACGCAATACATATAACGGCTAACGGCAACCTATTGGCATTATACTTCAGGAACTTTAGTTAACCAAAATGCACATTTACTTACTTTGCTTACTATAAGAAGTACTGCGAACGGAAGGATTAATCCTTAATACAAAACACCTATATATTCAGCGCTGTAATTTAAATAATAGAGGTATTGGTGTAAAAATTGTTAAAATGCTTGCGGGAGCGGGGAAAATGTATTACCTTTGCGGCGCAATTCCGGAGCGGACGTCGGTCCGACGACGGAAGTGGACAAATTTGGCTGCTTGCAACCACTCAAAAAAATGCTAAAATTCGCGTTACAAGGCCTCGCGGCACCCTTCACAGGGCCGGCGGCGCCTGCTCTTGAAAACACGACTCTCACACGGCATTCGGTTTCGCAAGCAAACCAGGTGCCGCGATTTTTATAATCACTGCCGCAAAAAGCCAAACAGTCCTGCTGAAATAGAAATTTAAAACACAGAAAGAAATATGAGCTATTTATTCACATCCGAATCAGTTTCCGAAGGGCACCCCGACAAAGTTGCCGACCAGATAAGCGACGCGCTGCTCGACCAGTTCATCGCCTTCGACCCGGCGTCGAAAGTAGCCGTAGAAACCATGGTCACCACCGGTCAGGTGATGGTGGCCGGAGAGGTCACCTCCGAAGCATACGTCGACGTTCCGGTGGTAATCCGCGACCTCATCAACCGCATCGGCTATAACCGCGGGGCGTTCCGCTTCGACGGCGACTCCTGCGGTATCCTCAGCGCCATCCATGAACAGAGCCCCGACATCAAGCGCGGCGTGGAACGCGACGTCCCCGCCGAGCAGGGCGCCGGCGACCAGGGTATGATGTTCGGCTACGCCTGCGATGAAACCGAAAACTACATGCCGCTGACCCTCGACCTCTCGCACCGCCTGCTCCGCGAGCTCGCCGACATACGCCGGGAAGGGAAGGATATGACATATTACCGCAAAGGAAAACTCACCACCTACCTGCGTCCCGACTCCAAGAGCCAGGTAACGGTGGAATATGACGACCAGGGACGCCCGCAGCGCATCGACACGATAGTGATTTCCACGCAGCACGACGAGTTCGTCCAGCCACTCGACGACACATCGGAGGCACAGGCTGCCGCCGACAAGGAGATGCTGGACCAAATACGCCGCGACGTCCAGGAAGTACTCCTGCCACGCGTAATCGCCACACTCCCCGAGGCTACGCAGGCCCTCTTCAAGGAGGGCTACAAGCTGTACGTGAACCCGACTGGCAAATTCGTACTCGGCGGCCCGCACGCCGACACGGGCCTCACCGGCCGCAAGATTATAGTGGACACCTACGGCGGACACGGCGCCCACGGCGGCGGCGCCTTCTCCGGCAAAGACCCCTCGAAGGTGGACCGCTCTGCCGCCTACGCCATGCGCCACATAGCCAAGAACCTCGTGGCCGCCGGAGTGGCCCGCCAGGTACTCGTGCAGGTGTCGTATGCCATCGGCAAAGCCGAACCCATAAACATCTTCGTCAACACCTACGGCACGGCACGCCCCGGCATAACAGACCGCCAGATAGCCGACGCAATACCGCAGATTTTCGACCTCACACCGGCCGGAATCGAGAAACGACTCAAGTTGCGACAGCCCATTTATCTGGAAACAGCCACATACGGACACATGGGCCGCAAGCCCGAAATCCGCCACAAAGTGTTCCACTCCAAATATGCCGACGAAAAGACCGTGGAGATGGACGTGGAGCTCTTCACGTGGGAAAAACTCGATTACTCCGAGCGTCTGCGCGAATTTTTCGATAAAATAATCTCAGAAAGATAAACATCTTAATCTCAATAAGTTAGATTGTTCATTCAGGCGCTTCCGGGCAAAACCCGGAAGCGCCTGTTCATAAAAAAAGTTATAAAAGTTGTTGGATTGTAACAAAATTATTATCTTTGCATGTTCAAATGCACCCTCTGCGCTGCAAAAAGTGCTTCCAGGGTGCCTACCGGATATGCTCCGGCTCCATTCCTGGGGCGGAATGTCCGTGTTGGCGGACAACCCTTAATACGAATAACTAACACTTACACAGCTATAAAGAAAGAATGGCAACATTAGAGAAAATCAGAAGTAAATCTGTGCTGCTGATCGTAGTGATCGGCCTCGCACTTCTGGCATTCATCGTCGGCGATGCGCTGACCAACAGCCGCAACCTCTTCGGCATGGGCACGAACGTAGCGGAGGTTGACGGAGAGAAAATCGATATCACCGAGTATCAGAAAAAACGGGAAGAGCTCAACGACCAACTCGAGCAGATGCGCCAGCAGAACCCGCAGCAGGCCGCACAGTATGACCAGCAGCAGCTGGCACAGCTCGCCATAGACCAGCTTGTGCTCGAAAAGATAATAGACAACGCAGTGAGCCGCCTCGGCATCCGTGTCACCGGCGACCAGCTTCGCTATTACATGATAGACAACCCCATCAGCGACAAGATGTCGCAGCTTCTCCAGGCCATGCAGCAGAACGGACTGAGCGCCCAGACACCGGCACAGGCCTACGAGATTATCTTCAACCCCAAACGCAACGGCCTCACCGATGCCGACGTGCAGCAGTACCAGCAGATATGGGTGGCAATGGAAAAGGAAACCCAGACCCTCATCGCCCGCAACACTTACCAGCGAGTGCTCACACAGGCAGTAAAGGCCAACGACCTCGACAAGAAAGCCCTCTACGACAACTACGTCAACACCAAGCAACTGCAGGTGGCCTTCGTGCCTTACGGCAACCTCGACCCCAAGAAATATCCCGTGAGTGCAGCCGAACTCAACGCCCTCTACGAGAAAGAGAAAAACCTCTTCAAGGTAGAAGAGCCTACCAAGTCGGTTTCCTTCATCGCCGTTAACGTAACCCCCTCGACAGCCGACCGCAACAAGTCGAAGAAACTCGCCGCACAGGTTCAGAAAGAACTCGGCGACTCCACCCACCAGCTGAGCAAAAACACCAAGAAAGAGGGCGTCTCCATAGCCCGCCGTCAGGTGCGTGCCACAGACCTCAACGGCCCCGTCAAGGAATTCGTCACAGCAGCGGCTCCAGGCGAAGTGAAAATCATCAACGAATCCGTACAGGGATTCACCGTTGTGCGTATGGACAAGAGCGAGCAGCTCGTTGACTCCGTTCAGCTCAACATAGTGCAGGTAGCCGGCTCCAAGATGCCCAACCAAGTGCTGGCAGCCCTCAACGGCGGCCTCGCCGTCGACTCGCTCATCACCAAATTCAACCCCGACAGCGTACAGCTCCAGAAGGCTCAGTGGATTCCCCTCTTCGCCAACGGCGGCGCCACAAACGCCCTCGAAAAGAGCCAGCTCGACAGCCTCCGCAACGCCGGCGGCAAGTTCATCAGCCTCATGACCTCCCCCCAGGGTGCGGTCCTCGCACAGATTTCCGAAGAGAAATCGCCCAAGCAAATCTATGAGTTCGACGAAGTGTCATACGAACTGAAACCCTCAACACAGACCGTCAACGACGCCCGCACGAAACTCGAGAAATTCCTCGCCAAGAACAACACCGCCGACAAGTTCGCCGCCAACGCCTCGAAAGCCGGCTACAACGTGCAGAACCTTGAACTCACACAGTCCACTCCCGCCGTACAGTCGCCCATGGGATTCTATCCCGACTCGCGTCAGGTTATCCGTTGGGTCCTCATGGACGGAGAGGCAGGCGACGTAAGCCACATCTACGAGTCGAGCGACGTAGCACAGCCCATGCTCTACGCCGTGGCCATCACCAGCGAGACCGAAGATTACCTCCCCGCAAGCAACAAGAACGTCAAGGATTACCTCGAAGGCAAAATACGCCGTCAGAAAGCCGGCGACGAGATGGTAAAGAAATTCTCCGCGGCCGGAACAACCATCGAGCAGATAGCCGCCGCCATGAAGGTTGAACCCACCGAGGTCGCAGACTTCCGCTTCGGCCGCAACAGCGCAGTGCGCGACGCCTCCGTAATCGGTCGCGTTGCAGGAAGCAAACCCGGTGCCAAAGTGCTCGTCCTCCGTGGCGACGACGGAGTTTACGCCATCAAAATCAACGGCAACAAGAAAGAGAACTTCAAATACGACGCCAAGAACTATGCCCGCCAGTTCCAGCAGGCCGTACAGCCCAACTATCCGAAGATGCTGAAGAGCGGCAAAGGCTACAAGAATCAGGTTTACCGCTTCGAAGCCGGCGAATAACCGCCGACCCGACATCACATATCAGAAAGAGTGCTTCCCGCGGGAAGCACTCTTTTTTTATCAAGGGAATAGCAGACGCCCCGCGGTCTCAACGGCGCCAGAGCCTTAAGGTCTTTAAAATCCCCGAATCCGCGCCACACAACTTATGGAGACGTCGGGCTTATCAGGCCTTTCAGCCACAGAAATGCCGGCTTTTTTTGTCCGACACCCCACTATTATTTTTGCAATTTTTCCGCAATTTCTTGCTTAAACGAGATTTTTTTACTTACTTTGCACATTATTATCATTTTTAGAACCCTTTAACACTGACCTTTATGACTCTACTGAAACGAATCATGATTGTGTCATGTCTCGGACTTCCGCTATTGGCCACGGCCCAAAGCAAGAGCGTACCCTACACAAGCGCCCTCGCCAACGATGCCGACTGGACCACCGTCAACGCCAATAACGACGACCAGACATGGCAATCCCTCAACTCAGCCTCCGACTTCAACGGCTCCGGTTTCACCTCCGGTATCAAGTACCGCTATGACAGCAACAACGCTGCCGATGACTGGTACATCTCCCCTGCCATTTCCCTCGAAGCCGGCAAAGAGTACAAAGTCAAATACTGGTACAAGACCGCCGGCTCCTATGATGAAAAATGGACACTTTACTGCGCCGCCGCCAACACCCCGGAAGAACTCTCTGCCGGTACTGTAATCGATGACAAGGACGGGAAATTCAGCTCTTTCGCCAAATCTACGCAAATTTTCACTCCCGAAACCTCAGGCGATTACTACTTCGCCTTCTATGCCCATTCGGACAAAGACAAACTCAACATATTTATCACAGGCTTCCAGATAGCGGAAAACGTATTCGGCCCAGGCGCACCCACCGACGTTACGGTGACACGCGGCGCCGACAACGCTCTCACCGCCACCCTGGCGTGGACGCTCCCGACCGTTGACAATGACGGCGCAGCGCTCCCGGAAGGCTATACGGTCAACAATGTAACAATCTACCGCGATGACGCCCTTGCAGCCACCCTCGACGGGACAGCCACCACATGGACAGACACCGCCGAAACCGGCCTCACTCCAGGCAAGCACCTCTATGAAGTGCAGGTGACCATCAATGATGCGCCGAGTGCACGCACCGGCGTGACAAGCGGCTGGATTGGCCCCATCGTGGCACAGAACATACCCTGGGACGCTGATATCCAGACACTATCCGAAAGCGACTTCAGCGATTTCTATACCGAACTTATCGGCGAAGTGAGCACCCTTACCGGTTCGTACGGCTGGCAACGCAGCTATTCTTCCTATAACGGAACAGAAATCCTGCTGTACATGACCAACAACAAACGCGCCGACAACTGGCTCGTGCTTCCGAAACTCGTCTTCCCCGAGGCCGGTGTCTACAAACTTTCGCTCAACGGAAAATATAGCGACTATACCGCAAATGAAGTGGTGTTAGACCTCTACCTCGGCACCGATAAAAGCATCGAGAACCTCTCGGCCGGATTCAAAGGCACCATCGAGAGAATGCCGACGGCATACGTGGACCGCGAACTCTACTTCAGCGTGGACGAAGCCGGAGAATATTACCCGGCGCTCTATGCTTCGGGCAAAACGGCTTCTTCAGACCTCTGCATCAAGTCGATGAAGATAGAGAAGTCCTTCGAGACATGCTCGCAGCCCACCGACCTCGCGGCAACCGCCGCCGATGGTACCGTAACACTCTCCTGGACCAACCCCAGCATCAACAATATGGGCACCGCCCTGAGCGGAAACCTCTCGAAAATCGAAATCCTGCGCGGCGAGGAACTCATCGAGACCATCACCGACGAAGCACGCCTCACAGCCGGTGTGAATGCCTCCACCACAGACACCCCGACGGGCAACGGCGTGTTCACCTACACGGTGGCTCCCTACTTCGACGGCCATGAAGCCAGCGGCACTCCCGCAACAGTGGCTTCCCCCTGGATCGGCGATCCCACGCAGACTCTCCCCTATGCCACCAACTTCGGCACGCAGATCGAGCGCTCACTCTTCACCGCCGTGGGCATGAGCCAGAACGAAAGCACCTGGACACTCTCCAACGACGGCGCCGAACTCGAAACCCCGACCGGCGACGGCAACACCCGGACTCTCAACGACCTGCTGATGACCCCGCCGTTCGACCTCGGCGAAGCTTACTACAAGGTGATCGTATCGCTCAAGGGGGGCAAGGAAGCATTCCCGATCAAATTCGGTCTCGTGGCCGACGGCGATGAAAACCACCTCCTCGTCAACCCGCAGACACTTCCCATGACCGGCTACGTCATGCCGAGCAAGGAAATCTACCTGAAAGCCGATGCCGCAGGCAAATACCGCGTCGGAATCCTCGCCGATGGTGAAATAGCCAACTGCGCGAACATCTTCATCACACATCTTGAGGTGCGCGAACAACCCGTCACTCCGGCTGTCGCCACCGACCTCACCGTCACCGTTGACCCCGAAGACATCTACAGCGCTGTAGTGACATGGAAGAACCCCGCTACCTGCAATATCCCCGATGTCGTTCCCGCCATCACCAAGGTTGAAATACTCCGCGACGACGAACTGCTGGCAACCGTCACCGAAGGGCTCGTGGCCGGCGAAATGAGTTCTTACACCGACACGGGCGTAGGCGCCGAACACCCGGGCAAGCACTATTATGAAGTGAAAGCCTATACCGGCGAAAACACAGCCTCCTACAACCATCCCAAGGTGCTCTCTCCCTGGATCGGCGACGCTGTGAAAGCTCCCTACGAACCCGAAAACTTCCAGGACTTCGAAACCGTGGCCGTCACCGGCACACGCACATGGTCCATCAACTCATACGGTTACGCCTACTTCTGGGGTACGTCCACTCCCACAAACGCATGGCTCTTCTCGCCGCTGATGCAGGTAGAAAAAGGTGCCGAGTATGAAATCTCCATCACACCTTATCTTATGAGCGAATACTCCGACCCCGCCTCATTCAAGGCATTCATCGGTAACGCCGCAACCAACGACGCCATGACCACAGAAATCGGCACACTTACCGGTTCACAGATACTTACCGAGGCAGAGCCGTTCACATTCACTGTCCGCGGCGTTGACGCCGACGAACCCGCCGCTACAGCCGATGGCGAAGGTGATACAGTCACCGTCTTCTCCGTTCCCGCCGGCAACATCTGCGTGGGCTTCTACGCCAACGAGCCGGGAGAATGCTATGTACGCAACTTCAAGTTCATACAGACGGTCTTCCCGGTTAATCCTCCTTCGGGCATCACGGAGATTGAGGCAGCCGCCGACGGCGACGCCACGTACTACAACCTCCAGGGTGTTCGCGTCCTCAACCCGCAGGCCGGCATTTATATCCGCGTAAAAGACGGCCGCTCACAGAAGGTCATCATCCGTAAATAATCACATTTCACATACCCGTTAAAGAGACGCACCCGATAATGAGACTACTATCATTTATACAAAATAAAAAAAGTCGAATTCATC
>OHBJ01001185.1_pt1 | contig 17867 bp, 19 predicted proteins | sample 1577241 | NCBI WGS metagenome assembly OHBJ01 (sample SAMEA3541594, study PRJEB24748) | human gut metagenome | biome: human gut; feature: human-associated habitat; material: faeces | place: China | collected 2012 | reverse complement strand
CTACCACATCGCCCTGTTCTACCTCAAAGGAAATTCCCTTGAGTGCCTGTATCACACCATAATATACCTGTAAATCTTTTACTTCCAGCATTGACATACGAAACTTCCCCCTATTCTCCCAGATATGCTTTGATAACTTCTGGATTGCTGAGTACTTCGCTGGTCGGTCCCTCTGCCAGCATATGACCGAAGTTTAAGACCGTCAGGCGCTCGCAGATACCGGAGACCAGCTTCATATCATGCTCAATGAGAAGTACGGTCATATCAAAATGATCGCGCACGAAACGGATCGTCTTCATCAGCTCTGCTGTCTCATTCGGGTTCATGCCGGCTGCCGGCTCGTCAAGAAGCAGAAGCTTCGGCTCGGTCGCCAGCGCTCTGGCGATCTCCAGCTTTCTCTGCTTGCCGTATGGGAGGTTCGATGCCTTATAATCAAACTCTTTGTCGAGGTCAAACACCTTCAAAAGCTCCATCGCGCGCTCATCCATCTCTTTCTCAACCTTGTAATAGGACGGAAGACGCAGAATGCCGCTCAGCGTAGAATATTTATGATGGTTGTGAAGACCAACCTTTACATTGTCAAGCACACTCAGCTCCTTGAACAGACGGATATTCTGGAAGGTTCTCGCGATGCCTGCCTGATTGATCTGGATTGCCTTGTGACCGGTGATGTCCTTTCCATCCAGCAGAATCCGTCCGCCATCCGGCTTGTACACGCCCGTCAAAAGGTTGAAAATAGTCGTTTTACCAGCGCCGTTCGGTCCGATCAGACCGTAGAGCTGTCCTTTTTCTATCGTGATGCTGAAATCATCGACCGCTTTCAGACCGCCAAAAGAAATACTTAAATTTTTTACATCCAGCATTGCCATGATTTACGCCTCCCCTTCTGTCTTCTTTTTCCGGAATGATGAAAAGATGCGCCCGCGGACCTCGATCGCCTTCGGGCTGGAGGTCAAAAGCATCATTGCAATCAGGACGACCGCGTAAATCAGCATACGGTAATTATTGAGGCTTCGAAGCATCTCCGGAAGCAGGGTTAAGATAACCGCCGCGATCATGGAACCACGGATATTTCCGATGCCGCCCAGAACCACAAATACAAGGATCATAATGGACATATTATAACCGAAGCTTTTCGGGGTCGCTGCCAGCGTCGCCAGGTTGTGTGCGTACAGAACGCCTGCCACACCGGCTAAGGAAGCAGAGATGGTAAATGCCATCAGTTTGTATTTCGTGATATTGATACCCACAGACTCTGCCGCAATACGGTTGTCGCGGATCGCCATGATCGCACGGCCTGTCCGGGAATTGATGATATTCAATACAATAAACAGGGTCAGGAGTACCAGGATAATGCCGATCGTAAAGGTCGCCGTCTTCGGTGTACCTGTGATACCCTGTGCACCCTTGATGATCACCTGACCGTCCGCTGCCAGCTTTAAGGAAGCTACATCTTTCATGGAAACGTGGATTCCGTTTCCGTCGATGCCGACGTACAGAACATTGATAATATTTTTAACGATCTCACCGAATGCCAGCGTTACAATCGCCAGATAGTCTCCTTTCAGACGCAGAACCGGAATACCGATGAGGATACCAAATACCGCTGCTACCGCCGCACCGACAAAGAGCGCCAGAATGAAGCGTACCTGGTTGCTTGCGATCAGATTTTTCATGGCATGATTAAAAAATGCACCTGAAAACGCACCCGCACACATGAATCCGGCATGACCCAGACTCAGCTCACCGAGGATACCAACCGTGAGGTTTAAGGAAACCGCCAAAATCGTATAGGTACAAAGTGGAACCAGAATACCCTTTAAAAGACTGTTTACATGGCCGCCTGCCATCATAATCTGAATCAGAATGTAACAGCCGATTACAATCGCATATGTGATCGCATTCTGAATCCGAATTTTATTTTTATATGCATTCATTTTAAACACCTGCACTTTCTCTTGCTTATTGCAGTTCATGCACCATCTTGTTTTCACACGGCACTTTCCGTTTCAAAAGTCCCCGGCATGAACCATCGTATAATTTTCTCTATTATACTTTCTCCGTCATCTTCTTGCCGAGAATACCGGTCGGGCGGACCAGAAGCACGATAATCAGGACAGAGAATACGATCGCGTCAGAAAGCTGGGAGGAAATATACGCCTTGGCAAGGTTTTCAATGATACCAAGCAGGATACCGCCGATAAATGCGCCCGGGATCGAACCGATACCGCCAAATACCGCTGCCACGAATGCCTTGATACCCGGCATGGAACCGGTGTACGGAGACAGGGACGGGTACGCCGAGCAGAGCAGCACGCCTGCTACTGCCGCCAGAGCGGAACCAATCGCAAAGGTTACGGAGATCGTGCGGTTTACATTGATACCCATCAAGGTTGCCGCACCGCGATCCTCAGAAACCGCCAGCATCGCCTGTCCCATTTTCGTCTTATTGATAAATGCCATCAGGGCAGCCATAATCACGATACAGCTTAAAATCGTCACGATCGTGACACTGGAGATCGAAAGCTTGCCACCAGCCAGCTTTAATGCCGGTACAGTAATAACTGATGTAAACTGTCTCGCATTGGAACCAAAAATCAGAAGCGCCACGTTCTGGAGCAGATAACTGACACCGATCGCGGTGATCAGAACTGCCAGCGGGGACGCGTCACGCAACGGTCTGTATGCAACTCGCTCGATGGTAACGCCCAGCACTGTACACACAACCACCGAAGCCAGAATACCCACAACCGGAGAACCGCCCATCGTTGTGACAATCGTAAACACTGTGAAACCGCCTACCATGATGATATCGCCGTGTGCGAAGTTCAGCATACGCGCGATGCCATAAACCATGGTGTAGCCCAGTGCAATGATCGCATAGACACTTCCCAGACTGATGCCATTGATTAAATAAGAAAGAAAACTCATATGTATACACCTACCTCTTTGTTTCTACGTTTTCGCATTTCCCTGTACACGCATTTCGCTGCACATGTTTACCTGTGACCGAATTTAGCAGAACAAACATGACCGTCTCGCAGTCCGCAGAAAGCAAACACCCAGTCGTCGTCGCAGGCAAGCATGTGCAGTGAACCGTTTTAAAAAGAAAGCTGTTACTAAATGCCCGGCAGCCATCTGTGCCGCCGGACATCCAGTAACAGTCCCATCAGAGCTACATACATATAGCCGCAACGGTTCTGAAGTTTTTAAATTTTTAATTACTGCATCATCTCATATTTGCCGTCTTTGATCTCTACAGCTTTCGGCGCTTTCTGCGGCTCGCCTTCTGCCGTCCAGTGCATCTCTGTACCGGTCAGACCATCGATCTGGATCTCAGTCATAGCTGTTTTCAGTGCATCGCAGATATCGGAAGTGCTCATATCCGGTGTGATCTCTGCCTTCTCTGCAGCTGCCTTAATTGCATATACGCCGTCGTAAGCATCTGCTGCGAACTGAAGCGGGTCGATGCCGTAAGCATCACGATAAGCAGTTACGAAGTCCTGGCTGGACTCCTCGTCTACGGAGAACGGAGTCAGAAGCATCAGACCTTCTGCTAAGGACTTATCAAAGCCATCAACGCTCAGGATACCGTCCATACCATCACAGCCGAAGAACTGCGGGTGGAAATCTTTATCGTTTGCCTGTTTCAGGATAACAGATGCCTCCTGATAGTAGATCGGCAGGAATACCAGATCAGCGCCGGACTCTTTTGCTTTATCAAGCTGTACGGAGAAATCGGTATTGTTATCAGATGTAAATGCCTCGCTGGCTACTACCTCCAGACCCTGATTCGGAGCCTCTGCTACGAAGGACTCGCGGATACCATCGGAGTATTCGCTGGAGCTGTCGTAGATGATAGCGATCTTAGTTGCCAGTTTGTGCTCGCCGATGTACTGAGCGGATGCACGTCCCTGATCCGGGTCAGAATAGCATACGCGGAATGCGTTGTCGCCGGAAATACTCTCAACAGCAGATCCGGACGGAGTCAGCTGGAACAGGTTATCTGCTGTTGTCTCTGCTACAACTGCGATACACGGCTTGGAAGTAACGGTGCCAAGAAGCATCTGCATGTTCCAGTCTTTTAAGGTATTATATGCGTTGATCGCCTTCTCCGGATCATTCTCATCATCCTGGAAGTTGAACGCTACCTGGTAACCATTGATACCGCCAGCCTCGTTGATCTCATTGATTGCCAGCTCAGTACCATTCTTTACAGCCTCGCCGTAAGCGCCAGCCGCGCCGGTGATCGGTCCAATGCCGCCAATTTTAAATACTTCGCCGTCAGCTCCCTCTGCGCCCTGTGCGTCTTCTGCTGCTGATTCAGAAGTGCTCGCATTTCCAGATCCACCGCAAGCGGTCATAGACATCGCCATCATGGCTGCAAGTCCAAGACTAACTACTCTTTTTTTCATAATATTCTCCTCCAATTCTATGCTGCAATGGAATACAACAACTATTTGAATGAGGCAATTATAAATTTTACCCCTCTAATTGTCAATACAAAAACCACTTAAAAAAGAGGGAATTTAGCGGATTTTCGTTTTTTTTCGCTAAATTCTCTCTTTTCCAGATCTCGTAGTTATATTAAGCATTCTTACAGGTTATAGCAAACACTTTTATAAGCTTTTGTCCACCTGACGTGGACACCTGCATTTTCCAGAAAAAAATAGTAGGTCTCATTGCTATTATTCTGAATTATATCACTCAAATTCAGAATAATGACTGCCTTCTGAATTATCCCTTCCACGGAAGATCGCTCGATTCAATCCGCGGATCGCGCATCATCAGATCCGCCAGCGCCTCTTTCGGAGATTTCCCGTCAAACAACACCTGGTTGACCTGGGAAACGATCGGCATATCGCAGCCGTATTTCTGTGCCAGCAGAAGACCGGCTTTCGCAGAATAAACGCCGTCCGGTGGGACTGACGAATACCAGCGCAGGGCATAGATAGGGGTCATCGAATAGTTGTTGTCGTAAGTTTTCCGTTTCTTCTGCGGATTCAAGGTGGTCGATATCGACTACAACCAGGCCGGAGGATTCCGTGAGGCAGTCGCTTCGTCGTCGGGTGAATACGCCGCAGGGAGTGACGTAGGGTAGTGTCTGTTGTTTGAGGAATCGTGCGGTAGTTTCGTCTCCTTGTGCTGCGGCATTTCTTATGGCGAGTGTCAGTTCGGCAAGTCTTTGGTCGGAGGTGATAAGACGGTGTACTTCGTCAATGCTCATTGTCTTGAATGGGGTGAGTGTGGCACTTTTTACGGTTTTTCCGGTGTTTTCGTCTTTTTTCGGCGATATGGGCGGCATGAAAAGTGACATTTTGAATAGATTTTCCATTTTGTTGTTTTAAAGATTTTGTGCGAAGTTAGGGCTCTTTTCTCATTAAATATTTTCTGTATATGGAAAATATTTTAAATGTGAGAAACCTAAAATAACGTTTAATAACATGTACTTTTTTAATTCTGATAACATAATACAAGACGACGATGAATATAAACAGTGACCACCCTATACTGGGTGCTTTATTTGAGAAATGGCGTAAAGAGAAAGACTTGAATATTAATACTCTTGCCAAAGAAGCCCATATTTGTACAACTACGTATGGAAAAATAAAAAAGGGCTGGATGTGAGATTAAGTGCTTATCAGTCACTTTTTTATTACTACTCCATGGATTTGGAGGATGATGAAATCAGGCAGATGGTGAATGAGTGGCTGGAGGAATGGCTGAAGGTGAGAAAAAGGGAGTAATTTATGTTTCTAATCAGTATCTTAAAGAAAGCATTTGGTTTTGGTGTGATGCCCAAATTGGCTTCATTAGTAAACCTTTTGCTTTTGCCTTTAATAACTCCTTTTCTTACCCCTTTTGATTATGGCATTTGGGGAGTGATTACCTCTTATTCCGGACTATTTATTACTATAGCTCCTTTGGGACTTAATCTGTTTCTTACCAATAGTTATTATGAATATTCTAACCATTGGAGGGTATTATGGGGAAGAGTTATATGTTATTTCTATCTTTCAGGTATATTACTGAGTATTGTCTATATTTGTGTTATAATGGGAATGTTGTCAGAAGTTTGTATTCAAAAAAGGTTTCTGATTGCTATGATTAGTTGTGTACCTCTTCTTCTTTTTGGAAATACTGTGATTGCACAGCATCTCTATCCTTTGAAAGGAACTCCGAAGCCATTGGTTTATCGTACTTTGTTAGGTAGTATCTGTGGTATGACTGTCTCGTTTGTATCTATTTATTTTTTTAAGGCTGGCTATTGGGGCTTTCTTTTTGGTGTAGCTGTCACAGCTATTGTATCATTTACCTTATTTTGTCCCTTACTTTTCAAAAAAGAAGGCATAAAACCTATTATAGACCGAAAGTGGAAAAAATTAGTGGATATGTTGAAGTTGTCATGGCCGCTCATTCCTCATGCTCTTGGCTTTGTATTGCTCTCTTCTTCTTCGCGTATTATAATGAATCTCTATCAAGTATCCTTGGAAGATATTGGATTGTTTTCAAATGGATATATGATGGGCGATTATATTACTATTATTACCACTTCGTTAGTCGTTGCACTGGTTCCGCAGTTGCAAAAAACTTATCGGGATAAAAGGTTTGGTGATTATAGGAGTCTCTATTATTTTTGTCAATTTACAACCTTGACTGCCGTTTTTACAGTAGCTATTTGGATGCCGGATATTTATCGAGTCGTTATTCGTAACGAGAGTTTCCAATCATGCAGTGCCATTGCAAGTATTATATGTTTTGCCAATGTATTGTTACCTTTCTATAATTTTACTTCCAATGTGGCTTTCATAAAGAAAGACTCAAAGCAACTTTTATGGCTTATTTTTATGCCGGGAGCAGTGAATATTTTTCTTTCCATTATTTTGATTCCAATATTGGGGTATGTATCAGTGGTATATTCTACGTTGGTGTCTTATTGGACAATAGCTATTATTCCATTTTTTGTACCTTATTTTCATAAAAACACGAAGGTTTGGATGGGTAAATTGAATAGAATCATCGTTATCCTATTGATAGTGCTTTTAGCGGTAGTGGTGGCGCAATATTTGTCACAAACGTTGTGGTGGATTAAGATTATGGTAATGATTCCTATTGTTTTAGTCTATTTCTTTATGTTGAACAAATTTCAAATTAAAAAGATATTTCAATGAATGTAAGCGTTGTGTTACCATCTTTCAACAGAGCTCGTCTGTTGCCCATAACTATTCCTACTTATTTTCAGGAGGATGTGAGTGAAGTGATATTGGTTGATGATTGTTCTTCAGACAATACAGCTGAAGTGGTGAAGGAGTTGCAAACAAGATTTCCCACTTTACGTTATTTCCGTAATGAAGTAAACTCGAAGCAACCTTACACACAAAATGTTGCTATTAGCAAAGTTCAGTCAGAGTATATTTATTTTGGTGACGATGATTCGGTGCTTTATCCCGGTTCTATCCGTAACTTGCTGAATGTAATGAGAGAGAAAAATGCCGATATTGTGGGAGGAAGAGCATTGGCGCTTTTCTTTCCTGAACAAATCGATGAACTGGATGAGTTTTTGTCACATTATCGCAATCGAATCGCTACTGAGGCTAATCAGATTGTTGATTTATCCACTTTGTCCACAAACTTTACATATACAGTGAAAGAGCCGATTAGGGTCCCATTTTGTCATGCTTCTTGTCTTTGTAAGACCCAAGTAGCGCGCGAAATGCAGTTTGATGTGAAAATAGAAGGAAATGCCTATCGTGAAGAGACAGACTTTTTGATTCGGGCTACTTTGGCTGGATATACCATTTATTATACCAGTTCGGCCAACCAAATAAATCTGCCTTCAGCGATGTGTTCCGGAGGAGCACGCAGTAAGAATCATCGACATTGGGCTGAAAATGCCATTCGCAACAATGATTATTTCATTGACAAGAATTATGATAGTATGCAGAAAATGTTTAGTCTGCCTCGTACCAAAGATGAAATGAAAGCACTGTTTAGGGTGCAGATAAAAAAGCAGGTACGCCAAAAGCATATCATGGATTTTTTGGAAAGGATAGGATTGTTTAAAATAATCTATCACATAAAACATAAATTTGACTGATGAAAATATTGATTTTTGCAGGTGTTTCGCCCAATACATTTGTGTATATGATGGACGAGGCCGAGTTATATTACCGATTGGGGCATGAGGTTTATTTCGTGTATTGCGATCCGCAAGCGGAAATATGTTGGGAGAATATGAAACGCAACCCCATGAAGTGTAAATTGTGTAGTTGTTATACTACGCGTATGCGAAAGAAACTTTCCGAGGGTATACACCAAATCTCTTTATGTAGTGTTTTAACAGAGAAAATAAAGGTAGAGGCTAAAAACTTTCATCCTCAATACAAATCTTTGTCAGAGATAAAAGCACTTAAATATAATGGTGTATCAGTAGGTATGTCGAGTCTTTCCAACTATATCTCACACACACGCAACTGCAACCCTAAACTGGATGGTGTGTTCCGTGCCTATTTTGATGAGTTGTTACGTTCTACCGTTCGACGCACTTTAATGGTAGATAGAATCATTACTGATGTACAGCCTGATAAGGTGTTGTTGTTCAATGGCCGTGCTAATGATGCACGTCCCGAATGGGAGATAAGCCAATTGCACAATATTCCTTTCGTTTCGTGTGAATCAATCTGCGTGTTCCATCACAAATACCTTAAAAGATATTTTTGTGGGAATATTCCTCACAGCATTATTTTAAATACAGAGATGATTTATAATACTTGGAATCAGTCTGTGCTGTCTGAAGCTGAAAAAGAACATGTTGGAAATATGTTTTTCATACAAAGAAAGACGGGTACTTATGCGGGTGATAAAAATTACATAGCTAATCAGAACAAAGCAAAACTGCCCGACAATTGGGATGAAGGCTATCGAAATATCGTGATTTTCAATAGTTCGGAAGATGAATTTGCAGCAGTGGGTGATGAGTATGATAAAGCTAGGCTATTCCCAACACAGTTGGATGCGATTGTAAATATAGCCGAATTCTTAAAGAACAACCCCAAAGTGAGAGTTTATTTACGTATTCATCCCAATCTAACGAATGTGCCCTACAAGTATCATACAGACTTGCTGAAATTAGGCGAGAAATATCCTAACATGACTGTTATCCCGGGCGGAAGCAGTTTAAGTACTTATGCGCTGATAGATAGGGCAGACGTAGTAGTGGTGTGGGGCTCTACTACCGGTGCCGAAGCTGTATATCATGGTAAGCCGGTGATATTGTTGGGTGGAGCAGTATATCGCGAGCTGGGTATTACCTATAATCCCGAGAATGAAGAAGAGCTGCATCGTCTGCTGCTTCAATCCGTTCTCCCGCCCAAGGATAGAACCAATGCAATCAAGATGGGATTTTATTACTTGCAATATCTTTCACCGGCCTCTACGTTTTGGAAGTACAATTTTGAGACTTATAGATTTCATCTCGGCTCGTTTAAACATTCATGTTTGCTTTATGATAACCAAAAGCTATTGGGTTCCAGATTACTCTATTATTTGGTAACTAAAAGCTTCATTGGTGTTTATAGTAAATTGTTCAAGAAAAAGATTTTGAATTTACCTACTGCAGAAGCTTAACTGTATATATGGGTGCAAGTACAAGTCAGTCATTACCCTATGTACTTGTTGCTTTGTGTTTTATTGCTATTATTGCATGGAACACAAGGCAACGGTGCAGAGGTATTGATACCGACAATGTAGATACCTTTTTTGGGGGGATCATTTACTTCTTGTTTATTGGCCTTCGTCACGAGGTGGGATACGATTGGGAAGCATACGATGCATTTTTTCATGATTGTCATACAGATTTTGATAGTTTTGTAGCACGTTTGGAAAATTCAAATGCTGAGCCATTGTTCCAGTATTACATGTTTTTCGTAAAAAACAGTGTATGGGACAATCTTAGTTTTTTTATGACCCTATCCACCCTAATTGATTTGGTGGTGATATGTTGGTTGTTCCGGCGGTATTCGTCTTTTTTTATGCTTTCAATGCTTATATACTTTGCATTGTTTCTGGATTCGGTAAATGTGATGCGCAACATGAAGAGTATCTCGTTTTTCTACCTTTCCATTCCTTTCTTGATACAACGCAAGGCATTGCCTTATTTTATATTGAATCTGATAGGCTTTGGATTTCACACGAGTTCCATTGTCTATTTTCCACTCTATTTCATTCTTACAAAGAAGTATCATAAATACGTATATTGGGGTATCTTCTTAGTGGGAAACTTTATGGTTCTATCGCATATTAATCTTTTTTCCAATCTTTTGATTCAAGGTGCATCTATGATAGGGGGGCGTGTTTTGAGTAGTACGGAGGAGTATATGGTAAAGAGTATGTTCAATAATTATTCAGCCGTTTCTATCGGCTATCTGGAACGGATGTGCAGCGGAATATTGTTACTACTGTTTTATGATAAACTGAATGCTTTGGGGAAGAATATGACATTGTTCTACAATCTGTTTTTCTGTATGCTGTTTTGCAGGCTCTTTCTTGCGGAATTCGATACGCTACCCGTACGCTTCAGCTATTTGTTTATGTCATCTTATTGCATTCTCTATCCCGCAATCTACAAAGAACTGAATATGAGGTGGAAGATAGTTTTTCTGGCTGTTGTGTGTCTGTATGCTGTTATCAGAGTGTTCCAATTGGGACAAGATGAACACTATCTATATCACAATGTATTGTTTGGCTGATTATGAGTAAAAAGATATTGTGTGTCAGTTTGGGATATGAAGGGGGATGCGTGTACTATGCCAACCAACTGCTCAACCACTTTCCTACTGATAAAATAGATGTATGGATAGCTGCTTCAACCGAAGAACCCTTTTGCGGAAAAGCGAAGAAGATAAAAGTCTATAAGGGATTAATAGGACAGCTTTGGTCGTGGACTTTCTTTCTGCCTTATTATTTATTGCTTCTTCTGCTAAAGATTTGGCGGGGCAGATATGATAGGGTGTTGGTGTTTGGACCTCACAATTGGGATACAGTCTTTGTGTCTCTATGTAAGTGGTGCAAGGTACCCACTTTTTTAGTTATACATGATGGAGTGATGCATGTAGGCGAGACTTCGGTAATTCATCAAAAGATGATGGATGTGGCAATGAAGAATGCTGCTCATTGGGTGTTCTTGTCTGAGTTTGTGCGCCAAAGGGTGGAAGTACATATAGGCGTGCAAAAACCTTCCATTATTATACCTCACGGAGTAATTGTTTATGGTGATAATAAAACCAAAATTGAAGTATTGCCCAAGAGATATAACTTATTGATGATAGGTCGAATCAATTATTATAAAGGTGTTGATTTGTTGGCAGACGCATTACCTTTGATAGACTACGACAGAATAGGAACAATCACTTTGGCGGGAAAATTTGATGAATGTATCTCTACTTTAAAATTTGATAACAACTTGTATGTAAGGATAGTCAATAAATACTTGACGAATGACGAGTTTGATAAGTTTGTGAATGAGAATCACTTACTGCTGATGCCTTATTTAGAAGCATCGCAAAGCGGCGTTGCTGCTGTTTCATTGGGATATAACATTCCTGCAATCGCAACGCAGGTGGGAGGAATTCCCGAACAGTTACCTGCCGATACGGCTTACTTTCTGGAAAAGGCTTCGCCTGAAGCTTTGGCTGAAGCAATTAATGCAGCCACTGCCAATGCCGAAGAATATCTTTATAAAAAACAACATTTACAATCTTTGGCAGATGGTTTGCAATGGGAGCACTTGGCTGAAGTGTTGTATCAATACGTATCCAACAAATAATTTAAATGAAAATTGCATTACAACTTTTGAACACATTGAAGCGGGGAGGGGCTGAAAATGTGGCACTTAACTATGCTTCTGCCTTGAGCGAAATGGGCGTGTCTTCTTGCTTTATAGCCAAAAGCCACAGTGCTGAATATGAGGCGATGATTCGCAATCAGAACCATGACATAGAGAATAGGCTTACCGGTGACTTGATAGCCGGGGCTGACTACATATTTATTCATAGTAATATAAATCTTCTGCGGCTGATAAAGTACAAAATTGCAGCTAAGCTAAAAGGTAAAAAAGTAATTTACTTGCAGCACCTCTTCTTCTGTGAACGGAAGTTTTTTATTCTCTCGCTTCTCATTAATTGGATATGCACAGATTTCTTTTTGATAACTCCTCGTACAGAACAGTTGGTAAAGAAATATATCCGCATACCCGTTCATACTTTTATAAACTTTTATATTCAAAGATATGAGAAAAAAGATTATTCTACTATTCGTCAAACGGTAAGAGAGGAACTGCATATTGCCGATGATGATTTGATTATTATGTTTTCTGCTATCTTCAAGCCAGGCAAGGGATTGGCAGATTGCTTGAAAATGGCTTCGCTGATGAGCAATGAGCCCAACGTGAAATTCTTGATTGCAGGCGAGGGAGAAGAACAATACTTGATAGATGAATATAGGGGCAACAACATTATTGCTGTGGGATGTGTAAATGATGTAGAACGTTATTTAATATCTTCAGATATTTATTTATTTTCTTCCTTTCTTCAAGAAATGTTGCCTATGGCTTTGGTGGAGGCAATAAATGCCGACTTGTCCATATTGGCATACGACACCATAATCAATCGCTTTTTATTATCAAATAGTACTTTTGAGAGCTTAGACGATATGATAAAAGCTGTTGAAGAACGGAGGGTGCCACGCGGATTTAAGCATTATGATAAAGCCTATGCATTGGGGCAATTTCGAAATATACTAAAACTGTCTTGAACTTATGTTTAGCAAGCAAAATGCGGATGAATTGCAAAGTAGGGTTATAGCTTTTTTGCGTTTTCCTCTCATAGTGGGAGTTGTGTTTATTCATAACTATAGACCTTCTATTATTGTAGGCAATGAGGTAATGGGGAGTGAAACACACATGCCTACCTATTCTTTTATAGGTCAATTGTTCTCACAATATATAGGTTGGATTTCTGTGCCTTTGTTTTTCTTCTTTTCAGGTTTTCTCTTCTTCTACAAAGCTGATTATTCTCTGCAAACATACATTTACAAGATAAAACGTAGAATAAGTACTTTGCTGATACCTTATTTATTTTGGAATGCCTCTTTTTTGATTTGTTTTTTTGCGGTATCTCACCTTCCTCTAACGAGACAATGGTTTCAATTTCCTAATAATGCCGGGCTGGATTATTATTTGTCTTCGTTTTGGGGAATACTTGATGATAAGAAGACGATGACATATCCTATAGCTTATCAATTTTGGTTCATAAGAGATTTAATGGTACTGTCTTTATTCTCTCCAGTTCTTTATTGTCTGCTTAGCCGTTTTAAAGGTCTTCTTATTTGGCTTATTGCTGTATTCTGGCTTTGCGGCTATTCATTGCCCTATATCGGTATAAGAGGTTTAAGCACAGAAGCTTTATTCTTTTTCTCATTAGGTGCAGTCTTTAGTATCTACAAGCGTAACTTTGTAAATATAGTTAGAATATATGGATATTATCCATATATTTTCTACTTACTAATGGTGGCTGTTCATTATGCTTTTATGGTCCAAGGACATGATGTTCAATGGCTATTTAAATTAATAAAAATAGCAGGCATTCTTAGTACTCTTAATTTGTCTGCTGCAATAGTGGCTAAGCATAATTTTAGAAGCACAACTTTTTTAGCTTCTGCCAGCTTTTTTGTTTTTGCAATACACGATCCTTGGTTGTTATCGAACATTCGCAAGTTGTTGTATGTCACTTTGCATCCGGCAAGTGACTTCGCAATGGTTGTTGTCTATTTCTTTAATATTTTGTTGACAGTTACGATTGCATTGGCTCTTTACTATTGCTTGAAAAAGATTTCTCCCAAGTTTACTGCAATTATTACTGGAGGAAGGTAAAGGGAATCCTAAGTTACGGCAACAATTCGAAATAAGCTTAAGGGAATTTTAATTCAAAACCAATATACGAAAGATGGCGAAGATAACTCACATTTTTAAAACATTCTATCCGGATGAACCGGACGGTGGTATCCAAGAAGTGATTCATCAACTTGGTCTGATGTCGATGAAGCATGGATATGAAGTGGAAGTAATATCCCTTTCAAAAAAGCCGGGAGTCTGTGACTATGATGGAATAAAGTGCATTTCTTATAAGACGAATATCCGTCTTTCTTCAATGCCTATGAGTGTCGGTTTGATGAAGAATTTTTCAAGGATAATAAAGAATACAGATATTATACATCTGCATTATCCTTACCCTTTTGCGGAACTTCTTACGCTGTTTCATAAAACGAGTAAGCCTATCGTGATAACTTTTCATGCACCTATAGAAGGGCGGGGAGTGCTGATGAATGGTTATGCACCTTTTGTGAAAAGGTTATTTAAAAAAGCGAGTGTCATTGTGCCCACCAGTCCTAATCTGGCTTCGACCGAGTCTATCTTAAATGTCTGCAAGGATAAAATTCATCCGATAGGATTATGGGTTTCAGACGAGAGATTTAATGAGCATCATCCGGTTGAAGAAGAGTTTGCCCGGCAAGTGAATGAATATGGGCAGTTTGCCTTGTTCGTGGGAGTGCTTCGTACATACAAAGGGCTACATTATTTGCTTGATGCAGCTAAAAAGGTAAACAAAAATATCCTGATTGCAGGTCGTGGCCCTCTTTTTAAGGAACTCAACCGGAGAATTAGAGATGAGGACATCAATAATGTTCATTTGTTGGGCTATCAATCTAATGAGCATGTTGCGTATTTATTCAAGAAATGTTCGTTCGTAGTGCTGCCTTCCATTACTCGTGGCGAGTGCTTTGGAGTGGTTCTTCTGGAAGCGTGTCATTATGGGAAAGCGATGATTTCAACGGAACTGGGGACAGGCACCAGTTGGGTGAATACAAATGAGACTGGGTTTGTTATCGCACCGCGAGATGCTGATGTCTTAGCTGAAAAAATGAATTATCTGTTTGACAATTCGGAACAAAGCAGAATATTGGGAGCACATGCGCAAAAACGTGCCAATGAACTATTCAGTGCAAATTCTTGTGGGGGAGCTTATTTGGAGATCTATGATAAACTATTGAAATAGTAGCTACTATCAGTGGAAGTTACACTTAAAAGTACAAATAGGTGGGAGATAATTAGAACTTTTTAGAATCATTGGTATCATTGTAGGAGGAAGATTGGAACAATGAATAAAATTAAGCCATATAAAGAACAATATTCAATAATGAAGAAAGCTACCGAACCTATGGTTACTTACACGAACAATAGAAAGAGTTCAAATGTCATTGCGGATGCGCGTGATGATATACGATGTGTTATTTTCAGTGAGGAGTTTTAAATAGACCTCAACCTCGTATATATAAAGGTCTTGTTTGAATGAAAGTCGTGTTTATTTCCGAAATAGAGGAGGATTTGTATTAGCTTATAAAGGTGCTTGTTGAGAAGGAATGCTTGGGTGCTTATCCTTCTACAATTTTGTAAGCAGTCAAAAAATGGCTATTGATTGCAACCTCTATCTTCGCTGCGAACAAAAATTTTAGAATTTATGTATAGCAGTGAAGATCTTGAAAGGTTTTACTTTCAGTACCAGACCGAGGCTTTGCCTCATGGAGAATCTCTCCAATCGTTTTGTGTTAAGAACAAAGTTCCTTATAACATCTTTCAGAAATGGTACAGGGATACCCGTAAAAAAGTAGTTGAAGTCCAGGTTGATGGTGCTCCTGCAATTGGTCATGAGGAAAAATCCAGGGCTAGTGATCAACCTCAACCGGTATCACCAAGCAGAAATGATCACCCGGTTCGTATTTGGGTTGAGATTCGTATCAGCAATGGCTTGCATTTGTCCCAAAAGAATTTAAGCTACCCGGATTTGGTTCGTATGGTAGAGAAACTGGAGGGGTTATGCTGAGTGTTACCGGTCTGAATCATTTTTATTATGTCCGTGATTTCACCGATATGCGTTGTAAACACAGCCGTGTGCTGTCTGTCATTCGTGAACGGCTTCACCGTGAGCCCAATGATGGAGACGTCTTTATAGTCATGTCTCGCAATCGCAGAATAGTCCGTATGTTTTCATTTGATAATCGTTCATATAGTCTGTTCGAAAAGAAGTTTGTAGCAGGCTATCAGTTCATGAAAGTGGAGCGGAACGGGGCAGATACTGTTTATCGGATTGCCTGGAAGGACGTGGTTTTGATTCTTGAGAATCCTATAGTTAAAACATTAAAAATCAGATAATCAATCTATTTATCCACTTGCGGTTTTGCGATTATTTTATTACCTTTAATGCTGTAAATCAAAGGTTTAAGTATGATCGATCTGCAAGATATAATTACAACAAAACGAGAGTTGTTGAGTCGGGAAACCTACTCACGCAACCCTATAAATTATAGTGCAGGTATGGCAGAGGATCAGAAAGACCGATACATACAATACCTTGCTGAGCAAAATCAGGATCTCAGGTTGACAGGTGATGCCATGAGGCTTGTTTTGGAGGATTTTATGGCTCAGATGAAAGAACTGAAGGATCAGATGTCATCCATGCAATCGAAACATGTTGACCTTGAGAATCGGTTGTCAGAAGAGCATAAACTTCGCAAATCGGCTGAACGTAAGATAAAATCACTTCAGGAAAAACTTGATTACGCCAATCAGGAACGTTTTGGTGATAGACGTCAAAAGATACAATCTAAAGCTAAAACAAGTGATTCAGACCGCCGGAAGGAGAAGGATGATTATGATGGAACCGATGATACGCTTCGCACGGATTCGGTTGGTCATGTTCCATCCCAAGAGTTAAAAGAGCCTTCCGGGAAAGACCGTGTTCCCTCTGACCAGCCCGCGACATAAGAAAAGGAATAGTCAGAAGTGTTGATTCCGTAATGCTGGCATACTACATATGCAACACTCTCAGCCTCAACTTCTTTCCCATTCCTTGAAATGTCTTTTGCCTCCGGCACATTATCCTTGTCATGCAGTTTCTGGTGTGCCATTTCATGAAGCAGTGTCTTAATGGTCTGTACTTCACTCATGCCATCCTGAACCACAATTTTTTTGTCTTCCAGATGATAGAATCCCTTGGCATCTCCATCAATCAGCTCAAAAGATACCGGGACCGGGCTGATTTCCTGCAATGCCTGCAAGAGCTTGGGATATCCTTCAATATTTCCCACCAGTTCAGACGGACCGATGGTAGGAAGTTCTTTTCCATCTGTCTGGGACAGGTCAAATGTCTTTACCACCTTGAATGCCCGGATTGTGACTTCCACTTTCTCCTTTACCGGTTCTCCATCAGCATCAAATACCGGTCTTCCCTTATCATCCAGTTTTGTCTGTTCCCTCTCGATCTTATAAGGTGCCGGGGCAAGGATACTGATTCCCTTTTCTCCCTTTTTCACATACCGTCCCATCTGTTTCCATCCGGTAAAGCTCTGACACAGCTGCGCATCCGGTTTCTGCATCATGATCAGAAGTGAATTGTTTACGGAATATCTCGGAAATTTCGCCATCGTGTCAAGGAACTGCTTATATCTGTCACTCTGGAACACCTCCACAACTCCCTTCTCCAGTTTGTCTGTTATCTGCTGCAATTCATCCGCCCGCTTATCCCTGGACTCCAGCCAGTCTATTTTCTTCTGGATGCTGTCGGGAATCTGTCCCACAACTTTTACATCCGGCATCTCATGGATCAGGGACGCGACCCGTGCGCACGCGCCGCCGCTGTACGCGCAGACAGAATTTTGCGCTCTCCCACAGCAGCGAATCGCGCTGCGGCGGCAAAAACAGAGATATGGTTACCCAATACTATATTGAAGAGAAATTCTGTCATGAGTCCATACAT
>OHBJ01001179.1_pt1 | contig 17894 bp, 18 predicted proteins | sample 1577241 | NCBI WGS metagenome assembly OHBJ01 (sample SAMEA3541594, study PRJEB24748) | human gut metagenome | biome: human gut; feature: human-associated habitat; material: faeces | place: China | collected 2012 | reverse complement strand
GGAAGTATTTTTCGCCACTTTGGTGTCCAAAGCCCAAAGTAGCATAAATTCAAGCGCTCTGCTCAAAGCCTTGCAAGCCTTGGCTTGGGGCGATGGGCAAGCGGCTTAAAAGCTGTAAACTGCTGTTCTGAATATATCAGCTGGATAGTTGAAAGTATGGCCGGATGGTCGTCAAAACTGTTTTTTAGACCGACGGGATGTCGGTCTTTTTTTGTTGGGATTTGCAGAGAGGAGCTATCTGATATGTCAGAACAATTCATTATTCGTTTTGAAGGCCGTCCTGGGGAATTGACGATTGGTGACATGAAGAAAATCAGTGGCCATGTGAGCGGCCGTACGTTTGCTTCTATCATCGATCACTTGGGCTTAGAGGCAAATCCTCGTGAGGCAAAAGTCGGTGCGGTGACCGATGCGATTCAAGAAACAATTCGCTTGACACCTGAACTGTTGCCTTTCAAGACGAAGGGCGTCTTGCTGGCTGTTTCTAGCTACGAGGCACTGGAACGTAATCGTTATCGCATTGCACCAGTCAATCAACGCATAGAGGGAATCCTTGATGGTGGTCATAATACATTGGCCATTGGCATGTACATTCTAAGTAAAGCGTTAGAAGCAAATGAGCAAAAAATTTCTCATAAGGTCAAGAATTGGGACGAATTTAAAGTAAGCTGGAAGACCAATCATGATATTGTTGAGGAATATCTAATACAAGAAAAGGGAAAGGCAGAATCACCGATCGATTTTCTCATTCCTGTAGAACTGCAAGTGCCAGCAGATATGAATGATACGGCTGGCGTACGAAACTTCAGAAATCATCTTTTCGATATTTGTGAATCGCGCAATAATAATGTCGAATTGCAACTTTCAGCTAAAGTTCATCAGAATGGCTACTTCAATGAACTTGAATTGATGATGCGCGAACACAACGAGAACATTGCAGATCGGATTGAATGGAAGACGAATGATGGGGGTGCTGTAAAGGTACAGGATTTGATTGCCCTTTCATGGATTCCACTGCAGCTTGTTAATCCAGTACGCGAAGCAAAAGATCCTAAAAAGATTTTCAATCCAAGTGAATTCAAAGAAACGTACATGTATAGTTCAAAAGGGCAATGCCTGAAATTATTCGAGCGCCTGATGAGTTCTCCTGATGTCTCAGAGAAGTCAGCTGGTGATTATACAAAGGATATTATTAATGAAGAAGTAAAATCTTCGTTCAAGATTACAACAATACTTCCAGAACTATACGATTATATCTATGCGCGATTCGCTGACCTTTATAATGGCAATGATGGTTCTTTCGGACGTATTGGAGCGGTCAAGAAGCTCAACAACAAGACCAAGAATAAGAAAACGCCATTTGGCGGTGAGCCGATAAAATCCGATGTCAATATCAGTCCAGATGGCTTTATACTTCCATTATTTTATGGGCTTCAGGCATTATTAGAGAAAAAGAAAGTCAATGGAAAGATCATCATTGACTGGGTTACTGACCCAAAGATCTTCTTGGATAAACACTTGTCGAATATCATGGGTGAATACAAAGGCCTGTTTGCACTCTGTGATTATGATCCACAAAAAGTTGGCAAAGCAGAGCAGTGTTATAAGAATGCATTGAATAGCTTCAAAATGGCCTTGATGCAGGACAAGATTGCTAGATGATGAAGCAATAAGATATTGAATCACGATCATGTGAAAGAGGGGAGTTATATGCGAGAGGATGGGAAATGGCGATTCGCCTCGAACAACAAGGGGATTGTCGATGGGTTCAATGATCCGGGCATCGAGACGTTCAGTGCAAATTCAATTGCATCTATGGTTCGAGAGGTCATTCAGAATTCTGTCGATCAGCAGGTGGATGACAGTCGACCGGTTGTCGTCGATTTTGATTTCTTCCAAGTCACGCAGGATGAGATTCCCGGTGGCAGGCAGTTGGGAAATATCTTTGACCGTTGCATTACGGCATCGAAAGGAGATCCTGTAGCGACGGGATTCTTCCAGCAAGCGCAGAAGCTGATGAAGGGCAAGATTGATGTCCTGCGCATCAGTGACCATAATACGACAGGGCTTGTCGGTGCGGAGACAGATGATACAAAAACGCCTTGGCATCAGCTGGTGAAGGGGCGCGGTTCATCCAACAAGAATATCAATTCCGGAGGCAGTTTCGGCATCGGCAAGGCCGCTCCTTTGGCTTGCTCCTATTTCCATACCATCTTCTATGCATCAAAGGTAGATGCTATCGATTCTTACGTCGGTGTATCACGGCTGCTCTCATTCAAAGAGAAAGAATCTGGATTCTTTGGCAAGGAATACACGACGACTGGCACGGGGTTTTATTCGTCTTCTGACAACATGAATGCCATACTCAAGCCGTTTGCCATGGGGCATTTCAAGCGCAGGGACAATGGCACCGACATATACATCCTGGCACTTGAGAAGGACAAAGACCTTTACGGGACAATCCGTTTGGCTGTCCTCGAGAATTTCTTTGTCTCGATTGAATTCCAGAAGCTCATCGTACACGTTGGTCAAGATACAATCAATCGCAACAGCTTGGCACAGTACATCGCGCAACTTGATGACAAGAAATACGCAACACTGAAGGATTACTACAATCTCCTGATCCATCTCCACGATGACCCAGAGGAGAATCGTGTCATTTCCTTAGATGCCGACGAATACGGCAAGAAGTACGGCATCAAGGATGGAGAATGTACACTGCTGCTTCATCAAGGGGAGGACCTGAATCAGCGCGTCCTCATGACGAGAAAGACGGGCATGACACTCTTCCCGCAGAGCCGACTCGGGAACAGCATTTCCTATACTGGTATCTTACTGATTCAAGGCGATACCATGAATCAAATCTTCAAGACGATGGAGATGCCGGCCCATGATAAGTGGGAGCCGGGCCGATGCAAGGTCAACAAGACCTTCTATGAAAATGCTTACACCGATCTGAAACAATATCTGCGCAAGAAAATCATAGAGAATTTCGGCGCACCACAGCAAGATATCGAGGCTGCTTACGGTATGGATGAGTTCTTTGCCGATGCCGCAGGAGATGGAGCTCTAAATGTTGAGATCAAGGAGCGGAAGCCAAAGGCAAAGATGATAAAGAGAAAGGCTCGTCGTCGCCGGACAGATAGAGAAATCAAGGTAAAGGAACCGCCAGAGGAAGGCGGACTTGATGACAATCCACGCACAGATGGTAAGGAGGATGATCCGAAGAAGGACGGAAGGACTACAAAAGATCCTGCAGATCCTGCAAAAAAGAAGTACAATTTCAAGTTCCGAGCTGTCAAGAAACGACTGGTTGCCAATAACATGATGAACGGAGAGTTCACACTTGCGTTCACAATCCCCATCAGCAAGTCACGAATCCGCCTAGAGGTCGTCGGACTTGCCGAACGCGGCAACTATAAGATCCCTGTTCACAATGTACGGATTGATGGAAATGATTCAGCAGTAGAAGTTGAGAAAAACAGCATCACATTTGGTCCTGCAAAAAAGGGGCAGACAATCGCTGCGCATTTCTCAACGGGCTTCCAAGGACCGATGATGATGGAGGTGAACTACTATGAGGCTAAATAAGGGACTCACCCCATATCCTGTGCTCAGCAGTATGGATGACGATTATGTTCGTGGAAGTTTTCGGGCAGAGGTACAGGAAGAGATATCCTTCGGACAGCTGAAACTCAGCATTGACTATATGCTCGACGAGCCTGGTCTAAAGGAATTGTTCGCACAGGGGAAGGTCAGCTATGCAACACATGTGGAATGTTCTCTGGTCGGCTATCGTCAGCTTTTCTCATCGAAGAATAATCATGAGAATGTGACCATCGATGCAGGGAATCTCACGAATGAAGTCGAGATCAGCACCTACATTGTCGCAACAGAGGATATACACGGATATCACAATGAACAGTTCAATATCGGATTCGGCAAAGGCGCTTCATTCGATATCTGGAGGGGCGGTATCCTTGCCATCGGACCAGAGTATACGATTGATATCAATCGCGATGGCAAGAACTACGACAAGATGGCCGATATCCTCGCCCTAGCTGTCGATGAAAGCAATCCCGGTGACGTCTGGGTTGACACCGAGGGCGATTGCCTGCGCCTTTATGTGAGCCGAGACCTTTTCAATGTCTACCATCGTCACAAAGCCAGTGATCGTTACATGATGATCCAGACGTTCTTTGTCCCCGCTATCATGTCAGTCCTGATGGATATGAAAGATGTAGACGAGGAAAATGATGAAGGAATGGCTTCGTATCGCTGGTACGGTGTATTCGCAAAACTGCTCGAGCAGAATGGCATTGACATCAAGGATATCCAGCTGGGCACGGGCAACAGCAAGAAGAACATCGGACGGCTTGCACAGCAGATTTTTAAATACCCGCTGCTGCATGCGATGGATGAGCTAGAACGAGCAGAACACGACAGGGATGATGACGAATGAGACTGCAATATTTGACGGATGACGGAATCCAGTATCTGAAGGGAAACTTTGAGACAAATCTGCCGCATTATATTCAGAAAGATTCCGCCTTTTTTGCTAAAATGCTGAAAGAACATGATTTCCTGCAGGACACAGGCTATGATTTCAATCCATTTGTCACGAACCTGCAGGTGACGGGCGATGAATCAGCAGATGACGTCCACAACGCCGAAGTCATCCATCGGGCGCTCAGCAATCTTCCGTATTATATAGCAATTGACGAAAAGATATGGGCTGCTTTACTGCACACCTATTTATTTGATTTTGTCTGCGAGAAGAGAAAAGACTTCCTGGATGAAACGGTTCGGGATTACCAGAACAAGATATACAATTCTTTCTTCACCTATACGAGACATGGCAAGCGTAGGGGAACCTTCGTTAATTGTGTGGCCAGTCTGTACTGGGGCGCTGAGATGGTCTACGCCCCAGACAATCGAGATGATCCTTATGGACTGCTCAGGGAAATTGCTGCGACAGGCTATCCTAGTACAATTGTCATATTCTCGTCCAGTCGTATCCTCGGTCGGCGAGAGACGTGCATCGGTTTTCTCAAGGCAATCCACAAATTGCGCTTGGCGCAAAAATGGAATGTTGACCGTCCGGCTGTCGTCTCAGGTATCAAATACCTCAACCTCATTGCAGGACTCAGCATGCTTGACATGCGTTCCGAGGAAGAGATAGAAAACATGACAGAAACGTTCTACCAAGGATATTTCCAGACCCTGGAGCGTAAGGACAAGTAGTAGAGACTATGGCTTGATTATCCTGCATAGCAAAAGAAAACGCCCTTTCCATGTGCTGTTTCGCGAATGGGAAAGGGCGTTGCTGTCTGGGAAGCTGACTATGATCTGGGGATTTCCGGCTTAGGCAACGGGGAGTTACGCGGCTGTAGAAGGCGCGGGCCTTTTTGCTGCTGGCTGATAAGGTAAAATATATTTCGCAAATTCAATTTCATAAAAAATAGACCATGTCTGGTAACATTATACAACTTAACGAGGATCTTATAAAGAATATCTTATAAACTCAAACTTTGCACACTTGAAACCCTTATGAGATAAGGCTCCGTCAGGGGTTCAGACATCCATCATCATCACATCATGCACACTGTTTCAGGCACTTTCCCCATAGATTGGGCAGTTTTGCCACGAACAGATCGAGCAGCTGGTTAATCTGCTTTTCGTCAAGAATCTCTGCTTCTCTAGCGCAGTCCATCAGCAGGTTCAGCAATGAGGCCAAAGCGTCAAGATAATGCAGGTCTTCCAGCTCGTCTATCGTCAGATAAAAGAGCTCGCCAAGGCTCCGCTCATCTATGTTGCGCCGTTGCTCCAGCGCGAGCATCATGTAGCGTGCGAAGACAATGGCCGTATGAGCGGTCAGGGCGTCGTAGGAGATGGATCTCGTCTCTTTGCCCAGCTTCAGATAGGATTTGCACATCTTGAAGAATACCTCGATGTTCCAGCGCTTGCCATAAGTCTGGATGATCTCTTCTTCAGACAGTGTCAGGTCCGTTGAGACCAAGACGAGGTAGTCGCTGCGCTTGTTCTTGTTGCGGACGTAAACCAGCCGTACCGGAAGGTGCTTGCCATCCTTGACGGCCTCTGCCTCTACGGAGAGCAAGTACGCGGAGCGCCCGCGGCGCTTCTTCTGCCCCCGGTAGATGGTCTTGACGTCCTGCATGCGGCCTTGGAAACAGAAGTGCATCTTCTCGCTTTTCTTGACACGCGCGATGACGTCGTAGCCGAGCTCGTGGATCTGGTGGAGCGATGCTGGTGAGCAGAACCACGAGTCGAACAGAACGTGCTGGGCAGAGACACCCGCCTTGCGCGCTTCCCGCAGCAGTGTCAGGACTACCTCTGGAGCCTTGCACTGTGCCAGCCTGCGCTGCTTGCCTCCGTTGCTGCGCGGGTCGACGTCTTCCGACGCGCCCTGCAGTTGCTGCTGCTTCGATGACGAAGACAGCAGGCAGTGGCTGAGCGGCAGGAAGGTATTCCCGTCACTCCAACCGAGCGTGAGCATGCGGAAGCCATTCACGTACGTGCCGCTGACGTGGTCGTAGACGCGGGCCAGCAGCTCCACTTTCTTGGAACGGTTGCGGCTGAACAGCGAGTCGTCGATGATGAGGACGTTCCTGCGCGCTCCGCTCGTCAGCGGTGCGATAGCCTTCTGGATGTGGGGTGAGCAAAGGAGCAGCGTGAACTGGCGCCAATGGATGGCGCAGGAGTTCAGGAAGCGGTAGAACGTATCCCGCTCAAACGGGATGGACTCTGGCGCATCCTTCTTCCGTTGGTAGAAGGAACGCCGCTGGAACACCGCCTCGAACGCGACGAGGAAGATGGCCATGACCGCAAAGCCGCGCAGCTTGTAGGCATTGCAGCTCCGCAGGATCTGGCCGACATGGAACTCAGCAAAGAATCGCTGAATCTTAGAAGAAGCGACTTCACAGGAGTGAGGATGATGTGGTACAATATTCATAGCATAAGCCCTCCGGTTTTGTTGTGGATTTTGGTTACTTTCATTATACAAATAAGAGTAGATCAGAGGCTTAGCAACTGCGAAGTTTGAGTTACAAGAAAAAAGGCTTGCGCGAACTCATTGAGAAAATTAATAATCAAGAGGTTTCCAAAGTCGTAATCCTTTACAAAGACCGGCTTGTCCGGTTCGGCTTTGAACTTATTGAGTATCTGTGCACCATCAATCACGTGGAAATCGAAATTATCGACAAGACCGAACAAAGCAAAGAGCAAGAGCTGACGGATGACTTGATTCAAATCATTACTGTTTTTGCCAACAGGCTTTACGGCCAACGGTCAAAAAAGACGAAGAAGAAGAAACTGATTGAAGAGGTGAAACAAAATGCTTCGAGGGAAGAAAATCCGGCTTCTGCCGACGCCTGAACAGGAAATCCTTTTCTGGAAAAGCGCCGGCACATCGAGATGGGCGTACAACTACTTCCTCGCTCGCAACGAGGAACAGTATAAGACTTATCTCGCCAACGGTAGAAAAGGTAAGAAGAGCATTTCTGAGGGCGTCATCCGCAAGGAAATCAACAATCAGCTCAAACCGATAACGCACCAATGGCTGAAAGAAGTCGGCAGCAATGTCATGAAACAGGCAGTCAAGGAAGCAGACCGTGCCATGAAGAAATTCCTCAGCGGTGCTGCTAGCAGACCGAAATTCAAGACAAAGCGCAGAACCACGCCGCGTTTCTATGTGAACTATGAAAGCCTTACCCGCAAAAATGGCGGCTTTCACGGTGAGAAAATCGGTTTCGTGAGGACTGCTGAGCCATTGCCGAAGATTCCGAAGGGCTGTCATTATTCGAATCCTTGGATTTCGTTTGATGGCAAATACTGGTATATCGGCTTTGGCTATGAGGTGCCGGACAGGCTGAATGTTGAATTGACTGGAGATTCCATCGGGATCGACCTTGGCGTAAAAGAACTGGCTGTCTGCTATGCTTTCGGCGAACGAAAAAAGACGGTGTTTAAAAACATCAACAAAACAAAGGAAGTACACCGCCTTGAAAAAAAGCTTCGCCGCGAACAGCGCAGGCAGAGCCGGAAGTTTACAGCCAACATCGACCATTACGAAACCGTACAGCGGAACGAGAAAAAGCCGGGCCGCAGGCCTATCTGGAAACGGCCAATCCGAGAATGCCGGAATATTGAACGGCAGCGGCAAAGGATAATCCTGCTTCATCGCCGCTTGAAAAACATTCGGGAGAATCATATCCATCAGACGACTGCCGCGATCGTGAAAACCAAGCCATCGCGTATCGTTATGGAAGACCTGAATGTCAAGGGCATGATGAAGAACAGGTATCTCGCGAAAGAAATTGCGTCCGAGAAATTCTACGAATTTCGCCGTCAGATGGAGTATAAATGTGAACCGTACGGCATCCAGCTTGTTTTTGCGGACCGCTTTTACCCAAGTTCGAAGACATGTTCTCATTGCGGTCATATCAAGAAAGACCTCAAGCTGAACAACAGAACCTATATCTGTCCTGCTTGCGGCCATGTGATAGACCGTGACCTGAATGCGGCAATCAATCTTGCAAAATACTTTAAATCTGAGATCGCTTAACATTTCGAGAAGCACTTAGATATGTACCTATCGCTACTGGGGAATTTAAGCCTGTGGAGCGTTATATCAAACGAAAGTAGCTGCCTGCTTCGGCAGGGCAAAATCGGACGCAATGAAACAGGAAGGATGTTTGTGAAAACATTCAAAGTGTAAATTTGTATGGTATAAAATAGATATTTACAGATTTATCGTAGCGGGTCAATTGGTGCGTAAAGGAAAAAGGTGAAAACATGGCAAGACAGTCTTATTTGGAACACAGCGCTGTGACGGTGCGAGATATTGAGTGGTCCAAAAATTTTTTTGAGAAAATCCTCGGCATGACAGAAACGCGCCGCAAGGAAAAAGATGGTCATCTCAAGATGGTCTGGCTCAAGGGTGGCGTGCAGCTTGTGGCCGCGCCAGAAGACTATAAAGCGGGACAGGGACATCATCTCGGCATCGTTGTCGAGGATATGCCCGAAGTCCTCAGGGAAATGCTTGCTGTCAAGGGTGTCCATCACATCGAGGGCAAACCCGAAAAATGGGTGCAGCTGCCCGACGGCCTGACGCTCGAGCTGTTCCAGGAAAAGCCCGGTGCTATCCAAAACGTGCTGAATATCGAGGTAAAATAAAGCGTAAACAGAGCAGCCGTTCTGCAGGCGGCACTTCTCTTTAACGCCGTCTACGCGCAGAAAGTCTGGAACAGCGGCGAAGCCGACAATGAAGGCGGCGCGGCGTAAGACGCCTGTCCCGCCTGACAAAAGACATCCTTTGCCTTTGGGATGTCTTTTTTTTGTGCATGCGCTTTTGTAACTATGTAACATCTTTTTTGCGCACAGAAAAGGCTTTGGGAAAGTTTTGGCGAACGTATAAAAATGTAATGTAGAATTACCGTATATGCTTTTATCGATAGAAAGGAGCGTTTTTTCATGAAGATTGCAGTGGTCAATTCCTTTATGAATGATGCACATCGCGAGAAGATAACGGCTGCGGCGGCGCAGCACCATATGGAGGTCGCGTACTACAAGACGAACGATGAGGCGCTGCCGCATCTTTCCGATGTCGACATCATCTACGCGGCGGCAACTGGCGGCGGTTCGAAGCTCGCAGAGGCGGCGCCGCATCTCAAGTGGTTCTGCAGTGTGTCAGCCGGTGTCGACCCGGTACTCAAGCCGGGCGTGCTGCCGGAGGGCTGCCTGCTGTCGAATTCATCGGGTGCGTACGGTGTGACAATCGCGGAGCACCTCGTCATGGTGACGCTGATGCTTTTGCGCCGCTATCCGGAGTATGCGGAGATCATCCGCCGCCACGAGTGGAAGAACAACCTGCCGCTGCGCTCCATCAAGGACAGCCGCGTGACGATCGTCGGCACGGGCGATATCGGCACGCGCTACGCAGAGCGCATCCAGTCGTTCCAGCCGGCCGCCATCGTCGGCGTCAGCCGCACGGGCCGCAAGCGCAGCCCGGTCTACGATGAGGCCGTCAAGCAGGAGGAGCTCGAGGCGTATCTGCCGAAGACGGACATCCTCGTGCTCTGCCTGCCGGGCACGAAGGAGACGACAAACATGATCTCGCGCGAGCGCCTGGCCATGCTGCCGGATGACGCTTTCGTCATCAATGTCGGCCGCGGCAACTCAATCGATCAGGCGGCGCTCGTCGAGGCGCTCAACACGGGTCACCTCGCCGGTGCGGCGCTCGATGTCATGGCCAAGGAGCCGATCCCGGAGGGAGACCCGCTCTGGACGGCGAAGAACATCATCCTGACGCCGCACTGCTCGGGCAAGATGACGCTGGCGTACACGCGCGACAAGTCGGTCGCGATGTTCTGCGAGGACCTCGAGCACTTCATCAAGCAGGAGCCGCTCGAGCACGCGGTCAAGCGCGAACTCGGCTATTGATAGAGCGCACTTCCTTCTATTGTATATCGCATCTGGCGGAAGAGCTGCTGTGCAGTGGCACAGCGGCTCTTTTTTCTGCTTTTTGCGGGATACGTTTTGCATCCCCATCATTAAGATGATATAATTGATACCGTATATCCGAATGCCCAGAACACTTCTAGTAAAAAAGCGCGGCCGCAGGGCCGCGACATCAAAGGGGTTGGCTTCATTGACGCAAACACAGTTTGATAAACGCAATATCACGATGATGATGGACTTCTACGAACTGACCATGGCCAATGGTTACTTCAAGGACCACGACAAGGACGTCCAGGTGGCGTTCGATGTCTTCTATCGCCAGAATCCGGACGAAGGCGGCTTCGCCATCTTTGCGGGTCTCGAGCAGGTCATCGAGTATGTGGAGAACATGACCTTCACGGATGAGGATGTCGAGTACTTCCGCCAGCAGCACATGTTCTCGGAGGAGTTCCTGACGTACCTCAAGAACTTCCGTTTCAAGGGCGACATCTACGCGCTGCCGGAAGGCACGGTCATGTATCCGAATGAGCCAATCCTGACGGTCGTCGCGCCGCTCATCGACGCGCAGCTTGTGGAGACGGCCATCCTCGCGCAGATCAACCACCAGTCGCTGATCGCGACGAAGGCGCGCCGCATCTGCAAGGCGCCAGCGCAGCAGGTGTCAGTGCCAAGGTCAGGCACAGCGCCGCAGCGCAGAGGGATAGCATTCGTTTCATTTTGTGTTCCTCCTCATTTTGTCTTTATGGTCGTAATAGGTTTTCGTCTGCTCCAGCAGAAGGTCATATTCCCAAGGCTCAAGTTCTAAGGAGAGGTAGGCACCGTCTTTCGACATACCGTCTACCCGGTAGCTCAGCACAAGTGGAAGATGCAGCTGCTTTTTCACGTCCTGGGGTGAGATCCAGCCGACACCGCCCACAAAGACAGAGCGGATGGCGGACTCATAGTTTTCTTCATAACCCTGCCAGAGAAGCGCCTCCCGCAGTTCTTCCTGCAGCTTCCTGCGCTGGGGAACGGGCACCAAACGCTCCGGTTCCAACAGAAATCGGGGATGCAGAGCTTCTAAGCAGATATCCAGCGCATTTTTCAGGTCGGCATTCTTTTTCGTAAAGCCGCTGCGCCAGTAATCCGCCGACAGAACATCCTCGCCCTGGGCGTCGCCGGGGAAAAGGCGCACACAGCGGATGAGTTCATAAGCGTGGGCGTCATCCGCCATACCAAGGACGCGGGTCCCGTCCATGGAGAGTGACTGATAATGGGGAATTGCGTCATTCAACGAAGAAAACTGCTTCACACCCCATCCGGGCCTTCCGGGGCGGAGATCGTCCACGGTGTAATAGGTCATGCACATTCAGACATCCTCCTCATTTCATATTCATGCCGCCCATCGTGGGCGCGTCGATCTGCTCCTGCGCTTGAAGCTCTGCCAGCTTTGGCTTTGCCCATTCCGGAAGGAACTTGTCATCCAGCACACCGATAAACTCGCTGCGGTTCCAGCGTGCCATCTCCCCGTCGCTAAGGCAGGTGCAGCGCACTGAGCGGCCAATGGCGTGAGGCGAACAGCCAAAGCCGTCATGGGCATACCAGAGCTGGTTTTCCTGACTCCAGCAGGATTCCTTGAGCGTATCAGGCGACAGTACCAGCACCTTGCCGGTATAGTCCTGCTCGGCGCGGTCACCGACGCAGTGCTCCGCGCCGAAGAGATTCAGAGCCTGCACCGCCTTGCGGTAGAAACTGACGAAGCCATCCAGCACAGCCGGATGGCTTCGGACAACAAAATCGCTGTTGTGGATGAGATCTGTGGGAATATATATCTTCTCTGCCCAATGCTTGTTGGCGTAGCTGAAACGCCCGTCCCACTTGAGCTCATGCAAAGTATTGGCAAGCACCCACGCGGTGCGCTTGAAGCCATATTCGTTCAGCACGGTCTTTAAACAATCTGTCTGAAGGTTCATGCCATCAAAGTTCTGGCGAATGGCATCCTCGATGGCGTTGCGGCAGGCGATGTTCGCCTTGTAACTCTCCCGCCAAAGGGAAAGCTCATTCCGCTTACGGGCTTCAGTAGCGGAATACGGGTAGGGATAAGTTTCATTCATTTTGGATATCTCACCTCGCTTCTTCTTTGAATGCCTACGGTATCACTTATCGTAGATAATATCATTCTCCATCAGCGCATCTTCCAGAGCGGACAAACAACAGCCGGACTTGCGCAGAGCGTACAGGATTGCGGGCGATACATCGGAGAGGTCGAAGTCATTGTCTGCCTCGCAGACGGTAATCACGCCGGAGTCCTCATCCACATAGCAGTCCAGCTTGGCGTCGGGCGCGATGTCCGCTTCCTCTCGGGCCCAATCGGGAACGGTGACAGAAGGTCGGCAAAGTTCTTCGATTGACAGATTGCTGTAAACACAACCGCCTTCATCGCACTCGTCACAGTGGCCACAGGTGTCCCGCAAGGACAGGAGGATCTGACCAACATGGGCGGTCAACGCCGTGAGCAACTTGACATATTCCATCGTGGTCATTTTGGATTTCGTCAGGATCACAGCTCCGTCCAACGTGGTCAGTTCCAGCTTTGCGTTGTCGGGGATGCCACTCAGCTTCATTGCCGCAGGCGGGATGGTGGTGGCCTTGTCTCTGGTAAGAATAAAGTTCATAGTATGGTTCCTCCTCATTTTTCTTTGATTGGTGTTTTGATAGCATGGGTAGGTTCGTGCATCAGTTCGTATCGGGTATCGCTGTTGCCATCCAGCAAGCAGTCTAAAGTCAGCTGCCAGCAGGCTTTACGGGGATCATAGTTGGTGATGATGGCTTCCTCATATTCGCTGCCTGCCGTCTGCGACATACTGTTGGGACGGACAGTGCGAAAGATGAAGAACTCTTTATAAAGTTCTGAAATGTACGGGCAGTAGTTGTAGGACACCATAACATACCCGCGGCAATTCAGAAGCGTGTCATGGAGCCGCTGGTGATCCGCTTTTGGGAAGCCCACCTCATAGCACTCCGCCTCAAAGTAGGGTGGGTCGCAGTAGATCCAGGCATCCTCCCGGTCATACTGGCGGATGACATCCTCAAAGTCCTTATTTTCCACGATGACATTTGCCAGTCGGCGGGAGCACTCCCAAATGAGATGAAAGAAGCGGCGTATGTCGCAGGGCTTGCCGCCGAAGGACTTAGCGCTGCCGCTGAAGCTGTAGCGAACCAGCTTGAAGTAATCTGCGGCACGGCGGATATCTCCGCGCGGAGCGCGTTCCAGCATAAGTGCGCGGATGGCTTCGGCATCGGGAGACTTCAAGTAGACCTCTGTCAGATTCATCTCCTCCTGCAGGTAATCATCCGTGAACTCACCTCTGGAGAAGAACTTGTAAAGGACATTGAAGTCGTCCCGCGTATTCAACGGCAAGAAGCCCAATTCTGAAAGCAACGCAAGGGTGCGGTTTTTCACGCAGCAAAACAGGTTGGTAAGGTTCCCGTTGAAGTCGTTGTAGACCTCCATGCACCCCTTCCGAGTAGGGCGGTTCATGGTTACTGTGCCGCTGCCCCCAAACACATCGATAAAGCGGCTATATCGCTCCGGTGCCATCTTGTTAATGATCCACAGCAGCTTACCTTTGCCCCCCACCCAGGGGATAAAGCTGTTCAAGATGCACCTTCTCTCAAGGGAAACGCATCCAGTGACCGCTCTAATCCGTGCCTTGCTGCCGCCAGTCCATTTTCCATGCTTTGAAGCTGCTGAATCGTGGAGTAGACTTCGCCGGCAGTCGCAGCGTAGAAATATCCGCATCGATCACTCCCAATGGGAATACCCTTGCGCCTCATACGATTTACCAGTTTACGAAGATCTGTTCCGCTAATCCCGAGGGCTGCTTCCAGTTCAGCACCGCTCGCTCTGTATTTTCGCCCAGTACATGCTCCTTTCAGGTAATTCAACAATTTTTCTTCTCGCATTTCTGCTCCTTTCCGAGACCACTGTCCCGGATTTGGGAACAAAATGAGCAAAAAAGAAGGGGGGCCGCTTCCTCCATCCGGGAATACGGCCCCTTGCTGTTATTTTTTCTACTCCGTCCATACAGGACGGTTGCCGTTCTTTTTGCTCCTGTGAATCGAATAACATCTCCAATATACTTTAAGAACGGATTCCGTTCAAAAGGAGATTGCTGTATGGATCAGGTCGCATTGGGAAAACGAATCAAAACTGCCCGTGAGCGTGCCGGTATGACGCAGGAGGATCTTGCTGCTGCCGTGGACTACAGCGTGGACCACATGAGTGTGGTCGAGCGCGGAGTCAAAGCACCAAAGCTGGATAAGCTGGTTACCATCGCCAATGTACTCAAGGTTGGAACGGACGAGCTGCTTCAGGATAATTTGGATGTGGCAACGCTGCTTCACGCCACAGAGCTCTCCGAGCGATTGAAAACACTGTCACCAGAAGGGCAGCGTAAGGTGATGAATGTGCTGGATACTTTGGTCGACGAATTGCGGTAACACCGGTGCAGAGGTTTGCTTTTTTGCAGACCTCTGTTTTTTTCGACTGCGTTCGACGATTTTCCCCTAAACCTCTGTGCTATTGTAGTTCTATAAGAACGGCAACCGTTCAAAATAGCAAGGAGAGATACCATGAAGAGAAAGAACATAAGCGCCGATACCGCACTGTTAGAAGTTGCCCGTAGACACAACACCACCGTAGATGAGGTACGAAAAGAAATCCGGATTGCAATGGCGGTGGCAATGTGTAGCCCTGATCCTGATGTACAGAAAAGATGGCGTGAGATTCCACATGGTGCCGAAGTCCTCACGCCGGAAGACTTTATCGCCTATGCTGCGCGGAAATGCCTGGAGAGGTTGTAAGCTGCTTTACTCATCTCATCGTCATGTTCGCTTCTGATGCTTTTTGCACTGGCGTCAGCATGGGCTGGTAGTCCGCACGGTGCAGCAGACCGTAGGGCGAGAGCACTGCGTTGTCCTCTCTGATGAGGTCGCAGCCGTAGACGTAGAGGTTTACATGGGAAATTAGCAATTCCGCCGAGTGGTCATCCGTCATGAAGTGAAGCTGGTCGATGGCCGTTTCCTGGGGCGAGCTGATCTCCGGTGTGAGGACGTAGTCATCCAGATGCTCCGTCAGGCCCATGGCGGTTTCGATGTCCTGCACCTCAAACTGCTTCAGCAGAGCCTTCAACTTTGGAAGCTGCTTTTCAGGAAAAGGCATATCCTGCACTGCTTTGGTGAACTCGTTGAACGCCTCCAGTTCAGATGGGAGGTCTGCGAAAAAGGCAGCGTTGGGAAGAATGCCGTCATAGTTGAGGACAACGGTGTTTTCCCAATTCAGGGTGCCGAGCTGCTCCTGTGCCGCAGCCAGCGATTCTTCTGACGCAGGCAGATCCAGCACCGTCGTGCGGTTACCACCGAAGTCAGGGCATAGGCCGAGGGTCAGCCGGAAGAGGTATCCCGGTTTTTCCGGCAGCGTTTTTTGGACAGGCGGTGCGGTGGTCAGTTCGCCGTCCCGCAGCACATACAGGCTGTTCACAAAAACGCCGTTTTCACTGCATCGCATCATTCTTCCGATGCCGGCGAAGTCCAGCATCTCGAACACCTCGTCGGATACGCCGTCCAGCTCGGGGACGAACTCGTTTTCCGCGTAGAAGCGGCCAAGCTGGGCGTCATCCGCGGCATCCACCACATGATAGCAGTCTGTTCTTGCGCTGACCGCCAGATCTCGCAGATCCTGCAGCGTAATGACGCCGCCGTTGGCGTTTACTTTTCTCTGCACCTCCATGGAAAACAGTCCCTCAAAGGCGGCTTCCTGCACCTCGTCCAGCGGCGACAGCAGTGCGGCAAGGTCGTTGAGCTCGATGAGGCTGATATCCAACCCGTCCAAATAGGGCGCGAGGTACCCGAAGGCTTCGTAGTCTTCGATCTCCATGTACAACTGCTCGCCCTCGTTCAACCGCACTTTTTCCATAGCGTCCCACAGTTCCCACGGGGAGGCGGGCAAGTCCAGCTTGGCATACGCCTCGTTGTTGGGTACGTCTTCTTTCGCAAGATATACCTCGAATATCTTCTTACCCAAGGGTCATTCCTCCCATTTTCATCCCGTTCTGCTCATAGACTTTCGGGTTCGCACCGGGGACGTCCCAGCCGAACATGGAGCCCGTTTTCATGGCTTTTTCCTGCGCAGGGGTAACGCCGAGCCGCTCGTTGTTGTAGTCCGCCAGTTCACGGTTATGCGTGGGATCGTCCGTGTTCCAATCACTGTGGTAGTAGCCGATCTCACCGCGCTTGATACAGATGAGCTCGCCGGTGCCGGGGAGCGTGGAGAAGCACAACTCCGGCAGACCCTCCGCCAGCTTGGGGGAGAAAAGCTCCTGCTCCGTTTGGATGCTCCACTCGTCCGAGTTCCAAAGGTGGACATACAATTCACCGCCGTCATCCACGGAAATCTCCCGCTGCTCAAAGCCCTCGCCCCAGCCGTCCGAAGCCTGCCCAGTGAGATATTCCTTTAAGGTTTCCAGCTCTGTGTCGGATAATTCCCCGGCGACACGGCATTCCGCCACGCCCCAGAGCTGCCGGTCACGCTTCTCCACGGTGAAGACGGCGGAGCGCACCTTGCGGTCAACGCTGTCGGCTTCATCATACCAATGCATGATGCCGCGCTCCGCCTCCTCCGGCATCCGGTTTTTCACCAGCGCCGCCGTGATCTGATCCTGATAGCCCCGCAGCTCACTGCCCTCCAGCAGTGTGCTGCTGTCATCGAGATCACCGTACTCGTTTCGCTCGTAGAGATCAGCGGTAAGGGGCATATACAGCTTCAGGGGAGTCAGCTTGGGCGGCAGCACCGAGAAGCTGTCCTCACCAGGGACGATCCCCAACGCCCTGCCGTTATCCCACTTCATGTGGATCGTGCCGATGTCATCCACGAAATCCACCTCGCCCTCGGTACCGGGAGCAACAGGAGCATAGGGATCCTCCATGGAATTGAGACGGATGCGGGTGCCGGGCGGATACTGCTCCTTGATGAAATTCACCATTTTTCTGTCCATATTCGTGTCCTCCTGCATGGTTTGTTCTCTGTTGTAGAATTCAAATTCATAGATCACGCCGCGGTCTTTGTTCCGCGTATCCTTTACCTTGACCGTCGTGCCATCAAAGATATAGGCATCGGCCTTGGCGAAATCTGTTCGGAAGCCCTTGCCGCCGTTATCGGTCGAAAATCGACTGTTGGGCTGATCTTTGACTTTGGAATAGAAGCATACTGTCTGCACCGTGGTCACGACACGGGTCAGCCCCACCAAATCAGGGTGATTTTTCTGGATGAGCGTCTTAAACTCTACGCCAGGTTGGATGAAGCGTTTCAATCCAGCAAGGTTTTTGATTGCGACAGGCTTTCGCTGCTTATCCGATCTCTCCATGTTCATATCCCT
>OHBJ01001178.1_pt1 | contig 17898 bp, 10 predicted proteins | sample 1577241 | NCBI WGS metagenome assembly OHBJ01 (sample SAMEA3541594, study PRJEB24748) | human gut metagenome | biome: human gut; feature: human-associated habitat; material: faeces | place: China | collected 2012 | reverse complement strand
GAAAGTCGGGGCTTTGTCATAAAAAAAAAGAGGGTATGCATTTTGACACACCCTCATTTATTGTTTTATATTGCTAAGAGATATATTAGTTTTGTTTTCTCTTCAAATACTCAGTGGGTGCCATTCCGTATTCATCTTTAAAACATTGGCGGAAATAAGCTACACTACTGAAACCTGTCAAATCCGAAATCTCAGCCAAGGAATACTTCCCTTCATTGATAAGTTCCATACCTTTCTTCATCTTGATTTTACGGACATATTCATTGACCGACATTTCAGTCAGTCCTTTAATCTTTCGGTAAAGAGTAGAATGGCTCATACACATTTTATCGGCAATAAACGCTACATCCATTTTCTCCATACTCAGGTTCTCTTCGATGATGGCGGTTACCTTATCCAAGAACTCTTGGTCTAGTTTGTTTAAGTTCTTTCGTTCATTCTCAATGTTCTTCTGTTCACTTTCCGTTTCGGGTATGGAAGTGATTACTCCTGCCGTTTTACGCCTGTTTCCCAGAATGTTGTTGATGCGGCTGTTCAGCAAACGGGCACTGAACGGTTTGGTAATAAACGAATCGGCTCCTGCGGCATAGCCCTCTTCCTTATCTTGAAGAGTATCTTTAGCTGTAAGCAAGATGACCGGGATGTGGCTGGTACGCATATCTTCTTTGATATGACGACATAGTTCAATTCCGTCCATCACCGGCATCATGATGTCGCTGATGATGATATTCGGAATCTGGCTTTGCGCAATATCCCATCCTTCTTTCCCATTTGCAGCCGTCAAGACTTCATACATTTCTTCAAACGAACTTCGTACATATTCGCGGATATCCCGATTGTCTTCCACGACCAAAATAATCGGTTTCCCATCTTCTGATTCTACAGAAGCAGGTTGTTTGTTTTCGTCTTCAGCTTTATGAACTTCTTTAGTAACCTGGCGTTCTGCATTAGGATAAGTGTTCTCTGTAAGTAGTTTTAATGTAAACTTACTTCCTTTTTCCACCTCACTTTCCACTTCAATGGTTGCCTGATGCAAATCTGCCAGTGATTTTACCAGTGCCAGGCCAATACCTGACCCCGAAGCCTGATATTTCCCTTGTCCTTGATAATATCGTTCGAAGATATGGTTCAAAGACTCTTGGGAGATACCATGTCCGGTGTCTTCCACACTGATAGTTGTATATTTAACCCCGTTCTCCTCATTGTTTGCCAAAGCAAGTGTTATATCGCCTTTTGGAGTATATTTTAAGGCATTCGACATCAGATTATCGATAATAATAGTGATAATCTCGTGGTCATAATAAATCTTGGTATCTTGCGTTTCTACATTGATGTGAATATTTACTTCCGCATTCTGGTTTAATTCTTTATATTTGATGCCTATTTCTTGTACCAGTAGTGCCAGATTATGATAACCTACCTTTAGCTTTCTGTTTTCTGTCTCCGTTTTTCTAAATTCCAGAATCTGATTAATAAGGTTCAGTAACCGGTTGGCACTGTCACGTATAATACTGATCTTATTGGCCTGTCGTGGAGACAGCGTTTTGTCAGCCAGCAAGTCCTCTAGTGGTCCGAGAATCAGGGTTAGAGGAGTGCGTAATTCATGAGTGATGTTAGTATAGAAACGCAGTCGTTCATTATTTAGCTTCTGATCATTCTCGTGCTGGTGATGTTCCAGATTCAAACGACTTTCCAGTGCCAGTTTACGCTTGTAGAAGCGCAAGATTGCAAACAGTATAAGGGCAATGAAAATCGTATAAAATAGTTTAGCATACCAGGTAAGCCAGATAGGAGGGGCAATTGTAATCTGGAGAGAAGTAAACTTCTCGCCCCATGGCTGGTTTCTCATTTTGGCTTTTACCTTAAATGTATATTCTCCAGGCTGTAGGTTCCGGAATGTAATCCGGTTTTCATCGCCTGTTTCAAACCATGTTTTACCTAATCCTTCCATGGTGTAGGCATATTCTACCTGAGGGGTTTGTGAGAAGTCCATCACACTGAAAGAGACTGTAAAAGTACTATTTTGGTAAGATAAATCGACCTTGTCATCTACAATTGGGACAAGAGTTCCTTTACTACTTGGATCTGAGTTGCTATAACTTTTGACTGCTGTAATTCTTACGGGAGCTATCTGTATGTCTTCTGTGGTTTGCTCTGGGTTAAAGTAGCAGGCTCCATTCTGTGAGCCAAAAAACAAATACCCATTTTTATCCTTGCATACTGAGCCATCCATGAAGTCCCCTCTGGGTACTCCTTGGTGCCAGGTATAGTTTAGAAATCTTTTTTCGTCACTTTTCCATTGAGCAATTCCTCCGTTGGTGCCGAGCCAGATGTTTCCTTTTTCGTCTTCTATGAGACTTCTTACATTTTCATCAATTAGCCCTTGCTTATGATTGTATATTTCTAGTGTTGGGTTACTGGTGTCACTGATATGTACGATACCAGCGCGTGTGGCAGCCCATAAGTTTCCTTCTGAATCAATGTATAATGCATTGACTGCATTTGATTCCATACCATTGGAAGTGTCGAAACGCATAATTCGCTTCCCTTCTGGTGAAAATACAATAAGCCCTTTGCCAAATGTGCCCAGCCATAGTTTCCCTTGACGATCTCGCTGGATACCGTGTATCATGATGTCTGGAAGTTGTTCGTTTATTTCTTTTTCTTCAACGATTTTTCCATTTTCATATGAATACAGTCCATTTTGTGTACCAATCCATATTTTATTATTTTCCTCATAAAAGCAGCAAATGTCTGCTCTTTTGTCTTCCATTTCTATTCGGGTAATTTCTTCTGTGTAGGGGTTACATGTTAATATCCCGTCTTTATATAATCCTAGCCAAATAGTTCCTTTTTTATCTTTAAAAATAACGGAAGCATGAGTATGTGGACTGGCTTTGGCAGTCAATGACAAGATTTTTTGAAGTTTCATGTCTGCACTGAATACAGCAATCTCATTTTCTCCTCCTAACCAAATGCGTGATTTATTGTCAATAGCAAGTCCCCATACCTGTTTGTCTGTCAAAGCACCATCTCTTAATGTATTATATGCTAATGTCTGGAATACAGGTTGGTTATAGCTGAGAAAATCTACACCTCCTCGGTAATTTCCTAACCAAATATTTCCGAATGAATCTTGCAAGAAACATTTGGCATTAGGAGATGAGATGCCATGCAGGTCATTGGTGACCCGTATATTCTGAAAATGCATGTTTTCGGGACTTGTGAATACGTTGTCATTGAGGTCGAGTATGCTTACTCCTCCCATGTGGGCGCATACCCACAATTTCCCGTCTCTGCTTTCGCCTATATCATTGATTTGATTAGATAAGAGTGAGTTGGGATTTTCTTGTTGGTTCTGAAAGGTGATAAATTGTTCTTTATGAGGGTTGAATAGTGCCAGTCCTTTGTCTGTACCAATCCAAATAGCGTTGGTTTTGCTAATGAATATGCAGCGTACGGTATTGTTAGGTAAGCTATATGGGTCTTCCGGATTGTGTTGGTAGACTTTTGCGGTTTGTTTCTGAATATCTATAACAGCCAGCCCTCCTTTATGAAGACCTACGTAAAGATGACCTTTTCCATCGTCGGTTGCACACCAGAAATTTCCTGACAATCCTTTAATATCTTTTGCCCAATAATGAGTTACTTCTTTAGTCTTATTGTCATAATAATCTATGCCTAGGTGATAATGGGTAATCCAAATACCTCCATCGGCTGCAGGGCTTAAGTCTGTGACGTCTCTGGTAATCATATCAGGAACGCCATTGGTGATGAAAGTTTGCTTTTCACAATCAAAAATGCTAATACCATCGCGTTGAGTTCCTACCCATACGGTGTTGTCTGCTTCATTGTAGTATAATACATTTTGTGCATTGCTTCCAATAGCTGAGTTTCCTATATTATATATTGTAAAATCCTTTCCATCAAATTTGCTGAGTCCGGATTCTGAGGCCATCCATATATACCCTTGTTTGTCTTGAATAATATCGACAATATAATTACTGACCATGCCGTCGGACATTGTTAATCGCTTGAAGGTATATTGAGGTTGTGAAAGGATAGAGTAGCACCATCCGAACAAGAAAAGAAATAGAACAATGCAGTTTTTCATGGCTTGCGATTTTTAGGCAAAAATACAATAAACTCTTTAGATTGAGAATTTGAGAGAATAGAAAAATATGTACCTAGAAATAAAAACAGACGAATTTTTTATGCTATGACGAATTTTTATTATTCGCTGAATGGACATTTCTGTTCAGTTACGGTATGTGAATATCTGTATAATAGGGCGTATATTTAAAAGGTGATTTATTTTTGGCTTTTTAATTAGATAGAATGACGAAAAAAACGATTCATTTGCTCATTTTTTCATTTATGACTGACTTAATATAGTATAATTTTGCGGCAGAAAATCTAATTAATTTGAAAAGCAATGAAAGTAGATTCAGTAAAAAACAATCGAAGAGCATTATTTGCTTTGCTGTTGTGTTCAGGATTTATTGCTTCACATCCGTTAACGGTGTTTGCAAGCAGTAATGAGGTTCAAGCTACTCAGCAACAAAATTTGACAGTGTCTGGTGTCGTAAAAGACAATGCGGGGGAACCAGTAATTGGAGCTAGTATTGCCGTTAAAGGAGGTACTACAGGTACTATATCCGATATCGACGGTAAGTTTTCTTTAAATGTTGCAAAAGGGGCTATTCTTGAAGTATCTTTCATCGGCTACAAGACCCAGGAGTTTAAGATTGATTCTTCCAAATCATTGAACATTGTTTTGAAAGATGATACTGAAATGTTGGATGAGGTTGTTGTTGTCGGTTATGGTACAATGCGTAAGAAAGACTTGACAGGTTCTGTTGTGCAAATTAATCCAACTAAGATTGCTGACCAAAATCCGACTTCTGTACAAGATGTATTACGAGGAACTCCAGGTTTGCAGATTGGTTATGATGCTTCGGCAAAAGGTACAGATGCTTCTATCCAATTGCGTGGTCAGAACTCTTTAGGTACCAATGCCAGTCCGATGATTGTGTTAGATGGTATGCCTTTCTATGGTGAACTTTCTGAAATTAATCCGGACGATATTGCACAGATTGATGTGTTGAAAGATGCTTCTTCTGCGGCTATCTATGGTGCCAAGGCTGCTGCGGGTGTTATTATCATTACTACAAAGAAAGGTAAGGAAGGAAAACCTGTTATTAATGTAAGTGCAAACCTTTCGGTAGTTAATAAATCTGATTACCGCGACTATTATGATGCTGCTGGATATCTTAAATTCCATCAGGATTGGCGTAAAATGTATTATACCTATGGCCAGGGAGAAGATGGCTTGTATGGCTATTATCAAGCGAAAGATGGTAATGGTAACGTCCTGTATCCTGAAGGTTACTTTGATGACCCCCGCACTATGTCGGAAAGTGAGCAGCAGAAGTGGATGACTAATGTAGGTGCTAGTGGTATTGGTCCGTCAGATGGTGAGACAGCGCTGAATTTGTTTGCTCGTCGTTTACAATTCTACAATTCTCCGTTGATGATGGATAATTTCTTGAATGGACGTATGGTCGATTGGAATGATGCCACATTCCGTACCGGATTCAATCAAGATTATAATGCTAGTATTTCGGGTGCTACTGAACGTGTGAACTACTACTTCTCACTAGGGTATGTGAACAATGAAGGTGCCGTACAGGGGAATGAATACAATGCATTCCGTTCAAACATGAAAATCAATGCGAAAATCACAGATTGGTTGGAAGTAGGTGCCAATGTGAACTTCCAGGATCGTTCAGATGGCGATATTCAGGTTTCGTTGGGAAGCAATTATTGGGATGCCAATATGTTGCGTAACTCTCCATACGCTTCTATGTATGATGAGGATGGAAATTATGAACAATATCCTATGTCTGGTCTGCCTTCTAATGGTGGTTATAACTACTATTTTGACCGTCAATACTATGATTTGGAAAAAGGTTACACTGTATTGAATACAATTTTCAATGCCAAAATCACTTTGCCGGCAGGTTTCACTTATTCATTTAATATTGCTCCTCGATACCAGTGGTATTATGACCGTTATTGGATGTCTGCCGATCTGCCTGATGCATCTGCATCTAGCCGAGGAGTAAATCGCGGATGGAGTAAGAATTTTGACTGGAACTTGAATAACACTATTACATGGGACAAGACATTCGGCGATCACCATTTTACTGCTACATTAGTACAGGAAGCAGAAGAGCACCGTTATTGGAGCGATAATATCAATGCACGTAATATTACTCCGAGTGACGCCTTGGGCTTCCACTATACATCGGGTGCCAACAAGAGTCAGAGTAGTTTCAGTACCAACGATACACACTATACGGCAGCTTCTTATCTTGGTCGTTTGTTCTATGGATTGAAAGACCGTTATATGATAACTGGAACTTTCCGTCGTGATGGTTATTCTGGTTTTGGTGCTAATAATCCATGGGGTAACTTCGGTTCTGTGGGTGTTAGCTGGGTATTCTCTGAAGAAAAATTCATGTCTGCCACTCGCGACTGGTTCGATATGGGTAAGTTACGTTTGTCATGGGGTACCAACGGTAACCGTGAATTCGGCGATGTATATTCTACATTGGCTAACCTGGCTTTGGCAGGAGGAAACATGGTGTACTACCAGAATGGTAATTCCAATGTGGTTAATCCGCTTTATATGAGCCGCCTGGCTGCTCCTAACTTGGAATGGGAAAAGACAAAAGCATGGAACGTTGGTTTGGACCTTTCTTTCTTTAACGGAAGATTGACAGCCAACATGGATTATTATTTCAAGAAGACCACTGATATGATTATGAGTCAGCGTCTGCCGAATTTCTCTGGATTTGGATCTATTATGGCTAACTTGGGTGAAGTACAGAACCAAGGTTTTGAAATCGCACTTAATTCTACCAACATTCAGAACAAGGACTTTACTTGGAATACTTCTGTAGGTTTCTCTATTAATAAGAACAAAATCAACCACATCTACTACGACTACGATGAAAACGGAGTAGAAAAGGATGATACATCTAACGGATGGTTTATTGGACAGCCTATCGGTACCATCTGGTATTATGAAACAGATGGTGTATGGCAGAACACACCGGAAGACATTAAGGCTGCCGCACTGGTAGGACAGAAACCGGGTGACCCGAAAGTTGTAAATAATTATACGGAGGATGATCAGATTTTGGAAGATGGAACTCGTATCCCGGTATATAACGATAACGATAAAGTATACCAAGGTACTACAGCTCCTCCTATCTATTGGAACATGCGCAACGACTTCACTCTGTGGAAAGATTTGACACTCTCTATTTCATTGTACTCATACATGGGACACAAGAGTCGCGCAGGTTACTGGTTGAACCAGGAAAACGGAGGTTCACAGGTAACAAACGGATTTAACGTAGCAGCTAGAGAATATTGGACTCCGGATAATCCGACAAATGATTATTGCCGTTTGGAAGCAGTAGGTCCTAATACTGGTTTGTCTGGAGGCGTTGATAAAGTCTATAACCGTAGCTTTGTTCGTTTGGATGACATCACTATCGGTTATACGTTGCCGAGAAAATGGACACACAAGTTTATGGTAGACCGCATTCGTCTGACTGCCACTTGCAAGAATGTTTGTACGATTGACGGTTGGGAATACGGTGATCCGGAAACAGGTGGATTGGCTACACGTTCCTTTAACTTTGGTATTAACGTAACACTCTAATTACTGAAAAAACATTATGAAAACAATAAATACAATATTTACAAAAGGATGTATGGTGCTGGCTTCAGCTGCGCTGCTTACTACTGGATGTACGGATGACTTCCTGAAGCAAGACCCCTTGTCATTCTATAATCCTGAAAATACCTATACGACCGAATCAGGATTGAAGGCTGCCATGGCAATGTGTGACTATGGTTTGAAGGAAATGTTGATGGATGGTAACTCGAATGTTCTTCCTATGGCTTCTCTTTATTTTATGACTGATATTGGTTTGTATGCTAAAACAGATGCAAATCCTGTACAGGCAGACTTCGCTAATATCATTACTCCTACTTCCGGTATGGCAGGTGGGGGTGACTTAAACGCTATGCAACGTTTTTGGGATCGTACCTGGAACAGTGTTACTTTTGCTAATACAATTATTTCGAATGTAGATAAGGTAGAAGGCTTGGATCCTACTTTACGCGACGAGTATCTGGGTCGTGCTTATTTCCATCGTGCTTATGCTTACTATCATGGTGTATTGTTGTTTGGTGATATTCCTTTGATTACAAAATTGATTGAAGTTCCTAAGCAAAACTATAAATCAACCAGTAAGGAAGCCATCTTTAAAATGTTGGTACATGATTTGGAATTTGCAGTAGAACATGTACCGCCTCAGAAAGAGATTGGTTACATTGGAACGGTGAATCAAGAAGCTTGTATGCAGCTCCTTATTAAATGCTATCTGGTAGTAGGAGAATATGCAAAGGCTGAAGCGATGGCTACAGACTTGATTAATAACCATGGACTGGCACTTATGAAAGCGCCGTTTGGTACCAATGTACCTTCAGGTAATCCAGAAACATGGCCTGTAGAACGTAACGTAATTTGGGACTTGCATCGTGGTGTCAATATTACCGATGCTTCAAATACGGAAATGATTATGCCGATTCTGAACTATTATACAGAAGGTTTTATTTCTTATCCGCAAATGCGTGCTATGTGTGTGCACTGGAGTAATGGTGACATTGTTGATCCTCATAATATAGGCTCTCCAACTTATAACTATGCACGTACTGATGATAAATATAATGCAGAGTTGGATTGGTTGCGTGCTTTAGGTCGTGGAATCGGTTGTTTCCGTACATCTTATCACTACAACCAGACTATCTGGAACTACGACGGTGAAACAGACTGGCAGGATTTGCGCCACAACCGTGAAAAGGGTAACTGGGTAGAGATGACCGACTTGAAATACAACAATCCTTCTTCTGAGTTTTATGGACAGAATATGATGCTTTATGCGCCGGAAGACTGGGGATGGGATGAAGAGAAAAATGAACCTTTAATTAAGAAAGGACAATTGCTTTGTAAAGATACTATCCGTAGCTGGTTCCCGACTCCGTTGTATAAGGTTTATATCCTCGACCAGAGTGCAGAGGAGAATATGAATGCCAATCAGTTTAACGGTGCGACAAAAGGTAATAATGTATCTAACGGTAACTTGTATCTGTTCCGTTTGGCAGAAACTTATCTGTTGCGTGCAGAAGCTAAGTTCTATCAGGGTAATGCAACAGGAGCAGCTGAAGATGTTAATGAAATTCGTCGCCGTGCCAATGCTAAGAAGATGTTTACAACGGTAACAATTGGAGACATTTGTGATGAACGTGCACGCGAACTTTACCTGGAAGAATGGCGTCAGCCTGAGTTAACCCGTATCTCTTGGTGCTTAGCAAAGAGCGGTCAACCGGATGAATGGGGTGATACTTATGATTTGGCTACTTGGGACAAACAAAGTGGTACAGACCTGAACGGTGGTAGCTATTGGTACAAGCGTACAACTCGTTACAGTATTTTCAACCATGGTCCTATTACATCTAAGGTTGAAATTAATTATCAGGTTGACAAACGTAACTTGTTCTGGCCTATTCCTAATTCTGCTATTACCGCGAATACTGGTGCTCAACTTCGTCAGAATTACGGCTATGATGGATATGACGATAGCGTATTTATGTTCGATAATTGGGAGGATGCTGTTGCTGATGAGGAAACAGCTAACTAAAGAAGGATAAGTAATTTCTAATAAAAAACGTCTTGATGTTTTGCATCAAGACGTTTTTTTATTAGAAAATTGTCTGTAGTTCAATCTCTTCTGAAAGTCTAGGCTTTTTATTGCGAAAATCTGACTCTCTTTTTTATATCTCCCTTCTCTAAACCGTAGGTTTCGCATTGCGAAAACCTATGTTTCCCTGCTAGAAAACGTAGGTTTCTCGATGGGAAAACGTATAAAGCTCTTTGGTGCAATGCACTATTCACAAAAGGTTTTTATAAAAGAAAAAAGAAAGAGGACATAAGAATGATATAAGTCGGGATAAGAGGAAATAAAAAGGCATTGCCTGTGAGTTCCAAACCTCAGGCAATGCCTTTCTTTATATCAATACCGATAAACTAATTATCCGATATTCTTCACTTTAATCAGGTATTCAGCAATCTGAACGGCATTCAGAGCGGCACCTTTCTTAATCTGGTCGCCTACAATCCAGAAAGTCAAACCGTTTTCGTTAGCCAGGTCTTTACGGATACGACCTACATATACAGGGTCTTTTCCAGCCAGGAACAACGGCATCGGATATTCTTTCTTTTCCGGGTTGTCCATCAGTACCAGACCTTCGCCGTTGGCAAATGCTTCGCGGGCTTCTTCTACAGATACCGGACGTTCTGTTTCAATCCAGATGCTTTCTGAGTGTGAACGAAGTGCAGGAACACGTACGCAAGTTGCACTAACCTGTACATCTGAGTGCATGATTTTACGTGTTTCATTGTACATCTTCATTTCTTCTTTGGTATAACCGTTGTCTGTGAACACGTCAATCTGAGGAATCAGGTTGAATGCCAGCTGATAAGCGAATTTTTCTACAGTGACAGGTTCTCCAGCCAATACCTGACGGTACTGTTCGTAAAGTTCGTCCATGGCAGCTGCACCGGCACCACTGGCAGCCTGGTAAGTAGATACGTGTACACGTTTGATATGAGTTAGGTTTTCGATAGCTTTCAGAGCTACAACCATCTGGATAGTCGTACAGTTAGGGTTGGCAATGATGCCACGTGGACGGTTCAGCGCGTCTTCTGCGTTGACTTCGGGCACTACCAGAGGAATATCGTTTTCCATACGGAAAGCGCTGGAGTTGTCAATCATCACAGCACCGTATTTAGTGATGGTTTCTGCAAACTCCTTAGAAGTTCCCGCACCGGCTGACGTAAAGGCGATGTCTACTCCTTTGAAATCATCGTTGTGCTGCAGAAGTTTTACTTCGATTTCTTTACCGCGAAAAGTGTATTTTCGTCCGGCACTTCTTGACGATCCGAACAACAACAGTTCATCCACCGGGAAGTTTCTTTCATCGAGCACACGCAGGAACTCCTGTCCTACGGCTCCGCTTGCACCAACAATTGCTACTTTCATTTCTTATGTTTCTTGTTTAAGTTAATAAATTCCGTGATTGTATTGCTTTCTGTATTTTAGTTAGATACTTTTGTCTTCTCCTTGTATCCTTTGAACCGCAAAATTAAAACATTTTGGAATACCAAAGGGGAAATACGGAACTTTTTTCGTATTTTTGTCCATAAATTTAAACCGAATAAACCGAACAGCTCATTATCTATGGAAGAATTGTTAGATTTTTTTCATCTCAATATAGATTTTCCCATCACTGACCCCACCTGGATTTTTTTCCTTGTGTTGGTCATCATCCTGTTTGCTCCGATTGTATTGGAACGTCTGCGCATTCCGCACATCATCGGAATGATTCTGGCAGGTATCGTTATCGGGGAACATGGATTCAATATTCTGGCGCGCGACAGCAGTTTTGAGCTTTTCGGTAAGGTAGGACTGTATTATATCATGTTCCTGGCCGGATTGGAAATGAACATGGAGGATTTCAAGAGTATCCGTGTGAAGGCTACGGTGTTAGGCTTGCTGGCCTTTATCTTCCCGCTGGGTATCGGTGTGTGGACTAACCTGAACTTGCTGGGATACGGACTGATTACTTCTGTGCTGCTGGCCAGTATGTATGCTTCGCACACTTTGATAGCTTATCCGATTGTGATTCGTTACGGTATCAACCGGCAGCGAGCTGTCAGCATTGCGGTGGGAGGTACGGCGGTGACGGATACGCTGACCTTGTTGGTTTTGGCCGTCATTGCAGGTATGTACAAGGGCGATACCTCGGATATGTTTTGGGTGTGGCTGGTGCTGAAAGTCGTGGTGCTGAGCGTGGTGATTATGCTGACGTTCCCTCGCATCGGACGCTGGTTCTTCCGTCGTTACAGTGACCAGGTGGTACAGTATATCTTTGTGATGGCCATGGTCTTCTTGGGGGCCGGATTGATGGAGCTGATTGGTATGGAAGGAATCTTAGGCGCCTTCCTGGCCGGGCTGGTGCTGAACCGTCTGATTCCGCATGTTTCTCCGTTGATGAGTCACCTGGAGTTTGTGGGAAATGCGTTGTTTATTCCTTATTTCCTTATCGGGGTGGGAATGCTGATAAACGTGAATGTGTTGTTCGGCCATATCGATTCCATTAAGGTGGCTGGTGTCATGATTGTGGTAGCGCTGTTAGGCAAATGGATTGCTTCGTGGCTGACACAGAAAATATATCGCATGAAGGCAGTAGAACGGGAACTGATGTTCGGATTGAGTAATGCGCAGGCTGCGGCTACCCTGGCGGCGGTACTGGTGGGTTACAACATTATTCTGCCCAGTGGAGAGCGCTTGTTAAACGAAGATGTACTGAATGGTACCATTCTGCTGATTCTGGTGACGTGTGTGGTCAGCTCGTTTATTACGGAACATGCGGCCAAACGAATTGCGATGGATGATGCAGAGCTGGATGAAGAAAAAGAACAGCAAAAGGAACGTATCCTGATTCCTGTGGCCAATCCGGACACACTGGATAAACTGATGCAGCTGGCGCTGGTGGTACGTGATGAAAAGCGGACGGATAATCTGGTGGCATTGAATGTGATTAATGATAACAATGATTCTGTGCGGTTGGAGATGCGGGGAAAGAGAAGCCTGGAAAGGGCGGCTCAGATTGCTGCGTCGGCCAATGTCTTTCTGAAAACAGTGTCGCGTTTCGACTTGAATATTGCTACGGGTATTTTACATACAGCTAAGGAAACTGAGGCGACTACGATTGTCATTGGTTTGCACAACAAGGCCAATATCGTGGATTCATTCTTCGGTAATTTGACAGAAGACTTGCTGAAGAATACTTATCAGCAGGTGATGATTGCTCGCTTTCTGATGCCGGTCAATACGTTGCGGCGTATCATTGTGGCGGTACCTCCTAAATCGGAATTTGAGCACGGCTTTGTAAAATGGATTACGCACTTGTGCCGCATGAGCAGTCAGCTGGGATGTCGTCTGCATTTCTTTGCCCATCCTCAGACCTTGGGGTATATCAAGGGATATATTCAGAAGAAGCACAAGGATGTGATGACGGAATACCAGGAACTGGATAACTGGGACGACTTGCTGATTATTACAGGGCAGGTGAATTACGATCATCTGCTGGTTATTGTCAGTTCACGAAGAGGGTCTATTTCGTACGACTCTTCTTTTGAACGCTTGCCCATGCAGGTATCCAGATATTTTAATAACAACAGTATCATGCTGCTGTATCCTGACCAGAAGGGTGACCCGAATGAAACACTGAGTTTTGCCGATCCGCGTGGATGGGCCGAAACGCAGTATTATGACAAGGTGGGCAACTGGTTTTATAAATGGTTTAAGAAAGATTCATGAGCGAAGAAAATAAGAAAGAATGGCAGCAGCGCACGGAATTGCTGTTAGGTGAAGAGAAGATGGAGCGTCTGCGTAAGGCGCATGTGCTGGTGGTAGGCTTGGGAGGAGTAGGTGCATATGCGGCTGAAATGATTTGTCGTGCCGGAGTGGGACGGATGACGATTGTAGATGCCGATACGGTACAGCCGAGTAACATCAACCGTCAGTTGCCGGCCACTCATTCCGTAATTGGCCGACCGAAGGCAGAGGTATTGGCCGCCCGTTTCCGGGATATCAATCCGGAACTGGATTTGACGGTACTCCCGGTTTATCTGAAGGATGAGGCGATTCCGCAGTTGTTGGACAGTGCTTCGTTCGATTTTGTGGTAGATGCCATTGATACGGTAGCTCCTAAGTGCTATCTGATTTATCATGCCTTGCAACGCGGATTGAAGATTGTCAGCAGCATGGGAGCCGGAGCCAAACGGGATATCACGCAGATTCGTTTTGCGGATTTGTGGGATACGTATCATTGTGGGTTGAGCAAGGCGGTGCGTAAGCGTTTGCAGAAAATGGGTATGAAGCGGAAGCTGCCGGTGGTATTCAGCACGGAGCAGGCCGATGCAAATGCCGTGATATTGGTAGATGATGAGCAGAACAAGAAGTCTACCGCAGGAACCGTCAGCTATATGCCGGCCGTATTCGGATGCTATCTGGCAGAGTATGTAATTCGTAAATTGTAAAGTCGTATGATTCAGTTGGAAGGGATAACCAAAAGTTTTGGTGCACTTCAGGTGTTGAAGGGGATTGACCTTGAAATCGGGAAAGGTGAAGTGGTCAGTATTGTGGGTCCCAGTGGGGCAGGAAAGACTACCTTGCTGCAAATTATGGGTACACTCGACAAGCCGGACGGAGGACGAATTATATTGAACGGCACGGAGGTGAACCGTCTGAAAGAAAAAGAGCTTTCTGCCTTCCGGAACCGGGAAATCGGTTTTGTTTTTCAGTTTCACCAGCTGTTGCCTGAGTTTACGGCGGTAGAGAATGTCATGATGCCGTCTTTGATTCAAGGCAAGTCGGCGGGAACTGCCCGAAAGGAAGCATTGGATTTATTGGATTTCCTGGGATTGTCGGAGCGGGCCACGCATAAGCCGGCAGAACTTTCGGGTGGCGAAAAGCAGCGTGTGGCTGTAGCCCGTGCTTTGATGAATCATCCTTCGGTAATCTTGGCGGATGAGCCTTCCGGAAGTCTGGATACGCAGAACAAGGGAGAATTGCATCGCTTGTTCTTTGAACTGCGTGACAAGTTAGGGCAGACTTTTGTCATCGTAACGCACGATGAGGAGCTGGCCACGCAGACCGACCGTACCATTCATCTGGTAGACGGACGGATTGTATAAGATAAAAAAATCCCGTCCCGGTATGTATACCGGCGGACGGGATAAATTTTTCCTCGATTTATTAGCTTTTTAGAAAGAAAGGTGTACGATTTCCGGATTGTGGTCGGAAAGGAATTTCTTTGCTTCCCGATTCTCTTCAGGAATGTAGCTGCGCTGTACCTCTATTTGAGGAGTGACAAATATGAAGTCAATTTTCTCACATGAATCGGCAGGAATGCGTCCGAAGTCATGGAAAGTATAGCTGGCACCTTCTTGCTGGAGAGCTGTCTTATGCGCATCCTTCAGAACGAAACTGTTGCCGGTGATGGTCTGGTAGGCTTCCGACTGGTCGGATACGTTGAAGTCTCCTGTAACTACGGCAGGCTGGTCGCCTACGATTTCTTTTATTTTCTCAATAATCAGCAAAGCGCCTTTTTTACGGGCTTCTGTTCCCACATGGTCGAAGTGCGTATTGATGGCCATAAAGATTTTTCCGTTGGTTTTGTCTTTCAGCTTGGCCCAGGTGGCAATACGGGTGCAGGCACCGTCCCATCCGATGAAGCCTACACTGTCGGGGTATTGTGACAGCCAGAAGGTATTGTTGTCCAATAATTCAAAACGGTCTTTTTTATAGAACAGAGGGGCATATTCGCCTTGTGTCTTTCCGTCTTCTCGTCCCACGCCGACTTCGGCATATTCTGGCAGACGGGCTTTCAGGTCTTCAAGCTGGTGGTGCAGGACTTCCTGCATGCCTACAATGTCCAAATTTTGTGCCTTGATGAAATTGGCTACGGTGTCCTTTCTATATGTCCAGCTGTTCAGACTGTCGTAGGGATTGTCGTAGCGGATGTTGAAGGTGCTCCATGTGATTTCACTGGTTGGTTGGGGAGAGTGGCATGAAGCGATGGTCATGCACAAAGAGAGTCCCAGAAAACTTCCTAAAATAGTGTAGAGTTTCATAGATATAAAGTTTAATGATATATGTTTTTCCTATAAAACAAGTCACGGCGGTTTACCACTTACTTTGCGGCGTAAAAATAAAAATATTTTTAGTTTTTCTTTATAGGGAAGGCAGTGTGAGTATATGAGTTTTTTATGCTATCTTTGGCGGAAATAAAGAGTTGTTATGAGTCATATAAAATTAGGAAAATATAATCAGCTGGAAGTAGTGAAGGAAGTGGATTTCGGGGTGTACCTCAATGGAGATGAGGACGGTGAAATCTTGCTTCCGAAACGTTATGTGCCCGAAGGTACCAAGCCGGGAGACATTCTGAATGTATTTATTTACCTCGATATGGAGGAGCGTCTGGTCGCTACTACACTGCAGCCTTATGTACAGGTGGGTGAATTTGCCTGTCTGCAGGTGGCATGGGTCAATCAGTTCGGTGCCTTTCTTGACTGGGGACTGATGAAAGACTTGTTCGTGCCTTTCCGTGAGCAGAAGATGAAGATGCAGAAAGGAATTATCCGCCCACTCGTTTTCACCAGCGTGCCGCGGAAAGCAACGATGGCCTTTCCGTCCGGCTTGACAAAACAGATGGCTTTCGTTTTTCCCGCGTCTCCGCCGTGCATGGCGGTACTCTCTCTGTCAATTTTCAGGGAGCAAAGGTTCGGATTATTCTTCATGCTCTGGATCATGGCAGCCCACTCATATCCACTCGTCAAGCCGCCGTCAACCGTCTGATCGCCGCATTGTATCAGCTTATCCATGACCTCCGGTGTGAATTGATCCAGCATCTGTCCGACCGTTTTATAGCTGGCAATATCCAGGTTTTTTCCGATGGCTTCTCTGAAATTACTGTCAATATATGTCAAGTTTTCGAGCAGGAGGAGTTCTTCTACTGATATATCCATGCTATCACTCTTTTCTGTTCAAAACATCTTTCATTCTCTCAGAGGATATCCACCGTCCCGCCTGTGCTCACCGTGCAGTGATATTGCAGCGTATACGTGTCCTCATTCAAATAGCTGTACTGATTGAATTCGGAGATTTCCTCCAATTTTTCCGAAGATTCCACCAACGTCACCAGATGGTCGCCGGAGTAACCATTTTCCGCACACCACGCACCGAACGCTTCGCAGAATTCTTTCATTTTTTCATCCGTCAGATTCAGATAAAAGTAAATATGACAGCTTCCGCTGCAGTTTCCGGCGATCTTTCCGGCTGCCGCGTCATCCGTGCTTTCGAGCGTTGTTTTTACGGAATCCGGCCCGATGACCAGCACATTTCCCGACTGAAAATAGTCCTTTACATATTGCGCAATTGCTTCCTCATAATAAGGACGCACATATACTCCGATATAATTATCCGTAAACGTTCCATTTTCGTTATAACCCGCCGGACGCACCGTAACGATGTCCCTGCTGGAGGAACCGCCGCGAGGGTACACGGACAGCCACTCGGTATCAAAATAGCCCGCCGAATACTCCAGATAGCGGAACTCCACGCCGGGGTATTTTTCATCCAGATAGCACAGCATCTTTTCCATACGGCAAATCGCGCGCTTCTGCGTCTGTGTCAATTTGTCGTATTCCTGCGGCAGGTTCTCCTTTTTCAGAATCTCCCGCTGGCGCTCGGAGAGCTCCAGATGCTCCGGCGGTAAGTCCAGTCTGTTTGTCTTTGTATCCTCACGGTTATCCATTCTTCCGCTGCACCCCCATAATCCAAATAGGATAAGCCCTGCGCAGAAAAGCGCAAGCACTTTTTTATAATATCTCATCGCGTCAATATACCTCCCTTCGTTCACAGGTGCTGTCAACCCTTCCAGTCCTTTGCCGCACCGTTATCCGCCTGTTCAAACAGCAGGCTACCGGTTCGGATGGCCTGTGCCGTCCTTTCAAACAGCTCTGCCATCGCCTCACCGAGCTTCTGCATATCTTCAGCGGCAGTCTGAAGCTCCTGCACCATTGCGCCCCTGGAGCTTGAAAGGGAAAGAGACAGCGTTCTGCAGCGAACCTGCCGGCTCATTTTTGCGCTTTGTACTTCTCTGAACCGGAATGGAGAGCAGCTCTCT
>OHBJ01001173.1_pt1 | contig 17943 bp, 19 predicted proteins | sample 1577241 | NCBI WGS metagenome assembly OHBJ01 (sample SAMEA3541594, study PRJEB24748) | human gut metagenome | biome: human gut; feature: human-associated habitat; material: faeces | place: China | collected 2012 | reverse complement strand
TTCTGAAAGGCGACCCCAAAGAAGTGGCGAAAGTCCTTCAGGAAAACCGTATCCGTGTTGACAGAAGCGTGATTGAGTTCACGCCCTGTCAGCAGGACTCGGTTCTTGATGCCGACAGCATCGCCACGCTCCGCGAGGCGTTAGAAGCAAGTGAAAAGTCTTGCCAAGAAATGGCGGAGGGCCATGTAGAACTTGCAGCTGTTACGCGAGATATTCTCGCCATCGTTGCCGAGAAAGGGGTAACCGTTCCCGAAGACCTTGCGGCCCGACTTGCTCAGTTCGGTATCGACGTTCCCAAAATCGCCGAAACCGTTCCCGATGCGGTCGAAACAGCCGATAATACCGACGAAAGTGTACCCGAAACCGTTCCCAAAGAACCCGAAACCGTGGAAGATAACAAGACCGTGGATGCCGGAATCGACATGAAAGAAGTCAATCTCGACGACGTAAAAGACGTCGAAGAGGTAGACACAAAAGCGGTTCCGGCACCGACAGAGAAGAAATCCCGACGTTCTAAAAAATCAGAGTGACAATGCTCATCGACTGTTCTTATTTCACAAAAGGGCCGCGACACATTCTTAACGCCTCTCTTGGCACAATTCCCAACGCCAACGCCATAGAGGTCAACGCCGCCATCGAGGCCTATATCGAAGAGAATCAGGAGCTCTTTCTTGCCCGGATTCTCGGACATAGCCTCGGCAACCGTGTCAATGCCTATCTCGTATGTCTCGACGATGACGAAAAGCCCGTGCGCAATGCAAATATTGACGCTGTTTGCGAGCATCTGCGTGAGCCTTTCGCGGACTATGTATTTTTCCACATCCTCCGCAATATGAACACGCAAAGCACTATGACCGGCCTCGTCAGGCTGAAATGTGCCAATGTATATGTTGCGCCGCTTCGTCGTCAGGTCAGTGTGTGGAATACCATGGTAGATAAGAACAGACTGTTTGCCCGGTGGAGCGAGTCTGCCGACTGTCCGATCGCCGGTATAAGCGTCGACGATAATCTGCTTACCAAAATCAACAGCCTCAATCTATGAGACCCGACAGACAGAGAAGTCACGAAATCATAGAAATATTGGCCGATGTAGTCAGACTGACTTCCGTCGGCTGCAATATCTCCGTGATGGACGGCAAAGGAAGCTTCAGGACAATACAGTGCCCGGAGATCAACTACACTTTTGGCAACGCGCAATATGTCAAGGATAAGCTCGATGAACTGAGCAAGACTGTCCATGGCAATGAGATGAAGTTCCCCCTCATAGCTCTGTTCTGTCCGTTCAATGAGCAGCGCAATTCCCCTGACTGTTACACCAAAGCAAAAGTCCGAATCCTGATAGCCTGCTCAACTGCAAAAACGTGGAGTAACGAACAGCGGCTGACAACATCATTCCAGAACATATTACGGCCTATTTACCGCCGTTTCCTCAATGCTCTGAAAGAAGATGGCAGGCTGGATATTTCCTACAGCGGGCAGATTGCACACGAATACTCTGAAAACTACTCTTATGGCCGATATGGGGCGTTCACGGGCACCGGGGAAGAAGTGAGCGAACCCATTGACGCCATTAACATCACCAATCTTGAAATAAAAGTCAAACAACCAAATTGCAGAAGACAATGAGAAAACTCAGAAAGTGCGGCAACGCACAGTTCAACACGGGTATCACCAAATGCCCGCCCAACTTCGGTAAAAAAAGGATGGCCATTATTGTTCCCAAGGGCACCAAGCTCCCGGCCAATCTGACGGCCGACGCTCTCGAAGAGCTCGCCCATTCCGCAAACAATACAAGGATATATGGCGTTTTCGACTTCGTAGAATACGCGAAGAACGGCGGCGAAGTCCAGACCTCTGCGAACGGCTACGGGCCCGAAGAGATCACCGGCATCTCAGCTCTTAAAGAGACCTTCACCCTCAGGAAGTACGCGCCCGAACTTCATGCGTCATTCGTGCGCGCGGGCAACCGCGAATGGGGCGCCTACTTCATCGACGAGGACAATATCCTCTACGGCGAGAACGACGGCACCGACACCCTCGCGCCTATCGACATGTCGTGTATCTACACCGATGTGACGCCAAGTCCGACATCGTCGGCCGCTGCCACAATGTCCGTCACATTCGCATACGCCGACGTCAAAAAAGCATATTCGAACTATGACTATGTCCCCCTCGGGTTCAACGCTCAGAATCTTGTTCTCGGGCTTATGAACGTCCGGCTGGAGAAAGTTGGCGACACAGGCAACAGCTACAAGATGTACGAGGTTGTCGGCGGATATGATGTCACCGACATCTACGGCCCGTTGATCGCGACTGCCGGAAGCACAGTCGTCAACGGAACGACTACGGCCGTAACATACGACGAGGCTACCGATACGCTCACTGTTGCCGCCGGCAGCGGAAGCACGCCCATCAGTCTTAAATCGCCTTCGGTATTGTATGACAACGGTATCAAAGGCATCGAGCAGGTTACGGCATGATTTTCGAAGGTGTCAATTTCAACGATGATGAGGTCAGGAAGCTGAGCCTGGAGGAATTCGAGCAGCAGCATATCGGACTCTTCTGGCGAGACCGCGACGAAGCAACCCGTAAGAAAATGCTCGCCCAGGCATACGGCCTCATCTGTAAACCAGCCGGACGCACCAAGCGGAAAACGGATAAGTAATCATTCGGGGCGGGGATTTTATGACTCCGCCCCTCTGCTGTTTCACCTATGGACATCGAAAAAGTAACCGACATCATCCATAAGATCTCTGAAGGGTTCGAAGAGGCATGTCTTAAATGTCTCGATGACCACTCGGGAATAATTGCTGACGCAGTCAGAGAGCAGCTTGAGAGCGGACAGGACGGTAACGGCGCTCCCCTCTCACCTACCTATCTTGAGGATGATTATTTCAGGAACAGAAAAATACCCTGGCACAGAACCGACGAGGATACCGGCAAGACATACGTCGGCGCCGAGGGCTATCGTGACTGGAAGCGGGATATTACGCCGCCGATGAAAGGGACTATGCTCGGGTTGCCGCCGCGTCCCGCAGATGTTCCCAATCTGCGCATCGACGGCACTTTCCATAGCGCCATCAATGCAAAACGTGTTGGTGATGTCATTGTCATAGATCCCGGCAACGGCAGAGGCCCCGCGATCGTCAGCAAATATTCTGACTCAATCCTCGATATTGGCCCCGTGGCAGTTGAATACTTCATCTCGACTTTCATGCTTCCAGCAATTGATTCATTCCTCAAAGAATGCGGTTACCGATGAGCTGCGGGTGCGAACATAAAAAGCTTGCAAGTGAATACCAGCGCATGTGGCGGCTCGCTAAAGCGACTGCCCGGTTGCAGGGAAATACCGTCGCACTGTATCGCAATGACGACGGCACCTTCGGGATCAGTCCCGATTTAGAGATTAAGAAAAACGTTATGGAGTTCATAACACCATACTAACCCAAACAATTAACCACAAAAAGCATTACATTATGGCTGATGTCAAAATAACAGATCTCGTCCCTCAGGAGACTATAGATCAAGTCAAACGGCTCGACAGCGAAATTAACAAGCTGTACGACGACTATGCCAAAACGGCAATGGATATGGCCAAAGGCCTCGAACTCAAAGTCAAGGTGATAGGCGACATCGACAAGCTCCAGAACCTGCATATCGAAAAGACAACGCAGGCTGCCGAGATTGCCAAAAAGATCAACGCTGCCATGGCCGAACAGCAGCAGGTCTTAGCCAACACCACCAACACCATCCAGCGCCATCTCGCGGAACAGGAGCGCTCCAACAAGGCCCAGCGCGAGGCATATACCGATACAGAGAAATTCAAGGCTCTGCTTGAAAAGGTCAACGGTTCATATCAGGATCGCATTAGGCGGTCAGTTCAATTAGACGATGAGCTTAAGGAGGCAAAAGCTCGTGAAAGCGCTCTCAACGCTGAATATAAAAAAGGCCTCATCGATAAAGATCGCTATGTCGAAGTTATGACAGAACTGAGGGCTGAGACTCGTGCTCTCAAACAGGAGCAGTCTGACCTGAATCTTCATCTCAAGAACGAAGAAAGGGAAGCCAACTCTGTTGAGAACTCATATCGCAATCTATCCCAGCGGCTGGAGCTGATGAGGAAAGCCTATAGAGATATGACCGACGAAGAAAAGGAGAAGCCCTTGGGTAAAGAAGTAGAAGCTGCCATACAAAGTCTTAATGCGCATCTTATCGACTGGGATGCGGACATGGGAGTGCATCAGCGCAATGTCGGCAACTATGCTATAGCTAACAGCGGCCTGAAAAAGAACTATGAGGAACTTGTTGGCGCGCTTGCTGAATTGCAGGCGCAGTATGGCAAGATGAGCGAGGCCGAGAAAGCGTCCGAGGAAGGGCAAAAGCTTGCTCAGAGCATCAATGAAGTATCGTCATCTGCCCGCGACACGAAGCAGGCTCTTGAAGAGCATAATCAAGCTCTGGAGGAAGCCCGACGTTCTTTGGGAGAGACCGGTGGCAAGACGTCAAGCGTCAAGCGTGACCTTAAAGAGCTTGTGCTTGAGATTGCCAACCTGACCATCGAGTATCAGAGTCTATCAGAAGAAGAGCAGGCGTCAGCTGACGGACAGGCGCTTGCAGACCATATCCGCGACCTCACCGAAAAGGCCGGTGTTTTGAAAGATGCTATAGCAGACACAAATCAGGCTATTTCCAATGCCGCGTCAGATACGCGCGGGCTCGATCAGGTAGGCGGAGCTCTACAACTCGCAATTGATGGGTTCGGGCTTGCCACCGGAGCAGCCGAAATGCTCGGAATCAGCTCCGAAGATCTGGCCTCGATACAGACTAAATTGCAGGCTGCAATAGCTGCATCGAACGCCATGCAGTCTATTCAGAACACATTACAGGCACAGTCCGCAGTAATGCAGGGAGTCAATCTCATCCAGACCAAGCTTCGGACAACAGCCGAGAATCTTCATACCGCCGCGCAGGGTAAAGGCACCATCGCGACAGCGGCATTAACCGCTGCACAGTGGGCATTCAACGCTGCTGCCAACGCAAATCCGATAGGAATTGTTATAGTTGCCATCGTCGCCTGTATTGCGGCTGTTTATGGGCTTGTCAAAGCATTCAACGTATTCTTCGGTACGAGCGACGAGGCTATCAAGGCTTATGACAGCCAAAAGCAGGCGCTCGACGAACTCTGCGATTCCAATGACAAACTCATTGAACGCATGAAAGCTCGCGGAGCCACCGAGGCGGATCTTCTGAATCAGACTTTACAGAACAAGCAGGCAGAAAAAGATGCGGCCGAAGCTCTGTTCGCCCGCGCATGTGAGATTTACGACGAAGATGAGGATGAATACAAGGATGCTCTGGAAGCTAAGAAAAAAGCTGACGAGGATTTCGAATCATCAAAAGAGGATGGTCTGAACTATCTCTTAAAAATTCAGTCTGACGTTAACGCATATGAGCGTGAAAATGCAATCGGCACACTCGCTTATAAGATCGAGATAATCGAGGCCGAAAAGAAAAAACAGCTTGAATTGGCACAGACGCTATATAAAAACGGTGAAATGACCCGGCAAATGTATGAAGATATAGTCGCAGCTGTCAATAAATCAGCTCAGATCAAGATTGACAAAGCCAAGGCAGCCGAAGCTCCTAAAGTAGCGCGTCGTTCTTCGGGAGGCAGTGGTATCAGCAATGTTAAAAATGCCGCCGACGAATTGAAGAAAGCTGTTCAGGCCGGAGAAGACGCGCTCGTGAAAATCATTGAGGACAGCATCGAGCGTCAGCGTCAGGCTGAGATCCTGTCATACAACCGCAAGCTTAAGGAACTACAGGCCCATCTCGCCAAGACAAAAGAGACTCAGGTCGAAATGCGCAAGGCTATCAACAATCAGATTGAAGGCCTTACTGTCGAACACGACAGAAAGATGGAGGAACTGATGATTTCAAGGATGGAACGGACGAACAAGACGGAAGCCGACTTCATTAACTCTCGTCTTACCGCCCTTGAAACAGGCTCAGATGAAGAGCTTCAGTGGAAGCTTAAATCTCTCGACAACCAATATCATGCCGAATTGATAGCATTGCAAAAGTCTGAGAATGACAAAACATTTACATCTGAACAGGCTGAACAACTGCGCGCAGATCTCGCTGTCAAATATGCAAGGCTGAAAGAAGACGCAGAAGAAGAGCACGCCGCCAATATGGCCGACCTCATCGAAAAGCAATACGCCGATGAACAGTCTATACGCGATAACGACTATATGCTCGCCTTGTATAGACTAAAGCAGCGTTATTCCGAAGAACTCTCTGCTGCCAAAGGGAATAGCGCCAAAGAAGCGAAAATCAAAGAGAAGTTTGAGCGCGATCAGGCTGAGCTTTCTGAGAAATACGCCATAGACACTGCTCAGAAGTCTATCGATATGATAGAGGCCGTTCTAAAGACAGAAGGTCTGTCAGCAGAAGAGAGGCAGAAAAATGAGGAAGAACTTGCTAAAGCGAAGATTGCCCTTGAAACTGCCGTCGCTGACGCCACAATAGCTCAGGAGGAAAGGAAGCGCAACGCTGACAGAAAGACCAAAGAAGAGCGTATCGCCAATGCGGAGAAATGGCTACAAGTGGCCTCTGACGCGTTGAACGCCATCAATGACCTAACCTCAACCGTCTACGACGCCAAGATTCAGAAAGTCGAAGAAGAGCAGGAGGCCAACAACGCCGCTGGTGAGGCCGAACAAGAGCGTATTTCCAGCCTTGTCGAGAAAAATGTCATCACAGAAGAGGAAGGCGAGGCCCGTAAACGTGCTGCCGCAGACATGACTGCGAAAAAGGAAGAAGAACTCGCTCGTAAAAAAGCTAAGATTAAGGAAAAACAAGCCGTCTTTGACAAGCTGAACAGCCTTGCTCAAACGGGGATTGCTACCGCACTTTCCTTAATGAAATTATGGGTAGAACCCGGTTGGCCTGCTGCTATACCGATGATGGCTGTCGTCGGCGCGTTAGGAGCCATGCAAATGGCGACAATCCTTGCCACACCTCTACCAAAATACGCCAAAGGCACCGACTCTCACCCGGGAGGGCCTGCAATTGTGGGCGACGGTGGCCGTCATGAGCTTGTGCTTTTTGACAACTCCGCGTGGATTACCCCAGACAGGCCTACCCTATGCGAAATCCCCGCCGGCGCCGCCGTAATACCTGACATCATAACATACGGCAATATCGCCGGCCCCGTATTGGATATGCCGTCGGAACTCATAGAACGCCCCGTCCCCAAACCATACGACGACACAGAGATACGTCGAGGTTTGTCGGAAGTGCGTCGCGGCGTGTCAGAAGTTGCCAATCTTCTAAGAGCGCAGATTAAGCAGCAGCACGCCGACGCCTACGACGCCCAATATGAACTGTTCAAGTCGAAGATATGAAACAGAAGCTTGAAGAACTGACTATCGGCCAGTTTGTCGACCTTATCTGCGGCGACGCAGGCGTCCTGTTGGGGCGCCATGAAATAGCGTCGCCGCAGAGACAGGCCGCGGCCATACGGGATATTGTCTTTGAATACCGAGAGCTTTCCGACAGAGCGGGCGCACAGTCATATCTCTCGAATATCGAAGAGCTCATCAGAAACAAGGTAAGGATGTCGATCTTCTCCGAATGTCTCGAACTTGTCAGAGTCAGAAAGTTTGAGACCGCCCGGGGCATCATGGCGCAGTTGGGCATCGGCGTGGCAAAGATGAGCGACGAGCGGCTTACTGCTGAAATAAAGTCGCAGCTCGCACGTGCACGGCAAGCTGAGGCGCGCGCAAAAGAGAATAGCCATGGCCCGGACGGTGATGCTGCCGAGATCCGCCGCTCTTTCGACGAACAGACCGCAGCACTCATAGCCTTCTTCAAATTCCAGATTGACACGGAAACGATGAAATCAACCATCTATGCGCTCCTTGTTGCCCGATATAATCGCGAAATAAAGGCGCAGCTCGCCGCTATGAATAAAAAATGAATTGACATAGTATGTTTCTTACCGCTAAATTTTGAGGTTATAAAATTATTACCTAATTTTGAGGTGTAATATAAACTACTTGACAATGCCTGAATTATTAAGACTCTTCGGACTCCGTTTTTTATTCTATTCCAACGATCATGAGCCTCTGCACGTTCATGTCGTAAAGGGGAAAGGTGCGATTGCAGCAAAAGCCAAATTCACTCTCTTTCCCGTCGCATTGGTCGAGAACCAAGGACTGTCATCCGGCGAACTAAAGTTGGCTGAAGCTGTTATCGAAGACAACAAGGATCTGTTTGCGCAACGTTGGAATGAGTTTTTTAATAATGATAAAAAATAACTGTCATGGATATTACCAAAATATGGCTTACCGATGACGCTGTCCACATCAGGACAGCAGACGGCAAAGAGGCGAAAGAATTGTTTGCCGACTATGCGCGATTGAAAAATGCGTCCCGTGAGGCGCTTGAGGACTATACTTCAGATTCTTTCGGCATACATTGGAATCAACTCGATGAAGATCTCAGCTTTGAGAGTTTCTTTAAGGAAAAGCACGAAAATAAACTGTATAAGCTGTTCATGTCTTTTCCTGAGATAAATGTATCGGCCCTTGCCAGACGGTTGGGAATACAACAGAGCCTCATGGCTCAATACATCGGCGGGAGTAAGAAACCGTCGAAAGAAAGGCAGGATGCTATTTTGGCCGAATTGAGGAAAATTGGCAATGAACTTATGAGCGCATCCATTTGACCGACGAGCATGACAAAAGCTGCCACAAGGTAGGTTTCTAAAATGATTTTTTCTGCCGTGTCCTCCGGGGCACGGCTTTTTTTAATTTGGACTGACAAAATTCACTCTCGACCGCACTTTTATAGGCTTTATCAGTAACACATTGCAAAACGCAACGTGTTATGAACAAATTGAAAAACAGACACCGCTCTCACAGAGTAGAGCGTATCGAGAGAAAGTGTGACAGAATCCTGTCAGAGTTATTGATACTTCGCCGACATCTTATCCATAGGCCTGATATGGATGCGGCCATAGACCGGCTTCATCATGCCGCCCGGGTGATGAGGGCCCAGTGCGAACGTGAGCGCGACATCGCGCGGAAGATGTTCAACTCCAGTTTCCCGGAGTAATGGACGTCGAAGATCTCGTCGTCAGGCACGCTGAATGGATCAGGCAGAAAGCTCACCGCTATTATTCCGACGAGGCAGACGCCGACGACCTCGCAAGCGAGACTATCTACAAATGCCTCAGCAATGCCCGTAGATTCAATCACGGGATGAATTTCAAACCGTGGGCTCTGGCTATCATGGCCAATACCTACATCACTCAGTATAACCGGCGCAAGTGCGTTCTCTTCACTGGTTATGGTGACTATGACCCTTATAGTGATGAAGAGTTTGCCGACCAACGGGCCTCAGTGAAGAGCATATTGTCGACAATAAAAAAATGCGCAAGGAAATCCCAATGCGTCGAATGCGTTCTTCTCTATGCGAAGGGCTATAGCTATGACGAAATCGCGCTGAAGGCCGGAATACCTGTCGGCACTGTGAAAAGCCGCGTATCGGCTGGGCGGAAGCTGCTCGCGAAAGCTCTTGACTATTAAATGTCAGTAAACGTTAAGGTGGTAAAAAGGTGGCTTTAAAATTTGCACAATCAGCTATATATTACTAACTTACAGCATCAAATAAAATACAAGTCAAACCATTTACCCCCCCTTGATTATGGAAAAGAAAAGCAATTTTCGCGTGAGAGTTATGAAATATGCATGGCAGCTCTGGAAAACAACACGCCAGACATGGCAACTCTGTATGATCAAAGCCTGGCAGCTTTACCGCCTCGCCAAGGCTATGCGCAATGGAGTGGTATCATTCTACTATTCCAAATCAGACGGCACAATCAGAAAAGCCTCCGGCACGCTCAGAAATATCACTGCCGGCGCCACTCTCGGAGGTAAGAAGATGACCAAGCCCTCATATAAGACAATGGCATATTTCGACACTGAGAAAAGGGCGTTCCGATGCTTCAAGGTTGAGAATCTTATCTGCATCATCTGATCTGCCTGAATTCTGTCGAAATAGCATACAGATAACTCGATTTTCGACAGACATAGCGCGCATAATTCACGATAGCAATGAGTTAACGTGAATTATGCGTTACCATTAGTGAGCGGGATTTTGTGCATTTCGCTGAATCGGGGTCATTTTGACTTACATTTGCCTCCGACACAACAACGGACGCAAAAATGCTCACAAAATACATTTTACATATCAACGGCACCGACTACGAGCTGCAAAACGATGACCTCCGAAACTGGGACGGCATTAAATGCTCATACAAGCGCGCCGGATACGACGGAGTCGTTCGCTCGTTCTCGTCACAGTTCGAATTTGTCAACCGCGCCGGGGAAATGCTCAGGATGTTGTATCTCAAAGACGGATTGAACGCTCAGGCGTCAGTGTCTGTGCGTATCATCGACGACAGATGGCAATACAATAAAGTATTCGGGTGCCCGCTTGATTTCTCAACTGTCTCGTGGGAAAACCATACATTCAAAATCAACAGCGTTGACAACAGCCTGTCGGCACTCATAAAAGCAAATAAAAGTACCAAATATGAGTTTGTTGTCGACAATGACATAGCTCGCGACGATATGCTGTATTTCGATCGCGTGCCGATGCTGGAGACACTGACCTACGAGTTTACTCAGGGAGAGCAATATGACGACTGTGCCGACATCAATGTCACGGTGAACAAAGGGGAGCTGCCATATATCGGGAATGTCGGGTCGGAGCTGACCATCAACCGCGTCCTCGATTGGAACGACGATCAGACTACGGATGCAAACAGCTTTATTTTCAAAGCCGTAGCGGACGTCACTCTGACACTCGACTTCGAGCTGGCATGGCGCACCGACAGCTTCAGCGGCGACGGTATCAGCGTCAATGTTAAAGTTCGCCGTAACGGATCCTACATCACAGGCTCCGTGACAGGAGGCAGTAACCAGCTGGCATTGATGAGCCCGTCGAAATACGACAGTTTCGTCGGCGTGTTCAATGACCCGTCGGCATTGAACGTCTACCGCCCTAATCCAACGTCATCTCAATGGGCGATTATCTCCGGCATAGTATGGTATGGCGAGAATGGTTCGTGGATATGGTCAGCAAAAAAGCGCGAGGATTTTTTCCATATGGCCGCCTCCGGCAAGAGAACAATCGCACTTAGCGTCGGCGACGAGGTCATTATCGACGCCACATATTCCTCTTCAGCACAGAGCGCCACATTCCGCATCGTCAACAGCAAATTCACGTTCAGCTGGATAGGAAGAGGCGGGAGTGTAGACATCCCGGTGCTGACGGCAGAGGCTGTAGTTACCGCGTTGCTCAGGCGCATTGCAGACGGAAAAGTCAATGTCGGCGTCTCCATAAGCCCTCACGATTCCAGAATAGCCTACACGCGCTTATTGGCAGCCGAAAGCGCCCGTAACATATCTGGGGCCAAATTCTATTCATCGTTCAATGAGTTCTGCGACTGGATGTCTACAGTCTTCGGATATGTCTATTATCTCGGAGACCCGACACCGCCGAGATTTATACGCCATGAGAGCTGCGGAAAATACGTATATTCTGTTACTGCCTATCAGACCGGCACCTATCCCGGTGCAATAAGTGGTGACAATATAGTCTACGTAGCTCGGCTCGGCAGATTCCTGTATCAAGATCCACTCTCAGGCGGGTTATATCTGTATTGGTCAGGATGGCAGAACTACAACGACGATGGGTTACATGCCAGGACAGACACGGTGTTCACTATAGCGCAATTAAGCCAGACGAATCTCTATTACTTCGATGAGTTTAACGACGAGCCATTATCACCAAAACTTTTTAATGGAGATACCGCTGGCATCGGCAAAGAAAGTCAGACCGTCTATTTCGTCCACCGTTCCGAACTGTTCGACAATGAGGCTCCCGTCAGGAGGATTGACAATTGCCGGGAAATCAAATACAGCATCGACTCAGGCGCGATCTATTCCGCCGTGACGATCGGCTATGACAAAAAAGACTACGACAGCATCAACGGGCGCGATGAATTCAATTTCAACAGCACCTACTCGACCGGATGCAGTGTCAGCGACAAGACATTGTCGTTACTGAGCAAGTATCGCGCCGACTGCTACGGACTGGAATTCGCAGTCCAGAAGCGCGGCAAAGACACCACCGACTCAACGAGTGACAAAGATGTGTTCTTCGTTCTGTGCAAGTATCAGAACGGCACACTCGTGCCGGACAGGACACTCGCAGTTGAGGGAGCATTGACCAATCAGGTCTTTAACGGGGCATTCTCTCCCATGGCATGCGTGCACGCCAATGCCGGATACATAGGGCTGCAAGCAAAAAATCTTACTCTCTCTTTCGCATCTTCTACAGGCAACAGCTCTATAACGATAGGCGGAGAGTCCATGTCGTCGGAAATAGAACTCAAAACACCTATAGCTACCTGCGGAGTTATCGACTTCTCAACAGATGAAATCTACGACCTCTCCGACTTCAACGAGATTATCGAGGTCAGTGACGGAGGTGTTCTTTATCGTGGTTTTCTTAAGGAGACAGACGTTAAGTATGCCAAAGCAGAGAGCGCTAAGTATAAACTCATCATAAAAGATATAGAACTATGATTGTCAGCCCATTCACGCCGTTGTTTTTCATCAACCGCAAGGCTGATGGAATAGATAGCGAATATATTCAGACATTCTCGACAACTGACCAAATCCTTTTGGAAGTGTTAGCTGCGCCCGGGACGTCGATTCATGCCAATGTCAATAACGAAGAAACAGATTTTCCGCTCTATACGATAAAGTTCAACACATGGAATATCAACTCGTCAACGACGTTATATTTTACAACAATCTCGTTGTCTCCCGGAATCTATTCTGTGAGCATCTTTGGCTATGGCCGCAGCGAGATATTCATGGTGACAGACGACGCCAGGATACTTGACAAGACTACGCTCATTCAGTATTCAATGAACAATAACCGTCAACGCACCGATGCTGTGTTCTTCATTGACGGGATGCAATATTATTTTGATTTCCGCGTCCCCGGCGGATTTAAGGACAGCAATTGGACGTTCGGCGTAGAAAGCGAACAATTTGTCACACAGCTGGCCGACATCTCACAACTTTACGGACTTGAGTCGACTCAGAAACGATTTACTCTCGGCGGCAGCATGGGTGTCCCGGTGTGGTTCGGTGAGATGCTTAACAGAATACTTGTTTGCTCTCACGTCTATTTCGACGGCGTAAAGTATTCGCGCAAGGAATCTAACGTACCCGAGATCTCTGTCCAGCTTGACGGAGTCAATAGTTTCGTGTTCAATCAGACGCTGCAACAGTCTGTCAACCTCGACCCTGTCATTGAGCAAAACAATCACGCCGCCATGCGCCGTATCGATAGCGACAATTACAGATCAATATCCTCAACTACTAACCGCATAATTATATAAGTATGGCTATTACATCCGACGAACTCCAGAGCATCGTCAGCGCCGTGCTCTCGTCCATACGGACAAACTCGCGGACTATAGATCAGCTGACGCCCGTAACAGCGTTGGCCGATACTGATAACCTCGAAGTCCACGGAGGAAAGAGAGTAGTCTTTTCAATACTCAGGAATCTCATTCTCTCCAAGAGCGGCGTTGACGAGCTCAAGACGGAACTCAAACCTAAACTTGCGGAGCTCGACGATGTCGTCGAAATCCATTCTGTCAGAAGCGATATAGGTGTTATATTAGCCCAGCCCTCAGGCCCACTAACAGTTTACCATGGCTCCACCGACGAGGGGTATGGCGTCGTTTATGATTCGACAAGGAAACGGTTCTATCTCGTTGGAACCTCCACGCTGCCGAATCCGAACACAGACGTCTCTGTCATTCAGGCTTATGGCGATTGGTCTGACGAGGCTGTTTTCGGAGACTCGCCTGAAAGCGGCAGCGGACGTATTCCTGTCAGAGGAAAAATATATGTCTGCGCAACCGATGGCGGACTGTATTACTGGAACGGTACCGATCTTGTCGATCTGATTAAAGGAATCCTTGCCAACACCAACGCGCTGTCGGTTCTGAACAGGCGCGGACAGGTCGAGCCGTTCGCCGCCGTCCTCACCTCCGACCCCGACGACGACCCTATCCCGGAAGAGCTCGTCGGAAAGCGCGTCTGGTCGACACAGTTCAATAAGTTTCTCGACATAATTGCGACGGAAGAAGTCGACTACAAACCACCATATCAGGTGCCGGAAGACAGCGCGGCCGTCGTTGATAAGTTTTACGTATGCGATGGACGCCTTTATCTCGGAGTGAAAGTATCGCAGACTGCGACCACCCTCAAACCGCTTTTCGACTCCGAAATCGAACAGCTATGTCGCACCCACTCCATCACGCTTACCGCCGGCGACGACGGCGCTCTGTCGTGGTCGGGGGCCGAGCATACCAAGATACGCAATGGCGATGTAGTAACCTGGGAGAATATGGGCGTCCTGTTCCGGGGTACGGTTATCAGTCGCATCTCTTCGAGCAGTTACGATACCCTCGCTGTTGTCTACGACTTCGACGGCGATGAGCCGCTGGAGCTGCACGTCTTATGGATAAACTCCAACGGTACGGCGACAGACGCTTGCTTCTCATCTGACCAAACTCTCGCAAGCGCTTTCAACGCAAAGCAGACCAAGCTCGAAGACACCACCGACGTAGTTATCGAGAGCGAGACCGACACCACCGACGGGCTCTATCTCACCGACTCGGCGAAGCGCGCGGTGTTCAATGATATGTTTGACGCTGAGGGGACTATTCCCAACCGAACGCATAGCGCCCGGCCGGTAACCGCGAAGTATGATCCTGAAAATGCTCCGGATGCTTCGCACCCATATTGGTGTAATAAAACTTGGCTCACCTATGAAGAGGCGGTGGACGCCTATAACCATCGCCTGACTCCAAGTGTGAGCCCCGCTGGCGCTATAAGCCAATGCAAGCCTCTGAGGGCTGTGATTTGCAGCCTCCACACGACAGCGGGCGAAAAATTGAGTTACTGCCGCACGTTCTTCGGCCTGTCAAACCTTGAGGTGGCACGCCTTTCGACAAATGATTTGCAGGGCGTATGGGTGTCAAACATGCAGGATGCATTCCATGGCTGCTTAAAGCTAAAGGAAATTATACCCGCAATTATTGACAGCACCGATTCCTGGGCCTCATGGATTGCCGCTTTTCGCGACTGTGCCGAGCTCGAATCATTTCAGCTAAAAGGACTCCGCTATAATCTCGACCTTAAATGGTCGCCGAAGCTGTCATTGGGCACAATGCAGTATCTTGTTGACAATGCGTCGACGGCGATCACGGCGGAAAAACCGGTGGTTGTCACCGTCCATGCCGACGTCTTCGCGAAGCTCACGGGCGACATGACCAACGAGGCCGCTGCGGCTCTGACCGATGACGAAAAAACAGCATGGGCCGCAGTGCTTACAGCAGCGACTTCAAAGTATATCTCATTTGCTACAGATTAAGAACTATGATAAATCAAAGAATTACAACTAACGGAGAATCAGTAATTTATGTGGGGGGGGGTAATTTCATTACTCAGGCGAAGCCGACGAATTTCCATCAATTTTGGACGCAGAAGATTTTGCTGGAAGATGAGACTGTCACTGACTTCAAAGAGGTCACTGCGGCGGAGAGATCGGCTCTTGAGACCGCGGATGCCGAATGGACACGCCCGAGCGAAGAGTTCATCGCTCAATGTGAGCACGTCGGAGTCCGCTACAACCGCACAACAGGGTTCTTTGAACTCAACGGTCTTACCGACATAACGGAAGCTCAGATGAGAGACATCTACCGCTATACTTCTCCACCGGTCTACTCGTCTGATAATGTTTCTCTCTCATATGGCAGAGCCCTGTTTCGGACAAATCTACCTCCCAATGCATCTCACTATTGGATTAACACAAATCGGTTATTTGCCGGTAACACAGTTTTGGAAGTAGCGCGCCTGCCTCGATATTATTCAGATGGAACGCACTTTACGAAATTTTGTAGAGACACTTTCACAGAATGCCACTCGCTGAGAGAGATAACCGAGGTAATAGTAGCGCCACAGAATAAGAGCGATTCAAACACATGGTATGGAACATTCGCCGGCTGTTTCAAGCTTGAAACGGTAAGAATAAAGAATCTGTATGGAAATATATCGTTTGCCCACAGCCCGCTTATATCTTCCGACAGCATATCTTACTTAGTCGAGAACCGCACGACAGCACACACCGACGTCATCACCGTAACAGTCCATGCCGACACTTTCGCAAAGCTGACAGGCGATACCACCAACCCGGCTGTTGCCGCGCTTACACCCGCAGAGCTCGCACAGTGGCAGCAGATCCTCACCGCCGCAACAGCAAAAAACATATCATTCACAACACCATAAGACAATTTTAAACTTTAAATTCTAAATTCTCAATCATGATACAGAAAGTCAACGGAATATGGCAGAGCAGCGACGGCAAGAAGCTGCGCCGCATTTCAACAGGCGCCGTCGGAACACTCCATGGCGCGCTCCCCGGCGACACCGCCGAGAGTTTCGAAGAACTAAGCGCCGACGACATGGAGTATTCCCGATACTCCATGCAAAAGCACGAGTGGCCGAGCCATTGGATCTTCACTTCATTCATGCGTCTGCATCTCCTTTCGCGCCGCGGCGAGCAGCGCTCCCTTTTCGTTCGGCACCTCTTCGTCCAGCACAAGATCGAGCAGCCAGGAGAGCGTCTCCCCCACCGCCGCCCCCGGCTTCAGGCCGAGCGCCAGAAGATCGTTCCCGCTCACGGCGAGGTCCTTGACGTGCAGGCAGCCCCGCTCGGCGGTGATCTCATGCAAGATCCGCTCGCGCCCAGCTTTTCCGGGTCCAGATTGGGGATGATGATGATATGCAGCCCCATGACCAGCGGCATATGGATGCCGCAGCTGTAACCGTAGGCGATGAAGGGCGGCATGACGTTCAGCAGCTTCTGCCCGCGGTGGAACAGACGGCTCTGGGCGGCAAACTCCTGTGCAAGGGCGTTGAAGCAGTAGTCGGTCAGCATAACGCCCTTGGGCGAGCCGGTGGTGCCGCCGGTGTGCACCACCACGCAGGTGTGCTGGGGGTCGTAGGGCACGGCGGCGGGGCTGTGCCCTTTGCCTGCGGCGATAAAAGCCTTCCAGCGCAGCACGTTGGAAGCGTAGCGGTTTTTATCCGGCTCTGTCAGCTTGTAGCCCACGGCTTTGGCCAGCGGCAGACTGTCGGCGGGGCTGAGCACCACCACCCGCTCCACGCTGGTGCGCTTTGCGGCCTGATGGCAGCGGGGGTACACCACGTTCAGGCAGATCAGCAGGCGGGACTCCACCTCCTCGATGTACTCCCGGATGCCCTCGGCGCTGTACCGGGGGTCTACCAGATTCAGGGTAGCGCCCAGCAGGTCGGCGGCGTAGAAGGTGTAGACCACCTCCGGGGTCATCACGCTGACCACCGTGATGATATCGCCCTTTTTCACCCCCAGCGCCTGCAGGGCGGCGGCGGTCTTTTTTATCTGCACGATCAGGTCGGCGTAGCTGAACTTGCGGCCGTAGTATTCCAGCGCGGTGTCGCCCAGGTGCCGCTCGTTGTTGCGGCAGACCAGCGCAAAGGCCGAGCACTCCGGCACGGATTGATGGATGTACTTTTCCTCATAATATTTCAGCCATGGCTTTGCCTTGGAGGCGTAGACCGGCTCCTTGCCATCTTCCATCATAGGATCAGACCTTTCTTTATCATCATTCGGAGACCGGCTCTCCGAGAGCAGGTGCAGTTACATTGGCAGGGGCAGCGCTCTGCCCGGCGGGGATGGTCTCCGGCAGGGCGGCAGCGGTCTCCACGGTCTGGGCTGCGGCCTCGGCGGTGGCTT
>OHBJ01001170.1_pt1 | contig 17961 bp, 13 predicted proteins | sample 1577241 | NCBI WGS metagenome assembly OHBJ01 (sample SAMEA3541594, study PRJEB24748) | human gut metagenome | biome: human gut; feature: human-associated habitat; material: faeces | place: China | collected 2012 | reverse complement strand
TCAGGTACCGTCTTCTACTCGTCCCTGCTGCGACCGCGCGGCTCCGGCGCAGCCGGAGCGCCCCGCGCCCTATCCTGCATTCTGCACCCAGTATAACACGGGCAGGGAAAAGAAAAAAGCCCCCGGAGGAGCTTTTTCCTATGCGAAAATGTAGATTTTTTAGTCATGCCGAATGGCTTCCAAAGCGGAGATCTTAACAGCGCGGTTGGCAGGGATAAAACCGAAAACAACGCCGACCATCATCGAAAAGACCATTGCCACCAGCACCAGCCACCACGGAATGATGGAAACCGCCCCGCCGTTGCCGAAGCTGAGCCCCAGTGATGCCAGAAGATTTGCTACGATCGGCACGTTGTTTAACAGGTAGCTGATGAGGAAGCTGAATGCAACGCCCACCACACCGCCGATCAATCCGATCATAGCGGATTCGGTGAGGAACATGGAACGAATGGCGCCCAGCTCGGCGCCCAGTACCTTCATCACGCCGATCTCCTTGGTGCGCTCATAGATGGACATGACCATGGTATTGGCGATGCCGATGGCGGCAACAAAGAGCGAAATGGCAGCCAGACCGCCCAGCATGGTCTGAATCATGGTAAGCTGCTCATCAAAGTATTTGCGGGAGTCCTCCATCGAGGAGCACTGGAATCCCATATCGGTGATGGCCTGCTGCACTGCGGAAACCGAGGCAGCGTCTACGCACTTGACCCGTACCTCATCATAGTTGGTGGTGTCGGGAGCCTTTTCACCGCTGATCTTGTAGTATTTCTGCTCCAGCGCCTTCAGCTGGTTAATGTCCATCAGGAGGCATTCGCTGGTCTCCCAGCCCTTGTTCCAGTCCTCCACCATCACGCCGGTCACATTGGGGGTGACCTCCAGGCCCTTTTTCGGGTTGCCGTTGTTGTCATAGCTTTCGCTGTACAAAACCAGCTTATCCTTCATGATATCCACAAAGGGTTTTTTGGGGTTGCCCATGGCGTCGGTCTGGTTGCGATCCACATAGTTATTGCGTTTTTTCTTGGTATCCCGGAAGGAATACGCCACATTGGCGCCCGCCACCATGCTGTAATCCTTTTTGCTGTCCGCAAAGGAGGTTCCGTCGCTCAATTTATAGCCCAGCGCTTCAAAGGCATCGGGGTAGATGCCGATGATATTGGTATAGGCCGCATAGCGCCCGTTGCGGGATTTCAGCCGGAAGCTGACCCGGCTGCTGTAAAACGGGGTAGCGATCTGCACATTATCTATCGCCTGTATTTTGGAGAGGGCTTTATCGTCCAGCTTGGTCTCGCCTCCGCCGTAATTGTAGACATTGATGATGGTAAGATCGCCCCACTCTTGCAGCATCTGCATCATGGATTCCCGCGCACCGATGCCGAGTGAGACCATCAGTATGATGGCGCACACGCCGATGACAACGCCGATGACGGTCAGGGCGGTACGCACCCGGCGGCGGGTCAGGTTCCGCAGGCAGACGCTCAGAAGGTCAGATATCCTCATCTTCTTCTACGCTCTCCTTTTTATTTTTACGCAGCTTCAGGTACACAAATACGCCGGCAGCCACTACCACCACACCACCGATGACCCAGAACCACGGGAAGCCCGCAGGCTGCTCCATGCCGGGGTCCATGCCGGGATCCATACCGGGGTCAACGCTGGGATTGCTGGGACCCCATACGTCCTCGTAGCTGGTCACCTGCGTGGTAAAGGGCACCGAAACGGTGCGCTGGTTCATGTTGGTATCCTCATAGGTGATGATGACCTCGCCCACCAGCTCGCCCTTTTCATTCCCGGTGATGTAGAAATCGGCGCTGGAGGTAGTGCCGGAGGCCAGATTGCCCAGATACTGCTCCTCGCCGTTATTGGAAAGCCCCTCGCAGTTCAGCTTCGCGGAAAGGTTGTAGATATCGGTGCGGCTCTTGTTGACAAAATTGACCGAAAGGTTATTTTCCTCGCCCATGAAGATCTGCTGGGGCAGGTCGATGCCGGTCACGGTAAAGCGGTCTACCTGCAGCACCGGCATGCTGATGGTCTCGGTGGTCTTGGCATTGCGGCGCACGCCGTTATCCAGATAGTCGTAGGTGAAGTCTACCGTCATGGAGTGAGACTGTGCTGCCGCTGTGGGCTTCACCGTCACATTCACGGTCTTGGTGATGTTGCCCTCGGCCTCCAGCGACTCGATGTAGAAGGAGTTGGAGGAGCTGGTCAGCATCATGGCGTCGGGCAGGGTCATGGTCACCATCATGTTTTCCACCGACATGGTCTTGCTGGTGTTGCGGAAGGTCATGGTGATGTTGCGGGTCTCGCCGGCTACCAGATCGCTGCCGCCGTAGCTGTAGCTGCTGATGATGACATAGGGCTGGGCGGCGGTCGTTTCGTTGTTATCATGGTCGGGCTTTTCGGGGGTGATGGTGGCATTATCCACCTTGCAGGTGATAATGGCATTGTAGTTGCCCTGCGTCACAATGAGCTTGACGGTATTATCGCTGCCACCCACATAGTAAACGCCGGTCAGGGCAATGGTCATGCCGACGGGACTGCCGTTTTCTTCCCAAATGCCGATATCGGCGCCCGGCTTGGGCGCGTTGCTGTAGGAGCCGAAGTTGCCGGCAAGGAAGCTGCTGTCGCCGGGGGTGGAGACCGAGAACTTGCTGCTGTCATAGCCGGACTGAGAAGCAAAGGCGACAAAATCTTTATCCCTGACATACAGGGTCATGTCAACGTAATCGCCGGCTACAATTTCGGAGCTGGGGGTCACATTGTTGGCAGGGTCACCGGGGTATTTGGTGAATTTATTCAGCCCCTGCTGATGATACCGCTGCCAGTTGTAGCTGCTGTTGCAGATCACGTCCAGGCGATAGCTTACTTCAGTAGGCTTGCCCACGGTGCTCTTGGCGGAAAATACGGGAGTGAGGGTGGTATCGCCGGTCACGGTGAATTTACCGCCGTCTGCCAGTGCGGTTTCACCATCGCTGGTCTTGCAGATAGTTTTTACCGGTTCGTAGCCGCCGCTGGCGTCCAGCTCCACAGTAACTTCGGTATTCTTCGCAATCGTGACAGAGGAACCGGAGGTTAGGGGCGTTTGGTTGCTGCCGTACTTCAGGGTCATGGTGCCATTGGCAAAGGCTCCCGCCGTAATGGTGTATGTATCAGCCTTGGGGGTGTCGTTGGCAGGGGGCGTGATGACCTCCGCCATTGCCACGGTGCTCAGCGCCATTGCCAGCGCCAAAATAAATGTCAGGATCTTACTCAACTTCTTCACGGTGTTACTCCTCCCAGTGTATGATCGGTAAAATGCAGGGTCTCCGGCAGCTCCTCGGCGGGAGCGGCGGATTTTTCAACCGCCTTCTCGTGGCGGTGGTCTTCATTGGAAATGATGCGTCCGTCGGAGATGGTCACGATGCGGTCACAGTATTCCGCCAGACTGCGGTCATGCGTGACCAGAATGATGGTCGTGCCCTTTTCCCGGGCAAACCGCAGGAACATCTCCATGACCTCTTTGGTGGTCTTGGTATCCAGGTTGCCGGTCGGCTCATCGGCGAATACCACCTCGGGATCGGTAACAAAGGCACGGGCAATACCCACACGCTGCTGCTGACCGCCGCTCATCTCATTGGGGCGGTGATCCATGCGTTCGCCCAGTCCTACCTGCTGCAGCATTTCTCTGGCGGCAGCCTCGCGCTTTTTACGCGGCACCCGCCGGAACATCAGCGGCATGGCGACATTTTCCACAGCGGTCATGCCCTGAATGAGGTTGTAGGACTGAAACACAAAGCCGATGTGCTTCTGCCGGAACAGCGCAAGCTGCTTTTCGCTCATTTTGGAGATCAGCTCTCCCTTGATCCTGACTGTGCCGCGTGTGGGTTTTTCCAAGCCTGCAAGCTGGTTCAGCAGAGTGGATTTACCACTGCCGGAGGTACCCAGAATACAGCACACCTGTCCCTGCTCGATGGTGAGGTCGATGTTATCCAGCGCGACAACCTTTTCATCGCCGGTACGGTACACCTTGCGGAGATTTTTGGTCTCCACCATATACTGCACAGCAATTCCTCCTCTCATTATACGCTTTTTCTGCCCGGCGGCGTGGAGCATATGCACAGAAATCCGCCGGGTAAAGCATCATTTCTTTTTTGCGGCAGCGTTCCTGCCGCACCGAATGATAACTTACCTATAATAAGTGTGCGGTTTGCAGGATTTTATTGCATCAAAAAACAGAAAATGCAAATTTTTTTGCCATACAAACCGTACTATTGGTAATAGTACAGTCAGCATACCATTTTCCCCCGCCCCCGTCAATGCAGCCGCCGCTTTATTCATAAAATCTTAAAAAAGCAGCGGGGAAACGGAAAAGCTCCCGCACCGTTCGAAGTGCGGGAGCTTCTGGTAAAACTGGTTCCTGCCGCCGTTTGCAGCCGGCGCAGGATATGAGGGAATGAACCGAAGGAAAAAGAAAATGAGGACAAAACGAAAATATAAGAAGAATGAAGATAAGGAGGAGAAAGAAAACCTTCGGTTCGGGCTTTTTGCCCTTTTTTATTCCACACCCTTATCATATACGGCGAATGTGATGGCTGTGTGAAGAAATCAGGAAAAATCCGAGTGATTTTCTTCACTTTCGGCGCCTAAAGCGGCTTCGGGCGGCAGCAGCGGCAGGCGGAACCAGAAATCGCTGCCCTTGCCCACCGTGCTTTCCACGCCGTACTCAGCGCCGTGGGCCTCCAGAACTCCCTTGACAATGGAAAGTCCCAGCCCGGCGCCTACGGCGGAACGCCGGTGATTCTTATCAACCTTATAGTAGCGGTCCCACACATAGGGCAGGCTTTCGGCAGGGATCCCCTCGCCATGGTCGATGACCTCTACCCGCACCGCACCGTCCGACAGCGTCTGCCGCACCAGTACGGCACGGTCGCTGCCCGCATAGTTGATCGCGTTATTGATGAGATTGTACAGCACCTGCGTCATGCGCAGCCGGTCTGCCATCACCATGGCGTCCTGCTTCGCCTCCAGCGTGATCGAATAGCCGTCATGCAGCACCAGCTTGGCATACCGCCCCATAATGCCGCGGGTCAGCTCGGTGAGGTTCAGCGGCTCCGGCTGCGGCTGCTGGGTGCCGGACTGCAGACGGGAAAGATCCAGAAGATCATTGACCAGATCGGTAAGGCGGTGCGCCTCGTCGATGATGATCTGCACATTTTCCGGCGTGTTTTCGCCCGGCAGATCCCGCATGACCTCGGCATAGCCGCTGATCATGGTCAGCGGTGTGCGCAGATCGTGGCTTACATTGGCGATGAACTCCTGCCGCAGCCGCTCCACCTTGCTCAGCTCACGGCTGGCATAGTTCAGCGTATCGGCAAGCTCGGTGACCTCGCGGTAAGTGCCGCCGGTAAAGCGGGCGGTGTAGTCGCCGGTAGCAAGCTGCTTGGCGCTATCGGTAATACGGGTGATGGGGCGGGAAATCATGGAGGAAAGCAGCAGCACCAGCAGCACCGAAAATGCGGTCATGATAAGGGTGATGATGACAAGCTGTGCCCGCAGCGTTTCTACCGTGGTATTGATGGGCGTAATGGTCGCGTCCACCATGACCATCACAGACTCGGCATTTTCTCCCTCGCCGCGGGTGGTCAGTATGCCGTACAAAAGCTGCTCGGTGGAGGCATTCAGCGCAGAGGCCTTGCCCTGCATGGCAGGCGAAAGCTCCAATAGCTGATAGTTTTCCAGCACAGTGCCGCCGCCCTCCTCCGCCTGCCGGAACAGAAGCGCCACCTGATCGGTGAGCAGCATGTGCAGAATGCAGGATGGCTGGTTGCCGGAGGTCAGCAGCGGCGTGCCGTCTGCGCGCACGATATGCACGCAGATCATGTCCTGACGGGTCAGGCGATTTACCTCGGTGAAAAAGTTCTCATCGTTGATGCTGGCGGCAATCTCCTGCGCAGTGCTTTTGATAGAGTTGGTTTTAATGGTCTTATAGAAGCTTTCCAGAAACACGATCTGCAAAAGCCACAGCAGCATCAGCAAAAGCGCAACAAACATAGCAAAGCTGCCCACCAGTCTCCAGCGAATGCCAAGGTGGGAAAAAAAGCTCTGTCTGGTTTGCGGGGCGGGGGAGGACTGCCCGTTTTCCGGTTCAGTCCTCCGCTTGCTCCGGTTCTGCCACGGTTTCAAAGCGGTATCCAACTCCTCTTAGCGTGATGATACACCGGCTGTATCTGCCCAGGCTTTTGCGCAGCAGCTTGATGTGGGTATCCAGGGTGCGATCGTCGCCGTAAAAATCATAGCCCCATACGTCATGGATCAGCCGTTCGCGGGTCAACGCCACGCCGCGGTTGCGCACCATGTAGAAAAACAGATCGTATTCCTTGGGGGACATCTCGATGCGCTGCTCGTCAATGAAAACCAGCCGCGCGGTAAAATCCACCGTCAGTCCCTCAAAGACAAAGCGGTTGTTTTCTTCACCGCCGCTGCGCTTGATGATGGCGGCGACCCGCATCATCAGCTCCTTGGGGGAAAAGGGCTTTACCACATAATCGTCAATTCCCAGCTCGAAGCCGTGGATCCGGTCATATTCCTCGCCGCGCGCCGAAAGCATGATAATGGGGGTATGGCTGTACTTACGGATTTCGCGGCAGGCGGAAAAGCCGTCCAGCTCCGGCATCATCACGTCCATGATGATCAGATCGAACGATTCGGTGCGGCACAGGTCTATCGCCTCCATGCCGTTGGCGGCTTCGCTGACCCGATAGCCCTCGAATACCGCATATTTTTTGATGATCTCCCGAATCTTGGCTTCATCGTCTACCACCAGAATGTGATACATATCTTTTACCCTCCTTCATGGCACGGGCGGCACCGGCGACCCCGCCCTCCGGCGGAGCCGGAGCAGGCGCCCCGCAGGGGCGCCTGTGCGGGAGCCTCCGGCTCCCGCGGCGGGGTCGCGGTGCGGTTTGATGCATCGTTCCCGCTTATTCACAGACAGTATAACATATTTTCCCCGCGGGACGCTACATCTTTCACGGAAAGTTAACACTTTCCCTATTGCGTTCTGCCGGAAAAACGGTAAAATAGGGACAGAAACTTCCGACCGACCGGTCGGTCGACCTTTTTAGCTGTCTATTCTGCCTTCGGAAATGGAGAAATCACCCCATGCTTTCACGCCTCAGTGTTAAAAAGCCCATGACCATATTTGTGGCGGTCGTGCTGGTGCTCATTCTCGGCGTCATGTCGTTTATCAATATGACCACCGACCTTTTGCCGAATATGGATCTGCCCTATGCGATCGCCTACACCACCTACATCGGCGCCAGTCCGGAGCAGGTGGAGCAAAGCGTGACCAAAACACTGGAGGAGGCGCTGGCAACCACCAGCGGGGTCAAAAACATTACCAGCGTTTCGCAGGAGAATGTCAGCATCGTGGTGCTGGAGTTCGAGGAAGGCACCGGCATGGATTCCGCCATGATCGAGATGAACGCCAGCCTCGATCAGATCAGCGGCAGCCTGCCCGATGGCGCCGGCAGTCCGGTTCTGATGAAGATCAACCCCGACATGCTGCCCATCATGGTGCTGGCGGTGGATAGCGATGATATGGCGCGGGAGGAGCTTTCTCAGTTTACCTCCTCCACCGTGATTCCGGCACTGGAGCGGGTAGACGGCGTCGCGTCCGTTTCCGGCAGCGGTCTGGTAGAAAGCCAGATTCGGGTGGAATTGGATCAATCCCGGATCGACGCCCTGAATGCAAGGGTGCTGGAGGCGGTCGACAGCTCCCTTGCCGAAGCCGAAAAGCAGCTTAAAACCTCCCGCAAGCAGGTCGAGGAGGGAAAAAAGAAGCTGGAGGAGCAAAGCGGTACCGCCTATTCCCAGTTGGTCTCTGCCGTCCTGCAGCTGGAAAGCGTCCGGGATCAGACCAGCATCGGCTCTAGCGTGACCTCCGCCGAGGTAGCCGTGCTGAAAAAGACCTTGGAGCAGTACGAGCAGATGGTTTCCCTGCGGGATCGCTGTACCGAGCAGGAGCAGTCGGCAAAGGAATCGCTTTCCACCTTGGAGTACGCCCGTCTGCTGCGGCTGCAAAGCCGGCGGGAGACGCTGCGCACAACGCTGCGTACTGCGCAGAATGCCGTAACGCAGGCGGAGGCTGCCCTGAAAAAGCTGGGGAACAAGGCAGCGATCGAACAGGATCTGCAAAATGCAAAGGACGCCCGTGACGCCGCCCAAAAGGCATACGATGAGGCAGCAGCGGCGGCGCCGGAGCGCCTGAAGGACGATGCCGGCTGGCAGGCGCTTTTGGCACAGCAGACCGAAAAACAAGGAAAAATTGATGCCATAGAGCAGGAGCTTGCCGATTTGAGAGGCAGGCTGGACGCAGCTGACGACGAGGCGGAACGCCTTGTTCTGCAGGCGCAGATCACCGCAAAGGAAGCCGAGCTTGCCGCCGCCCGCAGCGATTTGGAAGCGGTAAAGGCGCAGCAGACGGCTTATATCGTGCAGCATGATGAACCGACCGCTGCGGCAGCCGCGGAGCTGGAGGCTGCGGTGCAGCAGGTGACGGAGGCACAGGGGCGGCTGACGGCATGGGAGCAGGCGGAGCAGACGCTGACCGATGCCAAGAAAAACGCGGAGCAGGCGGCTGCCGAGCTGGAGGAAAACACCGCAGAGATCATTGCGCTGCTGGGAGAGACCGAGGGAAAGCAGTGGATCGAGCTGCATGATGAGATACAGGACGGCTATGGCGGCAAGGCGGGCTTGGAAAACGCCATCAATGCGCTGGAGCCGAGAATTCCGGAGCTGAAAAAGGAGCTGGCGACCGCCGAGGACAGCCAAAAGGAGCTTGCCAAGGCGCTGACACAGCTTAACAGCGCGCTGGGCGAGCTGGAAACCGGAAAAATGGAGCTTTCCCAGCAGCTGATCCTTGCCACGCTGCAATTGCAGCAGGCGGAACAGGCGCTGGACAGCGCCGAGGAGCAATTCCGTCAGCAGCGGGACGCTGCCTACAAGGCTGCCGGACTGGACGGTATTTTGACCCAATCTACCATTTCCCAGCTATTGATGGCACAGAATTTCTCCATGCCGGCCGGTTATATTCAAAGCGGTGAAGGGCAGCTTGCCCTTAAGGTCGGCAATCGGTTTGCCGATTTGCAGGAGCTGCAAAGCTGGGTGCTTTTCGACTATTCTGTCGGGGAGATCGGCGCCGTGCACCTTTCGGATATTGCCGAGGTGCGCCTTGCCGATAATGCCGAGGAGCTTTATGCCAAGATAAACGGCAATGACGGCGTGCTGCTCACGGTGCAGAAATCCTCTGTTGCCTCCACCTCCGGCGCGTGCGAAAACCTGTATGCTGCTATGGAAAAGCTGGAGGAAAAATACGATGGTCTGCATCTTACCGCCCTCAGCGATCAGGGTCAGTACATCGACCTTGTCATCAGCTCGGTGCTGGAAAACCTGCTGTTCGGCGCGCTGCTGGCAGTGGCGGTGCTAATGCTGTTCCTGCGGGATTTCCGTCCGACTGTCATTGTGGCGCTCAGCATTCCCATCAGTCTGCTTTTGGCGGTGGTGCTCATGTACTTCACCGGCGTCACCCTTAATATCATCTCTTTGTCCGGTTTGGCTTTGGGTGTCGGTATGCTGGTGGATAACAGCATCGTCGCTATTGAGAATATCTATCGGCTGCGCCAGCTTGGCTACAATGCCGCTACTGCGGCAGTACACGGCTGCCGCCAGATCGCCGGCGCCATCACCGCCTCCACCCTTACCACCGTCTGCGTGTTCGCCCCCATTCTGTTCACCAGCGGTCTTACCCGCCAGATCTTCGCGGATATGGGGCTTACCATCGCTTACTCGCTGGGCGCCAGCCTGTTGGTCGCCCTTACGTTGGTGCCTGCCCTTTCGGGCAAGATCCTCACCCGTGATGCTGCCGGAGAAAAACGGAACCGTCTGATCGACCGCATGATCGGCGGCTATGAAAAGCTGCTGGGCAAGGTACTGCGGCACAAAGCCCCCGTTCTGCTGGGAGCGGTGGCGCTGCTTGTTGCCAGCGCGCTGCTGGCGGTCAGCATGGGCACCGCCTTTATGCCGGAAATGGACAGCCCTCAGGTCTCGGTCTCCATCGAAATGCCGGAGGACGCCACCCAAAGCGACAGCAGGGAAATGTGTGATACCGTGATTGAGCGGATCCTCACCGTAAAGGGTGTGGATACCGTCGGCGCCATGGAAGGACAGAGCATGATGAGCATGGGCAGCAGCCTTTCCGTCTATGTACTGCTGGGTGATGACCGCAGTGCCACCAGTCAGGAAATCGCAAAGGAGATCGAGGCGGTCTGCGCCGGCTTGGACTGCACCGTTACCGCCAACGGCTCTACCATGGATATGAGCATGATGACCGGCAGCGGGATACAGCTTTCTGTGACAGGCGACGACATGGATACGCTGCGCGCCGCCGCCTCCGGACTTGCCGAAGCCCTCTCCACCGTGGAGGGGATCGCCTCGGTCAGTGACGGGCAGGAGGAGAGCAGCACCGAGGTGCGCATCGTTGTGGATAAGGCAAAGGCCGTCCGGTATAACCTGACGGTGGCGCAGGTGTACCAGCAGGTTGCCGCTGCGGTTCTTTCCCAAACTACCGCCACCTACATCACCGTGGAGAATAACGATCTGCCCGTAGTGGTCGTGCCGGATCAAAGCGGGATCACCACGCGGGAAACGCTGGAGGAGCTGCGGATCACCGGCACAAAGGATCAGGAGGACTGCGAGGTGCGCCTTTCCGAGATCGCCACAGTTACCGAAGCCGCCTCTGCTGCCTCCATCAGGCGGGAAAATCAGGCGCGCACCGTTACCGTTTCCGCTCAGATCGCCGATGCCTATAATATCGGACTGGTCAGCCGCGAGGTGGAAAAGCTGCTGGCAGATTACGAGATGCCGGAGGGCTGCTCCTATATCATTGAGGGTGAAAACGAAATGATCACCTCCACCATGAGCGACCTTACGCTGATGATTGTGCTTGCCGTTGCATTCATTTATCTGATTATGGTTGCGCAGTTCCAGTCGCTGCTTTCGCCGTTCATTGTGTTGTTTACGATTCCGTTGGCATTTACCGGCGGTCTACTGGGGCTGTGGATCACCGGCAAGGAGCTTTCGGTCATTGCCATGCTGGGCTTTTTGATGCTCGCCGGCGTTGTTGTCAATAACGGTATTGTGTTTGTGGATTACGCCAACCGGCTCCGGCAGGAGGGCATGGCGCGCACCGAGGCGCTGATACAGACCGGACGCGACCGGATCCGTCCCATTTTGATGACTGCAATGACCACCGTTTTCGGTTTGATCACCATGGCGCTGGGGCTGGGTGCCGGCGGCGATATGCTGCAGCCGCTTGCCATCGTTACCATCGGCGGCTTGACCTACGCCACCCTGCTTACCCTGTTCATCGTTCCCGCCATTTATGATATTTTCCTGAAGAAAGACCCCAAGAAGATCGTTATCGAGGAGGTAGAAGAAGTATGAGCTTGCCGGAGAAAAAAGCGGCGGTGTTTCGTGCGGTGCTGGGACTGCTGCGGCAGGGACGCCCGCTGGGCGATTTGAAGGTCTCCGAGATCGCCGAAGCTGCCGGAATCGGAAAGGGCACGGTATATGAATACTTTCCCTCACGGGAAGAACTATTGCGTGATGCCATGCAGTACAGCCGTGCGCAGGGCTTCGGCGAGCTTTTCGCCGCCATTTCCGGCGCCGAGGGCTTTGAGGCACGCTGGCAGGTCATCGAGGTGACGGCACGCCAGCTCCTGGAGTGCAGCTCAGTGTTTTTTTCGCAGGTGCCTTCGATAGGGATTCCGCAGGCGGCGCTCCATGATATCTGCGGCGGTCCGCAGGAGCGTGCAGATACCCGCCGCATGATCGGCGAGATCATGTCCGCTCTGACCTCTGCTGCCGTGCAGGAGGGTCTTGCCCCCCGTATGCCGGAGCCGGAATACCTTTCCATGGTCGGAGAGGGCTGCATTTCCGGCTTTCTGCTCCGCTGCGCCCTCTCGGAGGATCAGCAGCAGGAGATCACCGCCGCCCTCGCCGATACCCGCCGTATGTATCTGGCAGCCCTGCAGTAAAAAGGATCGGGCGCTTCGCCGCTGCGGTGCGCCCCATCTCCGCCGTTTTGCGTCCTGCCCGGACGCCTGCCGGCGGTTTTCTTTTTTTCGGCGCAAATTCTCTTTTGCAAACAAATGCAAAGAGATTTGCACTCCGCCTTATTTTGCGGTATGATATGGTCAGAATAAAAAAGACCCCGTAGAGAAGGGAGGACGCCCCGATGAAACGCTGTTTGATCCCGCTGCTGCTCCTGCTTTTGCTGCTGGCAGGCTGCGGCGAACCCGCACAGGAGCCCATGCGGCAGGAATCCATGGCAGAGCCAATGGCTGCAGACCATTCCCGGTGGCAGCAGGAGCCTTATTATATTCTGCAGTTTAATATGGATTCCGTCATCAGCAATGCGCCGTCGGCTGCTGCCTCCTCCTCCCGCGTGGTGCTGTCGCAGGGCGGCACCTATCTGCTCAGCGGCACACTGGAGGACGCCCAGCTTGTGCTGGACGCTCCCGCCGGAGAAACGGTGCGGTTGGTGCTGCGCGGCGTGAATATGCACTTTGAGCACGGCCCCGTCATTCTTTCCAAAGGCACGGGTACCGTGGTGCTGGTGCTGGAGGACGGTACCGAAAATACCATCACCGATGGCAGGACCTATCTTTATACAACCGCTGCCGCAGGACAGGAGGCGGTCGTCAGCACGGGCGGCGATCTGCTCATTACCGGCGAGGGCAGCCTTTCGGTGCAGGCGGCGCACAATGATGCCGTTTGCAGCCGAGGGACTCTTTGCATGGCGGGAGGAAATGTTACCGTTACCGCATGGCGGAACGGGTTCATCGGAGAGAAAAGCCTGACAGTCAGCGGCGGACGGCTTTCCGCTACCTGCGGCGATACGGGTCTTTCCGCTTCCGGAAAGAAAACCGGTTCGGGCGAGCTGACCATCTCCGGCGGAGTGGTGACGCTGTTTACCGGCGGCAACGGTGCTGCAGCGTCGGGCGTCCTTTCCGTCACCGGCGGAGAGACCCTTGTAGTCAGCGGCGGCGGCAGCGAAAACCGCAGCTACGGCGAGGGCAGCGAAAACTGGGGCGCGTGGGGCGGCTTGCCGCAGCAGACCCCGCAGCAGGACGAGGAAGCCGGATCCCCCGAACGGGAGGTGCCGGTTGCTGCCGGCGCGCACGGTCTCACCTCCGGCAAAACCGTCAATCTGTCCGGCGGTGCGCTTACGCTGGATTGCAGCGATGCTGCCGTTCATTCCGATGGAATGCTGTTACTCTCCGGCAGTACCGTTACCGTTTCCGGCGGCGATACCGCATTTGCGGCGCAGGGAAAGCTCACCCTTTCTGCGGGCAATGTCACCGTGCTTACCGCCCGCCGTGGGATCACGGCAGGGGATATGACCGTCAGCGGCGGCAGCCTTTCGATATCCGCTGTCGAGCAGGGGCTTGTCCTTTCCGATGACGCAGAGACAGAGGAAGCTGTTTCCGCCCCCGATGTCCGTCGTTTGACCGTCACCAACGGGCTGCTTTCGCTGCGCTGCGGTGGCAATGCCGCCGAGATCGCCGGCTCACTGTTCCAGTCGGGCGGTACCATGCTGCTCGGCTCCGGTCGGGAGCAGACGCCTCTGCGCTGCACGGCGGCACGGGTCAGCGGCGGTACGCTGCTTGCTGCGGGCTATCTGCAGCAGAACGCCGAGGTTTATACCGGGCTGCCCCGCATCGGCGTGGAGCTGTGGCTCACCGGCGGGCGCCCCCTTACCGTTACGGCGGCAGGAGAGAGCGAACCGCTTTTGACCTTCACGCCGGAGACCTCGGTGGGTCATGTTACTTTAATCAGCGATAAGCTGGAGGCGGGTGCTACCTACTACCTGATCTCCGGCAGCGCCCGCATCGGCGTTACCCCCGAATAAAAAAGCCTCAGTCCCTGCCGCAGCAGGGACTGTTCTCTTACCCGCTTAAGGGGCAAACACCGTTTCTACCACTCGTTCACACTCCGGCGGAGAGTACCGCCAGCGCCTCAGCACACCCTCGGTGAGAAAATACTGCACCGGCTGCGGGGAATAGGGCGCATCAAAGGCGTCTACGATGATCAGCTTGATCTTCATCTTTTCCGGCAGAATGCTCTTGATATACACGCCGGCGTGCTGACCGGCTCGCACCCCCTCGCATGGCTCCGCCAGTCCGGCTAAGTTCGGCGTCAGCTCCACAAATACGCCGTAGTCCTCCACACTGCGAATGATCCCCGCCACCGTTTCGCCGGGCAGGAACAACTCGGCGTTCTGCGCCCATGTCCCCAAAAGCTCCTTGTGTGAAAGCTGCACCCGCCCCTCCGGCTCCACCGCCTTTACCACCGCATAGATGTGCTCCCCTACGGCAAAGCGGTCATGCGGGTGGCTGATGCGGGAGACCGAGATCTGGTCGATGCTGATGAGAGAAGGCAGACCGCACCCGATATCCACAAAGCACCCGAAGTTTTCCAGATGTGTCACCCTTGCGGGAATGATCTCTCCGACCGTCAGCTGTTCTATGTACTCACTGCGGCAGCGCTGCTGCGCCGCCCGACGGGAAAGAACCGGGCGCACCGTGCCGTTCTCATCATATTCCATCGCCGTAATGAGGAAGCACACCGGCTTGTTGACGCGTGAAATAATGGCAATATCCCGTACCGTTTGCTCCTTGATGCCCAGCGCACCCTCCTCACGGGGGATCACCCCGCGGCAGCAGCCCATATCCACAATTAAATTATGGTTATAATCGCACAGCAGCGCCCGCCCCTCCAGAATCTGCCCGATGCGCATGGCGCTTTTCAGCGTTTCCTCGTTTTGCAGGTAATACCGGTTTTCCTCCGTCTCCAGCAGCTGCCCCTCCGGCACATAATATCCCATGCTTTACCCTCCTGTTTTGCCTGTTGCTTTATCTATATTCACACTTCGGCGGCGCTATGACGGGTAAAGGAAGTTGCCTAAGTAGAGCGGCAAGTCTGCAATTTGGTTTATTGGCTTCTCACCAAAAATAATTAGCTGCTTTACAGAAAAAAGTTTTTCCTCTATAATATCAACACGAAATAAAATTTCTAGGGAGGAAGTAGTTATGCGCTTAACGAAAGATGTTATTGCGAAAATTCTTGAAATGAATGAGGGTTTTACTCAAACTACCTTCTATTCCGCAAGAAATTTCAAAGAAACTAGAGATTATCTAATTCAAGGTGGTAAGCTTTTTATTCGTTCAATAGGAAAAACGTCATGGGCAGATAGCCGATTTGACGACCTTGTCGTCGCCGATATAGATCAAACAAGAAGGTTTATTCGATGCTTTATCAATCTTCTCAAGACAGATGGTCTTTCTTAAACCAAGAGGACGCTCCCATTTCGGAGTGTCCTTTCCTCTTTTACGCTCTTGCTGTTTTCCCCTCATTGCAAAAGCATGCCCTGCGTGATATAATATAAAAATCATTCGTCAAGACAAAGGAGGAAGACCCATGGACGTCCGCGTCGGCGATATTCTGCAAATGAAAAAAAAGCACCCCTGCGGCGGCGATGAATTCACCGTGACCCGCAGCGGCATGGATTTTAAGCTTGTCTGCCGTACCTGCGGCAGAGAGGTCATGATTCCCCGCGTCAAGGCGGAGCGCCATATCAAAAAGCTCACCCGTCCGGAGGAGTAGCGGACTTTTCCTTTATACAGACTGATTTTGTGTAAGGAGTTTTTGTGATGCTTGAGGGACTTTCGGCGGCACACCGCCGCTATGATGAGCTTTCCGCCCAGCTTTCCCAGCCCGATGCCGCCACAGATATGAGCCGCTATCGGGCACTGATGAAGGAGTATAAGGAGCTGGAGCCGCTTTCACAGCAATATCTCGCTCTTGCTGCCGCCGAGGAAGCGCTGGCGGAGGCAAAGGAGCTGCTTTATTCCCGCGACGCTGAGCTTTCGGCAATGGCGGCGGAGCAGAAGACAGAGGCAGAGCAGGAGATCGCCCGCCTGACCGAACAGGCGCGGCTGATGCTGCTGCCGCACGACCCCCGCGATGACCGTAGCGTTATCATGGAGCTGCGCGCCGGCACCGGCGGGGAGGAGGCAGCGCTTTTTGCGGCGGATCTTTATCGCATGTACAATCTGTATGCCGCCGCCCGCGGCTGGCAGACCGAGCTGATGAATGCGAACGAAACAGAATTGGGCGGCTATCGGGAGATCGTTTTCTCGGTGGAGGGGGAAAAGGTATTTTCCCGCTTAAAGTTTGAAAGCGGAATTCATCGCGTCCAGCGTGTCCCTGTCACCGACAGTCAGGGTAAAATACAAACCTCCGCCGTTACCGTTGCTGTCCTGCCGGAGGCAGACGAGGTGGAGCTCCACATCGACCCGAAAGACTTAAAAATAGATACCTTCCGCTCCAGCGGCGCGGGTGGTCAGCATATCAATAAGACCGAATCCGCCATTCGCATTACCCATCTTCCCACCGGTGTGGTGGTGGAGTGTCAGGACGAGCGCAGTCAGTACAAGAATAAAGATCGTGCCCTCAAGATCCTGCGCAGCCGCCTTTTGGCACAGGCGGAGCAGGCACAGACCGAGGAGATTGCCGCAGACCGCCGCCGACAGGTCGGCTCCGGTGACCGCAGCGGGCGGATCCGCACCTATAATTTCCCCCAAAACCGTGTCAGCGACCATCGCATCGAGCTGACGCTCTACCGTTTGGATGCCGTAATGAACGGCGACCTTGACCTGCTCATTGAGCCGCTTTTAGCGCACGAGCAGGCGGAAAAACTGCAAAACAGGGAGTAACCCAAGCCATGATAAAGACAGAACTGATCCGAATATACGACCCTGACGGGGACGCCGAGGGAGTCCTGCGTGCCGGCGATATCCTGCGGCACGGTGGACTGGTCGCCATTCCTACCGAGACGGTGTACGGGCTTGCCGCCAATGCCTTTGACGAAACGGCGGTCAGGGCGGTCTACGCCGCCAAGGGCAGACCCAGCGATAACCCCATGATCGTCCACATCGCGGAATTTGATGCTTTGGCGGAGCTGGTTACACAGGTACCGCCTGCCGCCGGAATTCTGGCGGAGCATTTCTGGCCGGGTCCCCTTACCATGGTGCTGCCCCGTTCGGAAAAGGTTCCCCTTACCACCACCGGCGGGCTTTCCACCGTCGCCGTCCGTATGCCGGGCAATCCCATTGCCCGTGCCATTATCCGTGCGGCGGGCGTGCCGCTTGCCGCCCCCAGCGCCAATCGCAGCGGCAGCCCCAGCCCCACCACCTTCCGCCATTGCGTCGATGATCTTTGGGACTCGGTCGATGCCATTGTGGAAAGCGAGGACTGCACCGTTGGCGTGGAATCCACCGTCGTTTCCTTCCTGCCGGACGGTACCCCGCAGATACTGCGCCCCGGTGCTGTTACACCGGAGGAGATCCGGCGTTTTTGCGGAGATGTCGCCATCGCCGATGCCGTCCTACATATGCTCCCGTCAGATGCCGCTGCCCCCAGCCCCGGCATGAAGTACAAGCACTATGCGCCCGCCGCCACCCTGACGCTGCTGTGCGGCAGCCGGCAGGATTATGCCGACCGCGTCAATGCGTATTACGAGACGCTTCGGCGCACGGGGGAGGAGGACGGCTTCTATGCCATGTGCTTCGATGAGGACGTCTCTTTGCTGGAGGCGCCTACCATCAGCTACGGCGTCGCCTACGATTACGCCTCTCAGGCACAAAATCTCTTTGATGTGCTCCGCCAACTGGATAATCTGCAGGCAACCGAGGTTTATGTCCACGCCCCCGAACCGGAGGAAATGGGACTTGCCGTCTACAACCGCCTGCTGCGCGCCGCAGCATTCCGCGTTGTTTCGCTTTAATCCTGCTCTGTGCTCAGCCCGACCCGCCCGCAGGGCGCTCCGGCTGCGCCGGAGCCGGCGGCTTCGCCGCCGAAACC
>OHBJ01001166.1_pt1 | contig 17989 bp, 16 predicted proteins | sample 1577241 | NCBI WGS metagenome assembly OHBJ01 (sample SAMEA3541594, study PRJEB24748) | human gut metagenome | biome: human gut; feature: human-associated habitat; material: faeces | place: China | collected 2012 | reverse complement strand
GGTTGCAGGAGCGCTGAACACAGACACGATACCGAAAGGCATTGCGCCCATCTGGAAGGTGTTGACGATAGAGCTTACGTTGTTGCCTTCATACTTCACGAGGATGTTGTTAGCCTTGCCTGCTGCGAACTCGTAGTCCTTATCCATTGTTGTAACGCCGCCCTTCACGGCTGTGAAGTGGAACTTGAGTCCGTCGTTCTTATAGTCGCGGTAGTAGCCACCCTGAGCCTCGTCGTAAACGAGTCCCTTCACGGTGTACGAACCGAGTGTGAGGTCGCCCATGATGGTGTTTGCGAGCGTATAGCTCGGAACAGTAACGTCGAGCTTGTCTGTTTCGCCGTCCTTGTATCGGCGCAACTCGTATGTTACGTTGTCGTTGTTGTATGTGAACTGTCCGCCTACTGTAACAGTGATGGGGTTAGACACAGCCTTTACGTAGTAGCCTTTCACGGTGTATGTCATAGGGAACGGCATCTTGCCATACTGGAACACTACTGTAAGCATGAGCGAGTTGTCTGCCATGTTGTATGTGCCCGAAAGCGATGTGCCGGTGATTTTCTTCTCGGCTCCGTCCACTTTCACCTTTGTGCTGAAAGTCTGGTCGGCAAACGTAACGACATGGTTCTCGCCCAACGTGAATTTAGCGCCGCTGATGGTGAACGATGGTATTGTCTGCATACCCTTCATGGCAGGCAGAGTGATGTTGCCCGACTCCATGCCGTTCATTGCGAACAGGATTGTATCACTGGGGTTATCGTTGCTCATTGTTGAGACTGTCATATTCGATGCACCAACGAACTTCATTGGTCCGTGCATTTGTGCCATGATTGTTGTCGCTGTGAGAACAGCGAACAAGAGAGTGAAAATTCTTTTCATAAAAAGAGTTGTGATTATTTTATTTGTTTATATTATATTTTTATTGGTGTATCTTAGGGGGTGCACTTGTCTCAAGTGCACCAGCCGAGCTATTGGTGAACTTCTTGCATGGTTGGTGCACTTGAGACAAGTGCACCCCCTATGAGCTATTGGTGCACTTATTGCTTGGTTGGTGCACTTGAGACAAGTGCACCCCCTATGGACACTACGAAGAGGGCGAGCGCGGCGCTCATCTCCACCACATGATGCAGCGGATCGACCCATATCTCCTTGAAGAGTCCGTTGCGTGCGACAATCTCTACGAAGGTCCAGAACACGATGACCGTAGCGTAAGCCATGCGCAGATTGCGTCCCCAGGTGGCTATATACATCTGTTTCTTGAACATCAGCGCCGAACCGACGAGACAGACGGCTGCAACGGCGTAGGTTACGGGGTGATGGTCGCCGAGGAACACTGGGTCGTAGCAGAACATGAGCAGCATGTAGAGTCCCCACATCATTATGTTCCATTCCATGAATATCACTATGCTCGGATGATACGCCATAGGGCGCAGCTCTACCTTCTCGTTGATGCCGCAATGTCTCTGTACCCAACGGATGAACAGACAGCCGGTGCGGGTGCAGAAGGTGTACATCACTACGAACATCATCCACATGCCGAACGTGGCGGGCATGATGAGATATTCTGGACGCGAGCCGCGCAGCTCTTTAAGCTCGGCACGCGAGAAATCTTCGAGCGGTGTGCCGTTGATTGTGAACGTATGGTTGACACCAACGCCGTTGACGTATTCCGTGACGGTCTGCACGACGCCGTTGCCTACAAGATCGCAATGTACACCGAAGCGCTGAGCGAAGTAAGCGAACAGAAACTCCACCCAACCGGTCCAGAAGAGCAAGGCTCCGGCGAGTCCAAAGCAGGTCTGGCGTGTGTCGCCTTTCACGAACACACCGGCTATGGTGATCACAAGTCCTACGAAACCCATCAGGAACGCCGAATAGTGAAGCGTTGTCGGTTCGAGGAAGTGCTCCATGAGAATCATAAGAGCATGCCCTAACGGCATCAGAAGAAGTACGATAAGCAATGACCCGATGGTCTTGCCAAGATATTTCTTTTTCATTGTCGTTGAGTATTATTTTTTTACGGTTGCAAAATTAGGCATAATCGGCGAATTATGAAATACCTACTTTTAATGATTTTGCCTAATATACAGTAAAATACGTAAAAAACGCCGCCAGAGAGCAAATAGTTTTGATGATTTTCTATAACTTTGCACCCATTAGTAACAGATGTCTCGCTATCTGCGGCTTCATCCGTGCGAGACATTCCATATAAATTTTTATATTAAAATGAAAGACATGAAAAAGATTAGAGCAGCCGTAGTGGGATACGGCAACATCGGACATTATGCGATTCAGGCGCTTGAGGCTTCCGACGACTTTGAGATTGCTGGTGTAGTGCGCCGTCACGGTGCGGAGAACAAGCCTGCCGAACTGGCTCAGTACGAGGTAGTGAAAGACATTCGCGAACTGAAGGACGTGGACGTAGCTATCCTCGCTACTCCGACACGCTCATGCGAGGAGTACGCAAAGCAGATTGCTGCACTCGGCATCAACACCGTAGACAGCTTCGATATACACACTTCTATCGTCGACTACCGCCGCACTCTCTCTGAGGTGTGCAAGAAGAACGGCACGGTGAGCGTAATCGCTGCCGGTTGGGACCCGGGTTCCGACTCTATCGTGCGCACTCTGATGCAGAGCCTCGCACCGAAGGGACTCAGCTACACCAACTTCGGACCGGGCATGTCGATGGGTCACAGCGTATGCGTGCGCTCTAAGGAGGGCGTGAAGGACGCTCTCTCTATGACTATACCGAAGGGCGAAGGACTGCACCGCCGCATGGTGTACGTAGAACTCGAAGAGGGCGCTAAGCTCGAAGACGTTACGGCAGCTATCAAGGCTGACCCCTACTTCTCTAACGACGAGACTCACGTGTTCGCCGTACCGTCGGTTGATGCCGTGCGCGATATGGGTCACGGCGTACATCTCACTCGCAAGGGCGTGAGCGGCAAGACTCAGAACCAGCGCATGGAGTTCACCATGAGCATCAACAACCCTGCACTCACCGGTCAGGTGCTCGTCAACGTGGCTCGCGCTTCAATGCGCCAGCAGCCAGGCTGCTACACAATGGTTGAAATTCCAGTCATCGACATGCTCGCCGGCGATCGTGAGGAACTTATAGCTCACCTCGTATAAGGCAATGAAAAACAAACGTGTACTGATTGCCCACCTCGCCATTCTCTCCGCCTGCTCCATCTGGGGTCTCATGGCTCCTATCTGCAAGGACGCGATGCTGAACGGGGTGGACAATCTGAATACGGTATACCTGCGCGCCTTGGGCGGAGCGGTGTTCTTCTGGATAACGTCGCTCTTCACCAAGCACGAGCACGTGCCGCTCAAGGACATCTTCGTGCTGTGCGGAGCTGGCGTGTTCGGACTCGTGTGCAACCAGTGTTGCTTCACAATTGGTCTGAGCATCACCACGCCGTCGAACGCAGCCATCGTAACCACATCGCTGCCTATCTTCGCAATGATATTCGCAGCGCTTATCTTGAAAGAACCTATCACGGGGCGCAAGGCGCTGGGCGTGGGCGTAGGCTGCTCGGGCGCCGTCATTCTGATTGCCAGCACTGCCGTTGCCAACGACTCGCGCATCGGCGACATACGCGGCGACCTGCTGTGCGTGGCTGCGCAGATGTCGTTTGCGCTCTATCTCTCGCTCTACCGCGACATACTGAAACGTTACAGTCCGATAACCATGAGCAAGTGGATGTTCACGTGGGCTACAATCCTGCTCACGCCGTTCCTCGGCTCGCACGCCGCGTCTACCGACTGGCAGGCTGTCAGCCTCAAGACATGGCTCGAAACGGGTTTCGTGGTGTTCTTCGGAACCTACATCGCCTACCTTTGCATGCAGACAGCGCAACGCACGCTGCGCCCCACCGTGGTGAGCATCTACAACTATATGCAGCCCGTGGTGGCGGTATCGGTGAGCATCGCCTACGGCATGTGCCTCTTTACGTGGAAGCAAGCCGTGGCTGTAGTGCTCGTCTTCAGCGGCGTGTGGCTCGTAATCAAGTCGAAGTCGCGAAAGGATATGGAGTTGAAGCAAAGCTAAAGTAGCCTGCATCGACAGGCACGTACATTAACTGATACTGAAACAGAAACATATATGAGAAGACTATTTATCACAGCTGTCCTCATGGTTGTAACCTTGATGACTGTAAATGCTCAGACAGCATTGAAGAAAGTGTATGACGAGAGCATCGACCCGATGGAACAGATTGACAAGGCGCTTGCCGTGGCTAAGTCAGACGGCAAGTTTGTGGTGTGCCAGGTGGGTGGCAACTGGTGTCCGTGGTGCCTGCGCTTCGCCGACTTCGCCGAAACTAACGAGGCGGTAAGCAAGATGATCGGCGAGAACTTCGTGCTCATCCACGTCAACTACAATCCGCGCAAGGCTGGCGGCGAAGAGGCTGCACAGAAAGCCGCAAAGCTGATGGAGCGTCTTGACAACCCGGCTCGCTTCGGCTTCCCCGTCTTCGTGGTGCTCGACGCCAACGGTAAGGTACTGCACACGCAGGACTCAAGTTTCCTCGAAGAGGACAAGGGCTACAGCGAGAAGAAGGTGCTGCGATTCTTCAAGAATTGGACCCCGGCGGCTGTACCGCAACATTAATAACCTACTGCATTCCTGCAGTTAATACAGGAATGGATACGGACAATAAGGCAAACAATTAACAAACAAATATATAAAAAGTATGAAAAGAAATCTTATGTACGTTGCAGTCTTGGCTGCAGCAATAATGGTGTCTTGCAACGGCAAGAACACCGCACAGAGCGAAGCAAACACCGATTCGACAAGCGTAGCTGACACAACAGCCAGCGAAGACCTCGACCTCGCTGCCGTTGCCGGCACATACGAGGGCACTCTGCCTGCTGCCGACTGCCCGGGCATCAAGACCGTGCTCACGATCAATGCAGACAGCACATACCAGCTTAAGCAAGACTACATCGACCGTAAGGATGGTCACGACGAGGCAAGCGGCGTGCTGGAGGTTCTCGACAACAGCGTCCTGATGCTTGTTCGCCCATCGAGCGGCGAGCACACTTTCTACAAGGTTAAGGACAACAGCAGCGTAATCATGACCGACTCGCTCGGCAATGAGCCTGAGGGCGAAATGGCAAAGCTGTATGTGCTGACAAAGAAGTAAGCCGAACGTATATGAATATTCTCGAACTGTCACAGACTCGCTTCTCTGCTCGCAAATATACTGACGAGGCGGTGAGCGACGACGACTTGGCATATATCCTCGAGTGCGTCCGACTGGCTCCGTCGGCTGTTAACCGCCAACCGTGGAAGTTTGTCGTGGTGCGCAGCAAGGAGGCTAAGGAACAGCTTTGGCAGGCGTACGACCGCGATTGGTTCCGCACTGCTCCGCTCTACATCGTGTGCATGAAGAACAACAGCGAATGCTGGACACGCCGCTACGACGACAAGCAGCACGGCGACATCGACGTGGCTATCGCTACCGAACATCTGTGCCTCGCCGCTACGGAGCGCAACCTCGGCACTTGCTGGGTGTGCAACTTCGACACCAACGCCATGAGCCGCCTCTTCCCCTCTGCCGACTTCGAGGCTGTGGCCATCATCCCCGTCGGACACATCGCCGACGATTGTCCTCGTGCAGAGAAGAAGCGCAAGGCTATCGCAGAGATTGTTGAAGAAGTATAATCAAAACGAAGAAGAAATAAAAAAAGAGTCCCTACTCCACTGCGGAATAGGGACTCTTTTTATGTTTTATTCAATCTGTGATTTCGGTCTGATTACATCATGCCGCCCATGCCCGGGTTGCCCATCGGCATAGCCGGAGCCTTCTCCTCAGGCTTGTCGCAGATGATGCACTCGGTTGTGAGGAACATGCCTGCGATAGAAGCAGCGTTCTCAAGAGCTACGCGCTCTACCTTAGCCGGGTCGATGACACCTGCTGCGCGGAGGTCTTCGTAAGCATCCTTGCGAGCGTTGTAACCGAAGTCGCCTTCGCCCTCGCGAACCTTCTGAACGACAACAGCACCCTCGCCACCGGCGTTCTTTACGATCTGGCGAAGCGGCTCCTCGATAGCGCGGCGCACGATGTTGATACCAGTCTGCTCGTCAGCGTTCTCGCCCTTGAGCTCTGCAAGTTCCTTCTGAGCACGGATGTATGTTGTGCCGCCACCAACGACAACGCCTTCCTCCATAGCTGCACGTGTAGCGCAGAGAGCGTCGTCAACGCGGTCCTTCTTCTCCTTCATCTCTACCTCGCTGTTAGCACCTACGTAGAGAACGGCTACGCCACCGGCGAGCTTTGCAAGACGCTCCTGCAACTTCTCCTTGTCGTAAGCGCTCTTAGTGTTTGCAATCTCGCTCTTGATCTGAGCAACACGGTCGGCGATGAGGTCCTTCTGACCGCAGCCGCCTACGATAGTGGTGTAGTCCTTAGAAACGGTAGCCTTCTCGCAAGAACCGCAGAGGTCGAGTGTAGCCTTGTCGAGGCTCAAGCCCTTCTCCTCGCTGATTACAACGCCACCAGTCAGAGTAGCGATATCCTCGAGCATAGCCTTGCGACGGTCGCCGAAGCCAGGAGCCTTCACAGCGCAAATCTTCAAACCTGCACGCAGACGGTTCACAACGAGTGTGGTGAGTGCCTCTGAGTCAACATCCTCAGCGATGATGAGCATCGGGCGTCCGCTCTCTGCAGCCGGCTGCAGGATAGGCAGCAAGTCCTTAACGCTACTGATCTTCTTGTCGTAGATAAGGATGTACGGGTTGTCCATAATGCACTCCATCTTCTCAGAGTCGGTTACGAAGTAAGCGCTCAGATAGCCGCGATCGAACTGCATACCTTCTGTTACGCCGATGTTTGTGTCGCGGCTCTTGCTCTCCTCGATGGTGATAACGCCGTCCTTAGAAACCTTGCGCATTGCGTCTGCCAGGAGCTTGCCAATCTCAGGATCGTTATTAGCAGAAACGGTTGCTACCTGCTCTATCTTGTCGTAGTTGTCACCAACGATCTCTGCGTTCTGCTTGATGTGTGCAACGACTGCAGCTACAGCCTTGTCGATACCACGCTTCAGGTCCATCGGGTTGGCACCTGCTGTTACGTTCTTCAAGCCCTCAGTTACGATAGCCTGGGTGAGGATTGTAGCGGTTGTTGTACCGTCGCCTGCGTCGTCGCCGGTCTTGCTTGCTACGCTCTTAACGAGCTGTGCGCCTGTGTTCTCGAACTTGTCCTCAAGCTCCACTTCCTTAGCTACGGTCACACCGTCCTTTGTAATCTGCGGAGCACCGAACTTCTTCTCGATAACCACGTTGCGGCCTTTCGGACCGAGTGTCACCTTAACTGCGTTAGCCAACTTGTCGACACCGTTCTTCAACAGGTCGCGTGCATCCATATTGTATTTAATTTCCTTAGCCATTTCTTTAATTTTTAATTATTAGTTATTAATTATTTCTGAACCACTGCGAGAACGTCTGACTGACGCATGATGAGGTACTTTGTGCCTTCAACCTCAAGCTCAGTGCCAGAATACTTGCCGTAGAGCACTTCATCGCCTTCTTTCAGAACCATCTCCTCGTCCTTTGTGCCGTTACCGGCTGCAACGATTGTGCCGTGCTGCGGCTTCTCTTTTGCTGTATCAGGAATGATGATTCCACCAACTTTTTCTTCTGCCTGTGCAGGGAGTACGAGAACTCTGTCTGCTAATGGTTTAATGTTCATGATTTTTATGTTTTAAGTTTTTATTTTACTGTTAATTTCTGCGGCGACTATTCTGCCGTCCGCTTTCGTTAAGGATATAGCCAAAAGCGTGCCAAAGCTGATAAGGGCTAATATAGCACAACAAAGCGTGACAAATGTGACAAACAGAGTGACAGAAATGGCACACACACCACTTTTTTACTCTTTTACTCTTTTACTTTTATACTTTTACTTTTTTTACTCTTTTACTTTTTTACTCTTTTACTTTTTTATTACCTTTGCAAAAGTTAAGCTACACCTCTAATATATACATACTGTCACAAAGCAACAAGACAAACAAAAATAAATGAAAAAGTTCATACTCGACCTTACGGTCAACAGCGTTGAAGCATTGAGCGACAAGCACGTGCTCATCAAGCTCACCGACGACAAACCGCTGCCCGAGATGCTTCCCGGTCAGTTTGTGGAGGTGCGCGTAGACAATTCGCCGTCTACATTCCTGCGCCGTCCTATCTCTATTAATAATGTAGACTACGACCGCAACGAGCTCTGGCTCCTCGTGGCTGCCGTGGGCGACAGCACACGCCAGCTACAGAAGTTGCAGAAGGGCGACCGTCTCAACTGCATGCTGCCACTCGGCAATTCGTTCACGATGCCGACAGACAGCGCACAGAAGGTGCTGCTCGTAGGTGGCGGCGTGGGTGTGGCTCCGCTGCTCTACTTCGGCAAGCGCATCAAGGAGATGGGCGGCGAACCGACATTCCTGCTCGGCGCACGCTCGGCTAAGGACGTGCTGGAGCGCGAACTCTTCGAGCAGGTAGGACGCGTGCTCATCACCACCGAGGACGGATCCGAGGGCGAGAAGGGCTTCGTAACCAACCACTCCGTACTGGCTCAGGAGCACTTCGACCGCATCTCTACCTGCGGACCGAAGCCGATGATGATGGCTGTGGCTCGCTACGCCTTCAAGAACGACATCGAGTGCGAGGTATCGCTCGAGAACAAGATGGCGTGTGGCGTCGGAGCATGTCTCTGCTGCGTAGAGAAGACAGTGGAAGGCAACAAGTGTGTATGTAAGGAAGGTCCGGTAATGAATATAAAGAAACTGACATGGCAGATTTAAGTGTAAAGATTGGCGGTCTGAAACTGAAAAACCCCGTGATGACCGCATCGGGAACATTCGGATATGGTCTGGAGTTCGCCGACTTCGTGCCGCTCGAAGAGATTGGTGGCATCATCGTTAAAGGCACCACACTCAACCCACGCGAGGGTAACGACTATCCGCGCATGGCTGAGACAGCGCAGGGCATGCTCAACTGCGTAGGACTCCAGAACAAGGGCGTCGACTATTTCTGCCGCAACATCTACCCGCAGATCAAGGACATCGACACAAACATGATAGTCAACGTGAGCGGTTCGTCGCCAGACGACTACGCCGAGTGCGCTGCACGCATCAACGAGCTGGATAAAATCCCGGCTATCGAGCTGAACATCTCCTGCCCTAACGTGAAGCAGGGCGGCATGGCTTTCGGCGTAACCACAACGGGCGCAGCCAGCGTAGTGCGCGCCGTACGCGAACGCTACAACAAGCCCATCATCGTGAAACTCTCGCCGAACGTAACTGACGTAACCGAGATTGCAAAGGCTGTAGAGGCAGAGGGTGCTGACAGCGTATCGCTCATCAACACTCTCATGGGCATGGCTATCGACATCGAGCGCCGCCGCCCAATGCTCAGCATCAACACCGGCGGACTGAGCGGTCCGGCTGTCAAGCCGGTTGCCGTGCGCATGGTATGGCAAGTGGCTAAGGCCGTGAAGATTCCGGTAGTAGGTCTTGGCGGCATCTGCACCGCCGAGGACGCCATCGAGTTCCTCATGGCTGGCGCAACAGCCATCGAGATCGGCACCGCCAACTTCCTCGACCCCACCGTAACCATCAAGGTGCGCGACGGCATCAACAACTGGCTCGACAATCACGGTTGCTCTTCTGTAAGCGAGATTATCGGTGCATTAGAAGACTAATCGGACATTTACTATAAATAAAAACGTAGCGGAGAGTCTCCGCTACGTTTTTTTGTATTGTCCGCTATAATTGATCGCTTTCGCTATGAATTCTGTTGAATTACGACGAATTTGAATCTATTTCGACGGATTTTTCGACGGAAGTATGTGATTTCCGTCGAATTTCGACGGTTTTTCACAAAAGAAACCAATTCCGCCCATCTGTTTTATCAACTTTCACGATTCTTTGCCATAATTGTAAGATAGCGAAGAGCATTATCCAAAATACCTTCAATATCATCATTTTGAATTATTACCTTTGCCCATATCTTATCAATTTCCCTAATATTTGGTCTTTTAAGATCATAAAAGTCTATTATCTCTGTATTAAGTATCTGTTCTATATCTTCTTCAGACATTAAAGATACCATGGGTACAAAAGTCTTTTTGATATTTTCAATCTCTAGCTTTCTCATACCACCTTGGTTCTTACAATAGATTTCAAGTTGCAACTGATAGAATATGCTACTCATCCATGAAGATAAGATTTTTGCCTCTCGATTATTAGCTGTTTTAATACATACGAAGTTGGTTGACAGATAAGTTGGCTTGTTTGTTATGTATGTCGAAGCAAACCTTCTTGTAGCTCTTGGAACAAGTACAGAATTTACCGGCACGAAATGCTTTGCCTCCTTCTTTAGAATATCATACCATTGATCTACGTTTTTCTTCTTTTGTGCTTGTTTTTGATTGGTTTCATATTTTGCCAAATATATGTTTATCACATCTTTAGCAATAGCTTCATCAATATTTCTTATATCCAAAAATTTTTGATCACCATCTCCAATTGTATAGTTTCCATAGTCAGAATTACGTAGACCCGGCATAAGGGCATTATACACTTCTTTTGGACATTCATCAAGAAAGCCTGCTTTAGTTGTTATATACAACAAGTCATTTCCTCCAAAGTTACCAACTTTTCCTCTTGACATTTCTCCATAGCCAGCTTCCGTTACATTCTTAAAAAGGTTCGTATTTTTTATTATATGCTCGTTTACAAACGAATGAACGTTACCTATTACAGGATCAAGGAACATCCAACCATCTTCAACCTTTTTGCTTAGTTCACTACGTGGAACTAAGCATCCTACTAAACCATCTACAAGTTCCATTGGAGATGTAGACTCTTGAAGCATCGAAAAGGCTTGCGGAATAGTGTCTTGGATTATCTCAGAAACTAAAGAATTACTTTGGATAAACTTTACATGATCTTGAGGCATAAATGCCTGACCGATAAAAATCGATGTATTTTGTGCAACATCATCAAATAAGTTTGTTTGAGGGTAGTTAAATATCATACTCAATCCAAATTCATTCAACAAGAAGTTCCTAAATACTACATCTTGATTACCAAGAGCAGATAAATGGGTACTGGGTATAATGCAAGCAATTATTGTACCTGGTTTAACCAAATTTGTCACAAGTTCAACGAAAGGACATTCCAAAGGAGCTTGTCCTATATTCGTTTTTGATGGTTGTCCAGTAAGAGATTTTATCCTTTTAGTCAAAATGTCCTTTCTGTCGACACAACCTTCTGCAACTGCTGACAGATATGGAGGATTTAGAACTATTACTCGTGTATTCTCAAAAAAGGTCTTGTCCAAGTCGCTGATGTTTCTTGCACATATCGTTGGAGAGTTCTTTTTAGATACTACTGCAGCAAAACTCAATCCCAAACGAAGCGACAACAACTGCAATAATTTCTCGTTGATGTCATTTGCTTGTATTTGAGAAGGGGATATTGTTGGATATGCTAGGACAGCAGCAGAAAGCAAAGTTCCACTTCCTGCAGCGGGGTCAGTAATATTCTGTCCTTCTGGAATAGTAGGAACAAACGTTTTGACAAGACTAAGCAATGTTTGGGCTAGTTCAATATCTGTAGGAACCTCTCCTTCGTGAGTGTGTCCTGACGATATAACTTGATGCATGACATTACAGATTGATTCTGCATCTTTGTAATTCTTTCCTAATTTATACAAATCACGAAGAACAGTATCCATCGGTCTATATTGTGAATCATACTCGTTTTCATCCAATCCGAATATGCCCTTAAAATCAATTCTGGAGGCTTCTTTACAAATTGCAAAAATATCGTTTCTAAAGGATTTTATATCAAACAACTCATTTCTGCCTATCTGACTGAACGAACCTCGAATATACTCATAGAACATAAATACTAAGGAACTGTTCCAAGTGAGCAACGAAGGCATGGATGCCCTAATAATAGAAGCAAAATTAGAGAAAGAAAGTAAATAGTTCGAGTCTCTATTCAAGACTCGTTTCAAAAGGTCTCTAAAGTGTATTGCCAAGTCGTGACGGAACGTCGATTCATCCACATCTTCAAATCTATGTGTGAACACATACCCAGGTTGGATAAGTTGATCATAAACGTTTTGTCTTTTAGTTGTGTAGAGGAAAAGACAGCTACACTCAAGATTTGTTAAGATGTAGTAATTGGTCTCTTTTTCTACATCCCTTAATGACTGAACATAGCTCATTGCTTGATATTGGTAACGTGAACTATAAACTGCAGAAATAGTTCGTTTCACCTCTATAACACATAATATTTTTCTTGTATTTTTGTTTGAAATAACCAAATCCATTTCTATACTACCAACATATCGATGATGTTCTATCTGGTAATTAGAATTCAAACCTAACATAACAAGAGCCTCTTCCAAAGCCCTTGCACACACAGGATGGAACGATGCCACCTCCATGTCTGTTTCTGAAAGCCATTGTTTATCCATTATCTATAATTTTCTTTATTTGTTTAGCTAATTTATATGCAAGCAAAGGAGGTACTGCATTGCCGACTATAAGATTTTTACCTTGTTTGCTCTTAGATACAAATTGGTAATCATCAGGAAATGTCTGTAAACGCATAGCCTCACGCAGAGTTATAAGACGTTCTTGTGAATAGTGTATATTGCAACCAACATTGGGCCTATTAAAATAAGTATTTATCGTATATGACGGCTTTTGGGGATCCATTCTACCATAACAAGTAGTATGACCACCCTCACGTTTAAGCCTCTTTATTCTTACAGATTTCACATCATCAGGAATATCCATATAATTTCCACCAGGTTTAACATGATGACATATATACTTGTCCAACTCGCTCATTGTAGGCCACGTATGCTCGGTTATTGGGCAATCACCTGAAGGAATAGGCAAATCGCCCAATGCTTCTTCTACGCTTACATATTTCAGTTTACCACCACTACCGTCCGCATTGTGCGTTATTGGTGGAAACTCAAAATTATTCATGAATCCCTTTAACCCAACAATTATAACACGTTTCCGAAGTTGTGGAACGCCATAGTCTGCAGCATTTACTATTTTATAGGATATATTATAACCGATATCATAAAATGCCTTAAACAATAATGGTAAGATTTTTTCTCCATCACTATTTTTTGCCGATACAAGTCCAGTAACATTCTCAAACAAAAATCCTTTAGGTTGCAGTTCTTGGATAATATCAATATATCGCCAAACCAATTTACCCCTTTTGTCATCACTTTTTCTTTTTCCTGCAAGAGAAAAAGACTGACACGGAGGTCCTCCAATTACAAAATCACATTGTGGAATTCTTTTTTCATCTATTTCATAGAGATCGCCACATACAATCTCCTCTCCTACATTTCTTTTGTAGGAGTTCACGGCATCTTTATTTATATCAATGGCCCAGACAATGTTGAATCCGGCTCTTTTGAAACCGATATCCAAACCACCGCCTCCAGAGAACAAACTTACTACGTTACAGCTCATATTTTTAATCTATTGCTTTTTTGAGATTTATAAATTTCTTCAATATCATCTATATGATAATACTTCGATAGTATCTTTGTCGATTTAATAATGTACTTTGAGTCATTTGATTTAATCAATGATTTAGCGCATAAAATAAGTTCTTTCTGATCATCATTGTTGATGGTTAAAGGGTTAGGAATCACGATGTTGTCAACATCATATTTCTGAATTTTTAGCAATCCGTTGCCATAGGTCTTTCCACTAAGTTCTAATTGGCTAAATACAAAAAGACTATTCAGTAAGCCCATGATTAAGTATGGGTTATAATCAGAATATATAGTATAGAAATTATCCCTAGCAATTACATTAGCATCGTTTAGAATAAAACGAACATTATCCCTAATAATATACGGAAATATTATATTGGAAATCTTAGGAAGTGAAATAATATACCATGATTTACCTTCCCTTATATAATTAACTAAAGTTTTTGGAGTACCTTCTTGAAGGATGAATGACTCTGATTCTTTAATATATGCTTGAACCTCTGGAAACAATGATGTTGATGCAGATAGAGATAACAGTTTGTCAAACCTTGCAGACTTTGTGGAATATCCAGATACGTCTTTTGGAGAAGAAATAATATCGACTTTGATATCGTCTGAGCGAAGAGGTGGATTGATAAAGACCTTATTATAGCCAGTAGTAACTCCTCTACGTACCTTGGCTATTGTTGACAAGGGAACACAATCCCGAGACTCAAACTTTAAACGCTTGAATCCATCTTCGCTCTTTATGCTACTATTGTACACCAATAAAGTTTCTTCTTTTGTTAATCCTGTATTTCCCTTAGTGAATTTTACTATCATAACATCCACGAGAGGATTTCCTTCAAATGGAAAACCATTTACTTGAATCAATTTATTCACAGTGCCCTTTTGGAGAAGTTGTGAATAAAAACCTTTTCCATCAGGAGTATTCAGCCAGGCATTTGGAAAAATTGCAACAAACTGACCTCCTATTCTTAACAAATCTACGCATCTTGCGATAAAATAGAGATATAAATTTGCTTTTGAATATATTCGAAAATCGCCAATTTTTTTAATTATAGAAGCTTTCGATACACCAAAATTTTTCATTTCATCAATTTCTTCTTGCCTTACATATGGAGGATTCAAAATAAAACCATCAACATATCCTTGAGGCTCAAATTGAAAGAAATCCATATTGAACAATTTGCATTGACGGTAATCAGCAATGTTTATCTTACAAAAAGTTTTAGGATCGATTTCAACACCAATGAGATTATTATAATTTGCTTTTTGCAAACTACGAATAAAAACGCCTTGACCAAAGCAGGGGTCTATAATCACAGACGATTTAGGCAAGTCGAATAAACCTACCATATAATCAGCGACTATTTCTTTTGTGTATACTTGTCCTAAGTTCATATCAATTTTATCATGACTACAGGATTTAGAAGTTCTATGGCGTCAACATCAAACATCTACGCAATTATGTCAAAGGTTTACAAATATTGATGCATAGTATTGCTGCAACTTGCATATTGTTCAGCAACCTTCAACCTGTATTTTATTTTACAAGAACTAACTTTAGCCTATTAAAGTTGGCATACAAAATAGTTTCAATAACCTTAATGCAAATATATCAATTTTCCAATTAAAAACATTATGTATTTCAACTTTTATGCATTAAAATAATTAAATTGTTCCAATAAAATCGAAAATCACATTTCATTGTTGTATAATTGCCAGTTAATTTAGAGTTAACTAATTACAAGTCTGTCTATTAAGAATAGCATCACTATGGCATAAGATACCTTGACAAAACGTTAACGTTTTGTATGCTATAAAATACATTCCTCAAAACTTAGTACATAAACGTCAAAGTCGGAGTACACATAAATGGCACTTTGATTGTAATAATACAATCCGACCCTAAAGCCCTCAATCCGACCGTTAAAAGATATTCCGACCGAAATCTGACCAACAATGAAGATTGCGTTGCTTATAATATAAAGAAATTGAAGCAACGTACATGAAAATCAAGTACGTGAAAAAATCTACCATATCTTCCAGTATTGCTGTACGGCGCTCATTATCAACATTGTAAAGGCTGGAAGATATGGCTGAGAAAGGGATATCTGCCAGCCTATCTTCCAGCCTGAACGGGCTATCTACCAGCCTACTGCCCCACCCTCTTCACAAGATAACGCGTGCAGGTTTCGCACTTGCGGCGGCGCATGCCTGGCATGTTGGCGAGCTTGCGACCGAAGGCGATGAGGGTGTTGACTTGCAGGGAGGAGCCGACCTTGTGCTTTATGACGTCGAAGATTTCGGCGGTGGAGAGCCACTCGGCGGAAGGGTCGAGCGGATCGTCGGCGACGGAGAAGCAGAGGCTGAAGTATTGGTCGGCGGGTTTCTGTATCTCGTAGCGGCGGTTCCAGAGCATTATCTGCTCGGTCTCTGCCTTGTCGAACCAGCTGCGACTACCGTTGCGCAGGAGCTGCAGCGCCTGGGCGAAGAGCTGACGGTGGTCGGGCACACGACTTGTGTCGATGGGCGCCGTGAGTTCGATGCCGATGAAACGACGGTTGCCAGACGGATCGGAGAGGATGTCGGTCATGTTGCTCGTGGCTATGAACGACGCCTTGCGCGGCAGCTCCTCAAGGTGCGTGCCATAAGGTCGTTTCGCCTTTATCGAGGGCAGCTGGATAACGTTCTTCAGAAAACCCTGCTGCACACGCGGCGATATCTGGTTGAACTCGTCGAGATTGATGAGTAGCTGCTGCGACATAGCGAGCATCACCTGACGGCGGTCGGAAAGGGTGAGGCTGTCGGTGTAACCCACTTCAGGACGTCGGGCAGCAGGCGACGGCAAAACGTACTCTTGTGGTAGCCCTGCGGCGAGATGAGCAGCGGCGCAACGCTGTTGCCGTAGAGTCGCGAAAGCTGGTTCTGCCATTGGCTCACCATGGCGAGCAGCCACGTCTTGAACCACTTGTGCCAGAGCGGTGCGTCGGTGGGCACGGTGCGGGCGAGGTCGCCGATATGGTCGTGCCCGTCCCAAGCGCCTTCGCACGAGTCGATACTCTGTGCAGCTCAAGACGGTGTTGTAGCGGAAGGCGTAGCGCATGGTAAGAAAGCTGATCATGCGGTCGATGGGACTTAGGTCTATGGTTGTTGTTTCGTTTTTCATGGTTTTATATGTGTTCTTGTTTGTGGCTATAGCATTACCGCTGCGCGGGCATGCGATAACATCTATGCGGTAATGATAGTTTTGCTATCCGGTAACAGTTTTACCGGATAGCGAGAATAACGGTTAAAGAGTAAAAAAAACTACAGGAAGTCGAGCTCTTCGCACGAGTTGTCGAAGTCGACGTCGCTGTAGCAATAGCTGGCGAAGAGACGCTTTATCCACGCCTGCTGTTCGGGCGAGAGCAGACGCTCGCCATGATGGTAGCGGTAGTACATGGTATTGCCGCCGAGATACTCCTTCATGAGCGAACGCAGCGTGGGCGCGTCATGCAGCTTGACGTCCTTGAAGAGAAGGTTGAAACCCCATGCCTGTCGCACTATGCGGAGCTGCTTGAAGTGTTCGCAAGAGCCGTCGGCGTGCAGTGCGGCTGGATAGACAGCGTTGCCCCATGTGCGCGAACCGCTGAGGGCTATGGTGGAGCGAAAGCGGATGCACTCCTCGTGGTGCTGACAGCCGGAGTTGAAGCAGTAGAGCCAGTTGCGTGGGATGTTGCCGCCCTTGATGGCAGCGTTGATGATGTTTGTGTTTTCCATTGTACCGAGTTTTTATGTTTATGTATGTTGGTTAAATCGACGCAAAGGTACAATGTTGCGCAAGCGAAGTCAAGCGTTTTTACGAAAAAGTTTCTGCGAGGCTGGTAGTTTTTGGAAATGCAATACGAAAAACCAAGTGCGAATAAAACAGTAGCGGATGTCTCCGGCCTCCGCAGCAAGCGACAAAACTAATGAAAATATCGTCAACTGCTGCGGAGGCCGGAGACCTCCGCTACTATCTATTGTCAACATCTCAACACATCAACATCTCAACATCTCACCACCTCAACATTACTTAATCTTATCGAAGCCCTCGCCGAAGACACCCTGGCAGAACGTCTGCGAAACGACGGCGTCGGGGTCGATCGCCTTGATTACGGCGAAGACCTCCTGCGACTCGTACTTGCGCGTGAGGACGATGAGCACATCTACATTGTTCTTGCTGTACCAGCCCTTGCCCTCGATGAGCGTTACGCCGCGGCGCACGTCGGTGTTGATGGCATCGGCAATCTCCTGATACTTCTTCGAGATGATGAGGAACTGCACCGTCTGGCGCGCACCGTTGATGACATAGTCGCAAACGATGGTGGCTACGAGCGTGAAGGCGATACCGTAGACGATGGTCTCCACGCTGCGAAAGAGCAGGTAAGAGGAGCAGATGATAGTGCAGTCGACGAACTG
>OHBJ01001163.1_pt1 | contig 18005 bp, 8 predicted proteins | sample 1577241 | NCBI WGS metagenome assembly OHBJ01 (sample SAMEA3541594, study PRJEB24748) | human gut metagenome | biome: human gut; feature: human-associated habitat; material: faeces | place: China | collected 2012 | reverse complement strand
GAGCGCAACTACTGTCTCGTGGGCCGCCGCCATCACAACAAGTATCAGCTCGGCGACCCGGTACGCATCAAGGTGGCAAGCGCCAACCTCGAAAAGAAACAGCTCGACTTCACTTTGGCCGACTAATAAGGGGGTGCACTTCTTAGGGGGTGCAGTTGTCTCAACTGCACCAACCAAGTAGAAGTGGCACCAACCAAGTATCTTCAGGGGGTGCACTTGTCTCAACTGCACCAACCGCGCAAAAGTGCATACTCAGGGGGTGCACTTGTCCCAAGTGCACCAACCAAGCAAAAAGTGGTATACTCAGGGGGTGCAGTTGTCTCAACTGCACCGACCAAGCAGTAGTGGTATACTCAGGGGGTGCACTTGTCTCAAGTGCACCAACCAAGTAGAATTGGTATACTCAGGGGGTGCACTTGTCCCAAGTGCACCGACCAAGCAAGAACTGCACCAACCGAATAGAAGTGCACCAACCGAGTAGAAGTGACACCATTATCTTGGTTGGTGCACTTGAGACAAGTGCACCCCCTGCAAGTGCACCCCCTGCAAGCACCCCTCCTCAATCAAATTATCTCACCCTCTAACCCCCAACCCCATCATGCCCCACATTACCTTCCTAAACCGTCGTTCCGACATACTTATTCAGTGTGGTCACTTGCCTCATTGGTTTCAGCCGGAGGCGGTGCAGTTTATCACTTTTCGCCTTGCCGACTCACTTCCTCAGACCAAACTGCAGGAGTTGTCACTCATGCGTGAGGCGTTAGGACGGTGCGATACAAAGGATGGGGAGCTGACGGCAGAGGAAGAACGTTTGGAAGAAATAGTGGAGGGGTGGTTGAAGATTGGATATGGCGGTTGTGTGTTGAGCAATGCGCAGTGCAGGCAGTTTGTTGAGGAAGCTCTGTTCTTCAACGACAAGCAGACATATCACCTCCATGCCTTCGTCATAATGCCCAATCATGTTCACATTCTATTGTCGCCGATAGGAGAGAACAGCGTTGTCTCTATTGTCAGTAAGTTGAAACGCTATTCGTCGCGTATGATAAAACAATGTGTAGGGACGGATGGTAATGTTTGGCAACGCGAGATGTTCGATCGTATGATGCGTGGGGAAGATGACTTCGCACATAAACTGGCATACATTGTTAATAACCCTAACGGACTTCCAGAAGATAGCTACTCATTATATGTAGCAGACAACGTGCAGTATTTGCTGTAGTGGCTTTCAGGGGGTGCTTTCAGGGGGTGCTTTCAGGGGGTGCACTTGTCTCAAGTGCACCAACCAAGTAGAAGTGCATACTCAGGGGGTGCACTTGTCTCAAGTGCACCAACCGAACAGACCAACCGAACAGACCAACCGAACAGACCAACCGAACAGACCAACCGAACTGAATGTGTGGTTAACTTGGTTGGTGCAGTTGAGACAACTGCACCCCCTGCAAGAAGTGCACCATTAACTCGGTTGGTGCACTTGAGACAAGTGCACCCCCTGCCCTTGCCCGAAATGTTAAAGATGTTAATATAATAAAAACGAAATATCTGATTTATATCTTTTTCACAAAAAATGCGTATTTTTGCAGAACAAATGGAAGCGTACTAACCATACTCTCCATTCTCTAACTTTTTACAGATATACATTCGTTCAAGAAAAACTGAATCAATTTACTAAATACAAATCTTTATGGCGAATTTTTCCCGCAAAACTTTGACTCTCGCAGCAGGTCTCGTACTTTCTGTGATGAGTGCTAACGCACAGCAGATGCGTGAAGGTTATGTAGAAGCTGGTAAGAACACTGGCAGCGAAAACTTCCACACCCTTATTCAGGGTTGGACTCCTGGCAGCCAGGTGACAGCTGACGACAACTTCTATATCTCACGTGTAAAGCCACGTGCTCGTTTCCGCAACGAGGCTACTCAGGTGCGTCTTGATCTCAATGCGAAGAACGACAAGAAGCTCATCGCTTGGATCCCGGTAAACAACCCCGACTTCAACGCACTTCCTAACGGCGTATTCGACTCAGAGGTATTCTCTATGTGGTCGTACGTTACACACTGGGGCGACTGGACAGCACCTCTCGGACGTATTCCGGCTGCTTTCCTCGACGTAGCTCACAAGAACGGTATCGGTGTTTCTGGTGTAGCTTCTATTCCTAACGCAAGTCTTAGCGCAAGTTGGGCAGCATGTCTTAAGGGTCTTGCTGGTCTGGACGTAGACAAGGTTTCTAAGTTCTTGCAGTACTATGGTATCGACGGTCTCGGCTACAACTCAGAGTTCTACGGCGGTGGCGCTTATGTTAAGGGCGTTCGCACCTTCCACGCAGCCCTCGTTAAGAAGATGAAGCCGGTTAACCCCGTATTCGAGAACTTCTGGTATGATGGTACAAACGACTTCGGTAATGTTTCATTCGACCAAGGTCTCGGCAACCATAACAAGGATACATTCGGTGACGGTGAGAACGTGCGCACATCACTCTTCTTCAACTACAACTGGAACCGTGGTCAGCTCGGTCCTTCTGTAGCATTTGCAGAGAAACTCGGTCGCGATCCGCTTGACCTCTATGCAGGTGTGAACATGCAGGGTGGCGAGCCTGGTGGCACATCATGGTCGTTGCTGCCTGATCAGCGCGTTTCTATCGGTCTTTGGGGTGCTCACTCATACAACATGTTCTGGGAGAGCCGTGCAGAGCTCGGTTCGTCTGACGAGATGAAGCAGTTCGCTTACCTCCGTCGTACAGAGTGCTACTTCGGTGGCGGCAACCGCAACCCGGTTATCACTCCGTCTGTTGTTGACAAGCATCAGTACACAGCATACAACCCGACTTGGCACGGTATGGCTGCATTCATGACAGCACGCTCACCGCTGAGCTGGGATCTCGCTGAGGAGCCGTTCATCACTTACTTCAACCTCGGTAACGGTAAGTTCTTCAACCTTAACGGCGAGCGCAAGACCAGCACACCTTGGTACAACGTAGGTATGCAGGACTACATGCCGACATGGCACTTCTGGTTCGCTAACAAGCTCCTCGGACGTACAGCAGCTGACGTTCCGGCTGAGGGCCTCGACGCTCAGTTCGTATGGGACGACGCTTACTTCGGAGGTTCTACACTCAAGGTATTCGGTACAACAGCTAACGAGTATCTCCACCTCTTCAAGACAAAGTACGCTTTGAAGAAGGGTGACGTTATCACTGTTCGCTATAAGCTCAACGAGGGCGCAACAGACCTCGACCTCGTTCTCTCTGCAGAGGGCAGCGAAGACAAGGGCGTAGCTTACAACCTCTGCAAGTCAGAGCGTGTAGCTGACGTTAACGACTGGGTTAAGCAGACATTCACAGTAGGTTCTGACTTCGACGGCAAGACTCTTGCTCTCGTTGCTCTCAACTTCAAGAACGCTAAGAACCTCGACCTTATGCTCGGCGAGTTCTCTATCGTTCGTGGCAACTACGCTACACCGGCTACTCCGGTTATCGACGCTGCTAACACCAAGATGCTCTACAACAGCAAGGCTGGTATGGACGCTAAGATTATCTTCAACATGCCTAACAACAAGGCAGCTGGCGAGCCGTGCTACAACCTCGACGTTAAGACATCTCACTTCCGTCTCTACGCTCAGGAGGAGGGTCAGGAGGCTAAGCTCCTCGGCACAACAACATCTTGGGCTGGTCTCTACTACTCAATCCCGACTACTAAGGCAAACGCTAAGGTACGCCTCGGTGTTTCTGCAGTAGCTCTCGACCACAAGACTGAGTCTGAGATCGCTTGGAGCAACTACATGGAGCCTGCTACATACGTTTACAACGACGATATCCAGAGCAACAAGAAGACTATCAAGCCGAACGAGGAGTTCACACTCAGCTACATCGACCCTGAGCACCCGGCTGCTAAGTGGGAGATCGTTAAGGACGGCGAAGTTGTTAAGAGCGGCGAAGGCAACTCTTGGACAGTAGCACTTCCTGAGACTGGTAGCTACGACCTCAATGTAACAGGCAACGAGTACGGCGAGGATGGCGCTGCTAAGCAGACAACACGTACATTCGCATCTTACATCCAGATTACAAGCGAGGGCACAGGTGCTCTGCCTGAGATCTACTCTCTCACAGCTAACGGTAGCAAGGATGAAGTTTCTCTCAAGACTGGCGAGAGCGTTAAGATGGCTTACACAGGCCGTGCAGCTGACGGTGCAGGCTCACAGGGTCTCGACCTTCAGGAGAAGCGCTTCGGTGTTTCTGCTGCTGATCTCGGACTCGTAGGCAAGAAGTCGTTCTCTATCTCGTTCTGGTTGAAGATCAACAACCTCAAGGAAGGAAAGTCGGCTACTCTCTTCAATGTTTACAACAAGCAGGATGGTTGGCCTAAGACCGACTGGGGTTGGAACTGGTCACAGATCAGCCCAGATGGTAGCTTTGATGGTATCACATTCCGTGGTTCAGACGCTACATCAAACAAGGAGCTCCAGTACAAGTACGATAACACCAAGTTCCCTGTAGGCAACTGGGTACACGTAACACTGGCATTCGATTACAATGAAGCTGGACAGTTGCGTTCAGATATGTACATGAACGGTGTTAAGCAGACTGTAACAGAATGGAAGCGTTTGCAGGGTGGAAATCCTGTATTCGGTCCTGCTACATACGAGCCAACATACCAGGGCGATGTTTACAGCATCACAAACGGTATGTACCTCTGCATCGGTGGTCCGCTCTTCGACCGTTACGGTCTTGACGGCGTAATCGACAACGTTTTGGTTTGGGACAAGGTAGCTACCGCAGAAGACGCTAAGGCAGCTATGGGCGACCTCAACGCTAACAACCTCCCTGAGGGTGTGAAGGCATTCTGGGACTTCGAGAAGCAGGCTACTGACAACCACTTCTCAGCTGCAGGTTCACTTGCTGGCACAAAGGCAGGTATGCAGGATATGGTTGCAGGTGGTGGCGAAGGTCAGGCTACTCTCCAGTGGATTGAGCCGACTTACATCGCAGGTTCACCGTTCGTATCTGGCGAGACATACAAGGTCGAGACTAAGCCGTCATGGACTGCTAAGAACGCTACATTCGCTGACATTACTGGTAACGGCGAGGCTGGTTCTGCAAACGTTTCGTTCCGCACAGGTGGCGACTACGACGTAACTCTTACACTCTCTAACGCTCTTGGTAAGGCAGAGAAGACATTCTCTGTAATCAAGGTGGCTTATCCTACTGGCGTTGACGCTGTAGAGGGCGCAGAGATGAAGGCTTACACAGTAGGCGAGGACGCAGTAGTAGAGTTCGCTGAGGCTGGCGCATACGAGGTTAGCGTTTACACAACAGCTGGTGAGCAGGTTGCTCGCAAGGCTGCTCAGCTCAACGCTGGCAACGTGGTTAACGTACACCTTGCTAAGGCAGGCATCTACGTGCTTAATGTGAAGAAGGACGGCAAGACCGTTCGCACTGTGAAACTTATTCGTAAGTAAAATAAATCTATAAGTTGACGAGTAAACGAGTAAATATATAGACGAGTGAACGAGTTGACAAGCAGACAAGCTGATTATATACCTTATATTATATAGGTGTGCAAAAAGCTCGTTTGCTCGTCCACTCGTCCACTTGTATAAAAACATAGCATACTTGTATACTCGTCAATTTTGCGCTTTTAAATACCTAATCAACAAAACAATATCTAAATGAACAACAAAAAAACTACACTCCTCGCATCCATGCTTCTGTGTGGCTGCGTGTTCGGTTACGCTCAGCGTACTCCGACTCATCCGTTAGACATCCAGGACAAGGGCGACCAGTACCTCCTCGAGAACATCTGGAACTGGGAAGCAGGCACACCTCCACGCGAGGTGAGCGAAATGGACGACCAGTTCTACATCTCACGCGTTCGCCCATTGCCGCGCATCGCTGAGGCTGACGACTATCAGGCAGAGGTTAGCAAGCAGGCTAAGCCGGGTCGTAAGATGTGTCTTTGGACTCCGCTCGACGACCCAACGTCTTCTTGGAAGGCTCTTCCTCGCTATTGCTTCGAGGGCGACAACTTCTCAATGTGGTCATACATAAACATTCACGGTAACTGGACAGCACCTTGGTTCCGCGTAACTGGCGGTCTGTCTGACGTTGCTCACAAGAATGGTGTAGCGGTAGGCTGCGTTGCTTCAATTCCTTGGGCTGCAAGTGTAAACGTGAACTCAGCAAGCGGTTGGGGTAAGACCTTCGGCGAGCTGACAAAGAAGAACTCTGACGGCACATACAAAAACGTTGAGCGCTTCGTTAAGATCCTCAAGTACTACGGCATCGACGGCGTTGGTGTGAACTCTGAGTTCCATGCTAATGCTGCTACAATGAAGCAGATTCAGGGCTTCTTCGCTGCGTGCCATAAGGAGGCAGAGAAGATTGGTTGGAAGTTCCAGCTCCACTGGTATGACGGTACTAACGACTACGGTGCCATCACATTCGACTCTGGTCTTGGTTCTCACAACAAGAATCAGTTCGGTGATAAGGACAACATCGTTACCGACATGTTGTTCTCTAACTATAACACCGGTAACGGTGCTCTCAAGAACTCTGCAGCAATGGCTAAGAGCCTTGGTCGCGACCCGTACGACTACTACAAGGGCTTCGATATCCAGGGCCGTGCGCTCCACTCTTCAAGCTCTAACTGGAACGACCTCAACGACGTAGAGGCTTCAGTAGGCTTCTGGGGTGCTCACTCACAGGGTCTTATCCACCAGAGCGCTACCGACTACGGTACATCTGACGTGGCTATCCAGCAGGCTTACCTCGACAAGCAGGAGATGGTGTTCAGCGGTGGCAACCGCAACCCGGCTAACACTCCTGACATCCTCGGATGGAGCGACGTCGTAACACTCGCCAACGGTAGCCTGAAGGGCAAGTTCCACGGTGTAGCAAGCTACGTAACAGCTAAGTCTACTATCCAGCAGGTTCCGTTCGTAACACGCTTCAACCTCGGCAACGGTCTTACATTCAAGAACGAGGGTGAGGTGACGTTCAACCACAAGTGGCACAACATCGCTACTCAGGACTACATGCCTACATGGCGTTGGTGGATCGTTGACGGCAACGAGAGCGCAAAGAGCGCCGACCTCGCTCAGGCTGAGCTTACATGGGACGACGCTTACTGGGGTGGCTCTTGTCTCCGCCTGAAGGGTCAGACAACAACATCTCGTGTAAAGCTCTTCAAGACCTTGCTCAAGACAGAGCCTTCATACAACATCTCTCTTACATATAAGATGAGCAATGAGCTCGACACACACGCTAAGTTGTTCGTAGCTCTCAAGGGCAAGCTCACAGAGTACAAGGAGATTGACATTCCTGCAGCTGAGAAGTTCGGTCAGTGGACAACATTCACCACTACTCTCGACAAGCTTGGTCTGAAGTCGGGCGACGAGATCGCAATGATCGGTATTCGTCTCGACAATACAGCTAAGGACTACAACATGCTCGTTGGTGAGCTCGCAGTGCGCAACCCGCAGCAGAAGTTCGCTCCGGTTGCTCCGAAGATTAAGGATATTGATGTTCTCCGCGGTAAGGACAAGACTTGCGACTTCAAGATCCGCTACGCTGCCAAGGAAGAGACCGGCGGCGAGAAGACATACAACGACGAGGTAGATACATGGTACTACGAGATCTGGTTCCAGCAGAAGGGCGAGAAGGAGCAGTACCTCACAGCTACAACATCATGGGCAGCTTACGTAATCGACGCTCCTATGGTAGCCGACCTCGAGAAGCGCGACTGTCGCTTCGGTGTACGCGCCGTTTCTCCTGACGGTTTGCAGAAGAGCGAAATCTCTTGGAGTGAATACCAGAAGGTTGAATACGACACACCGTCTACAGAGGTAGCTATCGACCGCCAGGTTATCAAGCCGAACGAGCAGTTCAAGGTTTACTACGAGGATCAGTTCGCACCGAACGCTCAGTCGTTCCGTCTGCTCAATGCACAGACAGGTGCTCAGGTAGGCGAGAAGTACACCAACTGCAACCAGTTCACAACTTCTGTACCAGAGGTTGGCGTTTACGACCTTGAGGTTGTTGATGCAGAGGGCAAGACAGAGACATTCCGCGGCAAGGTTATCATCTCTCCTGAGAAGACAGGTGCTGTGCCAGTTGTAGAGACTGTAACTGCTGACAAGCAGACAGCTGAGACAAACGAGGAAATCAAGCTCAACTACACATCTCGCGACGGTGAGGGTAAGGTATCTCGCGGTCTTGTTGTAAAGGACCCGAACATGCTCTTGATTCCGGCAGATGTAACACTCGACGGCGGTAACAACACAAGCATGGCTTACTCTTACGCTCTCTGGGTTAAGGTAGACAACTATGCTCACGACAAGCAGGGTACAAACCTCATCCAGAAGAACACTATCTCAGACAAGTGGCCGCACAACAACTGGGGTGATCTCTGGGTACAGGTTCGTCCGCAGATTAACGCTGGCGAGCACGGCTGCAACAGCAACCACCTTGCTAACGAGGTATCGTTCAACACCTTCGGCTGGACAGCTCACGACAACCCGAGAGAGTCGATGATGTCAACAGGTTACGCACTCAACCCGGGTGTTTGGAACCACATCGTTGTTACTCAGGCTTCTGACAAGCAGCAGAAGATCTACTTCAACGGCAAGTGTGTAGCAGGTCCTAACAACTTCTCTTCTTCTTCACTGCGTGAGAACAGCTCTGACTCTCGTATCAATACCTCTGAGCACGCTAACGTGTTCATCGGTGGTGGCGGTGTTTACAAGGCAGGTCTGAACGCAACTATCGACGAGGTTCAGGTTTGGAACAAGCCTCTTACCGATGCTGAGGTAGTTCGCGCAATGCAGGGCTATGCAGCTAACGAGATTCCTGAGGGACTCATGGGCTACTACACCTTCGAGGAGATGGACAAGAGCGACTCTACATTCGTCAACCTTGGTAAGGCAGGTGCTCAGTACAAGGCAAGAATGGTTGTGATGAACGGCTCTGGCGGTGAGAATACTTCTACAGCATCTTACAAGACAGTAGGTGCAAACAACGAGGTAACAGGCTATCCTGGCATCGAGGGTACACTCGAGGTTAAGACTTCACACGCATGGCAGCTCAACGGCGGTCGCATCTCTTCTGAGGACGACAAGGCAGCTGTCGTAACATTCGCTCGTCCGGGCGAGTATGAGGCAGGCGTTAAGCTCACCAACTTCTGGGGCGAGTCTGAGAAGGCACTTGAGAACGTACTCGTTATCACAGGTGTTGACGCAATCAACGACGTTAAGGACGCAGCAGGCTTCTCTGTTTATCCTAACCCGTTCGTAGAGAGCGTAAACCTCCGCTTCTCTGAGGGCGGCTTCTACACTATCAACATCGTAAGCGCAGCAGGTGCAGTGCTCCAGAGCAACGACTTCCGTGCTGATGCAGGCGAGACAGTGAACGTAGCTGTTCAGGGTGGCAAGGGCATGTACATCGTGCAGGTGCTCAAGGACGGCAAGCCGTTCAAGGCTCTCAACGTAATCAAGAAGTAATAACAAAGAATAGTGAACCGGCGGGCGGTGACGCCGCCCTGCCGATTCCAACTATATTCATTTATTAAAAAACAAACAATGAACAACAAATCAAACGAGAAAGGCAACATGGTGCTGAAAGCCGCCTTTGCGATGCTCGCAGCAGGTCTGCCTATGCAGTATGCTTCGGCTAATGGCAACGCAGCTCCTAATGCTTTGACACAGACTCAGGGCGCTGTCGTTCAGGGTACTGTTAAGGATGGTACTGGCGAACCGCTCATCGGCGTTAGCGTTGTAGTGAAGGGTGCCACTGGTCTTGGTGTAGTTACAGACATCGACGGTAACTACCGAATCGACGTTAAGGACAAGAACGCTGTCTTGGTGTTCTCTTATATCGGCTACACACCGCAGGAGGTAAAGGTAGGCGGTCGTGCCAACGTTGACGTTACCATGAAAGACGAAAGCTCTGTGCTCAAGGAGGTCGTAGTTACAGCCATGGGTATCAAGCGTAAGGAGTCTTCACTTACTTACTCTACACAGCAGGTTAAGGCTTCTGACCTCAACCGTGTACAGGACCCGAACGTTGCAAACTCTCTCGAGGGTAAGGTATCTGGTGTAACCATCACACCGTCAGCAGGTGGTGCAGGTGGTGCTTCTAAGATCATCCTCCGTGGTAACAAGTCAATTCTCGGTTCTTCTACTCCGCTTATCGTTGTCGACGGTGTTCCTATGAACAACTCACAGCGCGGCCAGGTAGGTTCAGGTGCAAACATGCTTACAACAGGCGTATCTGAGGGTAGCGACGCTCTCTCAATGATCAACCCTGACGATATCGAATCAATCAACGTGCTGAAGGGTGCCAACGCTGCTGCTCTTTACGGTTCGGAGGCTGCCAACGGTGTCCTCATGATCACCACAAAGAAGGGTCGCGAGGGTAAGGTAGGCGTTAACTTCTCTTCTAACGTAACATTCGACACTCCGCTCACAACTCCGAAAATTCAGAACGTTTACGGTGCTGCTATCGACGAGAACGCTCACACTATGAGCATCAGCAGCTGGGGCGATAAGGTATCTGCTCGTAATAACGACCAGCTTATCATCCAGACTCCGATGTACGGTGAGCACTTTGGCGCTACAATGAACGACGTACACTTGCGCAACAGTGCAAAGGACGACGTTGCCGACTTCTTCAAGACCGGTGTGACAACCAACAACTCTATCGCCCTCTCAGGTGGTACAGACAAGATGAGCAGCTACTTCTCTTATGGTAACTCTCACGCTAACGGTATGATTGACAACAACTCATACAACCGTCACACTTTCTCTTTCCGTCAGAGCTTCAAGTTCTACGACCGCGCTTCTATCGACGTGTCGATGAACTACATCCAGACAAAGACAAAGAACCGTCCTGGTGGTGGTATCACAATGAACCCGATCTACCACTTGTACATGATGCCGCGTAACATCGATCTCGGTTACTATCGCGACAACTACCGCGTTAACAACGCTTCTTGGCTCACAGGCTATCAGACATACTTCAAGCGTGAGGGCAGCAACTATACAAAGGTTAAGGAGCAGGGCACAGTAAGTGGTCAGCCGATGCAGAACTGGGCATTCTCAGCTCAGGGCCAGAACAACCCGTACTGGCTTATCAACCAGAACTCAAGCGTAGCTAAGGAAGACCGTTTCTTCGGTAACATCACCGGTTCGCTCGACATCTACGACGGTCTCTCATTCCAGGCTCGTTTGGGTATGGACTTCACAAAGTATGAGAGCGAGTCGAAGCGTTACGCTACAACATGGCTCCCGGCTTCTATGGAAGACCTGGGTCGCTACTGGTGGAGCTACTCTAAGACAACCGACCTCTACACCGACTTCATGCTTAACTATAACAAGACATTCGGTGATTGGGACGTATCTGCAACAGCAGGTTATGTAGGCCACATCCGCAAGTCGTACGGTCATAGCAACGACGTAACAGCTACATATTACTATGGTGACCGCGAGCACCTCTCTACAATGGCTAACTACTTCTCTACAGCAGCTGGTGGTCCGGGCGCTACATCGCCAAGCCAGAGCTCTGACTGGAACAAGGGTGCTGTTGTAACAGGTCAGATTGGTTGGAAGGAGACAGTTTACTTGGATGGTTCATACCGTCGCGACTGGTACCGCGCCTTCCGTCAGTTCAAGGATCGTGGTACGCCTGAGGATTACGGCTACTTCGGCTTCGGTGCGAACGCTATCGTTAGCAACCTCGTTCAGCTCCCAGAGTGGTTCAACTACTTGAAGTACCGTGCTTCTTACTCAGAGGTAGGTAACTCTATCCCGGGTATCGTTTACGCTGGTGCTACACGCAACTTCGAGACAGGTGCATTGGTTCCGTCTTCATGGGCTACCTTCAAGAATCCGCGTCCTGAGAAGACAGCTTCTTTCGAGACCGGTATCGAGGCATTGTTCCTCAACAACCGCTTGAGCTTCGACTTGACATACTACAACTCTACAATGTCTAACCTCTACCTCGTTGGTACCAACGCTTCTGGCAAGTCTATCCCGATGAACTCTGCTAAGATCCGCAACCAGGGTATTGAGGCTACTGTAGGCTACGACTTCAAGTTCGGCCAGCTCCGTTGGAAGACATCTTACAACCTCTCTTACAACGACAACAAGATCCTCCGTACAGCTTACGACGAGGAGACTGGCAAGGAGAATGTCATCGCTACATACGTAGGCGGTGTGCAGGTGCTCTACAAGGAAGGCGGCGCAATGGGCGACATGTACGTAACAGACATCAAGCGCGACGCTGAAGGCCACTACGTTCTTAACGCTAAGGGTGGTTTGTCAATGGAGACAGAGTCGAGCAAGACATACGGCAAGTTCGTAGGCAACCAGAACGCTAAGTGGCAGATGGGTTGGTCTAACAGCTTCACATGGAAGGACCTCACACTCTCGTTCCTTATCAACGGTCGTATCGGTGGCAAGGTGCTCTCTATGACAGAGTCGTTCCTCGACGGTGCAGGCTTGTCACAGCGCACAGCTGACGCTCGCCTCTATGCTGAGAAGAACAACATCTACGCTGACGCTATCTATGGCAACAACATCCTCGGTATCCGCCTCGACGATGGTTCGGGTCGTATCGTTCCTATCGAGTCTTACTACAACTCAGTTGGTGGTGTAACTCCTCAGGACATCGAGCGCTACCTCTACAGCGGTACCAACTTCCGTCTGCGTGAGCTCTCTCTCGGTTATACATTCCGCAACCTCTTCGGCCAGAACAAGAACCTGAGCCTCTCGTTCATCGCTCGCAACTTGTTCTTCCTCTACAAGGACGCTCCGGTTGACCCAGACGTATCGCTCTCTACTGGCACTGGTCTCGGCGCATTCGAGGTATTCAATATGCCGTCGTCACGTTCGTTCGGCTTCTCATTGAATGTAAACTTCTAAACCAATTCAAAAAAGTAAAAAAGAATTATGAAAAATTCAAAGATATTTGTTTACGCTGCGCTTGCGCTCTCTGCCTTCGGTATGCAGTCGTGTCTCGACTACGACACCCCGGGTGACGAGTTCAACGCAAACCAGACCATCGTGCCTCCAGTGATCAGCTCTGGTAAAGCAGATGTCATCGACTACGAGAAGGTGATTTCTGACGAGGGTGTTGCAGAGGCTATCATGGCACTTGACGATAACATCCGTACAGCTCAGACCGGTGTTTACGGTATCCGTGGCGGTAAGGACGGTGGTGCTCCTGAAGCACACGCTTACCAGTTCTGCTACACACTCGGTCCTGACAACTACGTACAGTACTTCTGCGTACCTCACTACGACTTCCCGTACTCTAACTTCACATTGCGTTCTACATACGATATGTGTAAGGGCTCTATCGGTGGTCCTGGCAGCGGTTTCTCTTCAGCTAAGCTCTACATCGCTCCGCTGTTGAACACAGAGAAGATCGACTCAGTTCCTGAGTTGAAGGCTATCTTCCTTACACTCTTCAACTACTCGGCTATCGAGAACGCCGACCTCTTCGGTCCGATGCCTTATGAGGAGTTCAAGGCTCTGCGCGACAAGTCGCCGTTCGAGTACAACGACGTACGTACAATCTACTACGGTGTTAAGAAGAACCTCGACGACGCTGTTGCATGTCTGAAGTACTACAAGGACAACCGTTCTGAGGCTTACAAGCAGGAGCTGGCTAACGTAATGTACAGCTACCTTACAATCGTGAACGAGCCGTATTCAAAGACTTGGGAGGATATGGAGCCGTGGATTCGCTTTGCCAACTCGCTCAAGCTCCGCATGGCTATCCACATGAGTGGTATCGAGCCTGAGACAGCTAAGACATGGGCAGAGGAAGCAGTTCGCGACGGTGTCATCACCGACGTTGACAATGAGGTTGCCATCTATCCGGCATTCTCTGGCAAGGACCACCCGCTGGTTGAAATCACAGGCTGGAGCGACGCCGTTATGGGTGCTTCGTTCCTTAACCTGCTCGAGAATCTCGACCACCCGTACATGAAGTATCTCTTCACAAAGAACAGCGTAGGTCTTGCTAAGTCTCCGCAGGCTGTAGAGGGTTCTTCTTGCCCGGCTACCACACCGATGAACTCTGTATACGTAGGTATGCGTGACGGTGTTGCTCCTGGTGAGGGTCAGGCAGCAGCCAACAACCCGTACTGTGGCTACTCTATGCTCGACAAGGCATACTTGGCTCAGACTCAGGCTCCTCTCTTCCTCATGAAGTGTTCTGAGGTTTACTTCCTCCTCGCTGAGGGCGCTCTCCGCGGCTGGAACATGGGCGGTACAGCTAAGCAGTTCTACGAGCAGGGTATCCGCAACGCTTCTCTTGAGGCCCGTTCGTTCATGGGCAACAAGTACAACCAGCTGGTTGACGAATACCTCAACGTTGAGGCCCCGAAGGGCATCCCGTACGTTGACCCGCAGGGTCTCACACCCGATATGCCGAGCGTAACAAAGATTGGTGTGAAGTGGAACGAGGGTGATTCTCCTGAGGTTAAGCTCGAGAAGATCATCACTCAGAAGTACATCGCTTCTTTCCCGTACAGCTACGAGTCATGGGTTGACCTTCGTCGTGTAGGCTATCCTAAGCTCTTCCCGATCCTCGGTGTAGCTGACGGCGACGGCACAATCCAGGCTGGCGATCCGAAGGTACAGACAAAGGAGAACATCATGCGTCGTATTCCTTGGGCTTCTGACGATCCTCAGACTAAGGAGGATATCGCTAACACTGGTATCCCAGCTCTCGGTGAGGGTGCTACGGATACTCAGGGTCAGCACCTCTGGTGGGATAACGGAGCTTCTAACTTCTAATCCGCACGTTTAGATTTGTATATATAAAAATGGGCAGGACTCCGATTTCGGAGCCCTGCCTTTTTTGTCTTAAATTGGGTCTAATCCCAAATTTATATATGATTTTTGGGATTACAATCCCAAATTTCCATATAACTTTTGGGATTAGAGCATTTTTGTGTATCTTTGCAAGTGTAATATAATATTAATGTTATGATATCAAGACTATTGCAGAAGACAATTGAATCGCGTTTGTTTGCAGGAAAGGCAATTATCGTGATAGGAGCGCGTCAAGTAGGCAAGAGTACGTTGTTCAAGCTTATTCTTGAAAAACAAGACTATAAGGCATTGCAGCTTAATTGTGATGAGCCCGAGGTGAGGGATATGCTTAGCAATATAAACACTGCAGAGCTACGACTTCTCATAGCCGACAATCGTATAGTTTTTATTGATGAGGCGCAGCGAGTGGAGAATATAGGTATGACATTGAAACTAATTACCGACAACTTCCCTGATGTGCAGTTGCTTGTGACAGGTTCTTCTTCTTTTGAATTGCAGGACAAGCTCAATGAGCCGCTTACTGGTCGTAAGTATGAGTATCATCTTTATCCAATCTCCACTGCCGAGTTGATGGCAAGTAACGGTCTTCTCGGTGTGAAGCAGACCCTTGAGCAGCGCCTCGTCTACGGCTCTTATCCCGATATATTGAACCATGCCGACGATGCAAAAGAACTGCTTATGAACCTCGCTGGCAGTTATCTATATAAAGACCTGTTGACGCTCGAGAGCGTACGCCGTCCCGTTCTGCTCGGCAAGTTGCTTACTGCTCTTGCCTTGCAGGTGTGCAGTGAAGTGTCGTACAACGAACTTGCGCAGACCGTTGGTACAGACAATAAGACTATAGAGAAGTATATAGACCTTTTGGAGAAATGCTACATAGTGTTCCGTCTTAATGGTTTCAATCGCAATTTGCGTTCTGAGTTGAAGAAAAGCAAGAAAATCTACTTCTTTGACAATGGCATACGTAACGCTATTCTCCAGAACTTTGCCCTCTCTCGCTTCGCCAGGATGCAGGTGCGCTATGGGAGAATTTCATTATCAGCGAGCGTATAAAGCGCAACCACTATTTGGGTCGTTACGTCAATAGTTATTTCTGGCGAACCACCCAGCAGCAAGAAATTGATTATGTGGAGGAGTGTGACGGGCAGTTTAGTATTTTCGAGATGAAGTGGAATCCACGTCGTGCCAATACTCATTTTCCTTCTTCGTTCCTAACAGCGTATGATGTGAAGGAAAAGGCTGTGGTGACTCCAGAGAACTGGATAGAATGGGTTATCTAAGGGTTGCAAAGTAATAAATATAATCGAGTAGCTGAAAAAATCTACCATATCTTCCAGCCGGAGTGCAACGTGCTGCATGTCAGAAAGATAAAGGCTGGAAGATTCCTAAAAAATGAGGTTATCTTCCAGCCTATCTTCCAGCTGTGTGCATCTGTGGGAGGACACTCGCAGTTCGGTTGAGGGTGTGTCAAAACTCAATCAATGCGGGCTGAAAGCCCAACAACCACATAGCCCAGGGCAGCGCCCTGGGTGTTGAGTGTATATATTGAATAGTGCGCCCTGTAAGGGCAACAGCTTAATAATTAGGCTTTTGCCCTTACAGGGCGTGGGGTTAGTGTGGCGCATATTTACCCAGGGCGTTGCCCTGGGCTATGTGCTTTTGCCCCTTCGGGGCGTCCTACTCGTGAGTTTTGACACACTCTCCCCTAAAGGTTATTGTAAGCTCTTTATTTCTTCTATTGATAAGCCTGAGCCTTGAGCGACCTGCTCGATGGTTAATCCCATTGCAAGAAGATTTCTTGCAATAGTTTTCTTTTCTTCCGCACGTCCTTCCGCACGTCCTTCCGCACGTCCTTTCTCTCTTGCCTCACGTTCAGCAGCTGCCATGCACGCCATATTGTCGCGCACAACCCAGAGGCTATTCTCGTACGCCTCCCACTCCTTCTTTGTTAGGCGGTGGCTGTCGGCATAGTCCTCAAGCTGTTTGAATATCTCTTTTTGTGCCGTGAACGGCATTCTGCTTAATGCTTCCATATGCTTCAATACGTAAATCCATTTCTCAAAATCTGTAACACATTCCTCCGCTTTGTTCTTAAAGAGCGGAAGCGCCAAGTAGATAAAGCGGATCTTGTTGGATACCTGCATCTTCGTGTCTTTGTCCGCCAATACGATGTCCGTACGGAATTTCGACACCTCATCCGTACGCGGCATGTAGTTCATAAAACATATTGTGTAAACAGGCAGGAACTTGTATTGTTTACATTGCAAATATACAACGAAACTTCGTAACGACAAAGAAATCGATGCTCTTTTTGCAATCTCAGGGGGTGCAGTGGTCTCCACTGCACCAACCAGGCAGCGTACGCACTCTAACCTTCTGTGTGCATCTGTGCAATCTGTGGGAGGACACTCGCAGTTCGGTTGGTGCAGCTGAGACAGCTGCACCCCCTGAAAGAACACTCGCAGTTCGGTTGGTGCAGCTGGGGACAGCTGCACCCCCTGAGGAAATACTGGTTACCGCGTACAGGAAATGCTGTTACCGCGTGCCTAAACTGTTGTTACCGCAATGCTGTAAAGGCGTTACCGCGCTGTGGCAATAGTGGTTTCTATAGTTTCTTTACGTTAAAAAAGCATTAAAAAGAAGTGCGGTTTCCATTTTTTTATTAACTTTGCAAATTGATAAGTTGCACCTCAGCATAATATTCAAGCAAGCTTGATATTCTGCATGCGGTTATCTTATCAACGTAAATCTATGAGTTATCAAATTATAACTAACTAACGGTAAGAATTTTCTAATTAATTAACTAACTAAAACAAATTCACAAAGCATGAAGAAAAAAGTACTTCTGTCTACGCTTGCTATGGCTGCGTTCATGTCAGCTATGCCGAGTGTAAACGCTTTTGCGGCTGATGACAGCAAAGCAAGCGCTATTTACGACTTCAGCGGTTTCAACGACGTGAACCTCATCAACCTGTTCTATCAGGCTTATCAGGACGGTCGCAAGTATCCTACCGCTGCCGAGTTCGCAGCAGCTGGTATCCAGCAGAGCGACATCGCGTTCATCCGTTCGCACGTTCGCAACAAGGGCATCATCGACCGCTCAAGCCGTCTTATCAAGGACACCTACGAGAAGCGCAACCTTTGGATGAACATCCCGATGGGTCAGGGTAAGGAC
>OHBJ01001160.1_pt1 | contig 18026 bp, 15 predicted proteins | sample 1577241 | NCBI WGS metagenome assembly OHBJ01 (sample SAMEA3541594, study PRJEB24748) | human gut metagenome | biome: human gut; feature: human-associated habitat; material: faeces | place: China | collected 2012 | reverse complement strand
TTGGAAATGACAGCCTCCGCAGACAGGATAGTGGAAGAAAGTGCTGAAACCTGCGATGCTTGTGGAGATTCTTTAGAGGGATGCGACATAGAGCTTGATTACATCACTCAGATAATATCCCTGCCGGAGCTTAAGCCCCTTATAACGGAGGTACGCCATTATGTCAAGGTCTGCCGCACATGTGGCAAGCGTGTCAGGCCACACACGGAACGCCGCCGATCGAATGCCGTAGTATATGATGCGTCCGTCAAAGGTCTTGTCGTCTATCTGTCCACGGTACAGTTCCTGCCGTATAACCGGATAGCCTCGTTTTTCAAGGAGGTGTTCGGGTTGGAAATCAGTCAGGGGTCGATGGTCAACTGGATCAACGAGGCTAAACGGGCCGCCGAACCCGCCGTCGAGAAAATCAAAGAGTATGTAATGCAGTCGGCGGTTGTCGGCTTCGACGAATCCGGCTGTTACTGCAACAAACGCCTTGACTGGGCATGGATAGCGCAGACCGTATATTTCACTTTGGTATTCCACGGCAAAAGCCGCAAGGGGCAGGAACTTGAAGACCGGTTCGGAGACTCGCTGGAGAGGATGACCGCAGTCACAGACCGTCATAGCGCATACTTCGCGCTTCACTTCCTGAACCATCAGGTATGTCTGGCGCACCTGCTGCGCGAATGTCAGTATCTTAACGAACTTGACAAAGGGCAGCAATGGTCACAATCGGTGGAAAAACTGCTTCAGGAAGCGATACATGAGCGCAACGAGAAACCGACGGAGTCAATTGACCCTCAGTCGTGGCTTGACCGACTTGATAAGCTCATAGATGAAAATCTATCCAAGCTCAACGAAAAGTTTATCACCTTTAAGAACGGCCTGCTGAAATGTCGTGACTACATCTTCAACTTTCTGCGCGACCCGGCAATACCGCCTGACAACAATGCATCCGAGCGCGGAATACGGAAGCTGAAAATCAAGCTCAAGAACTCCGGTTGCTTCCGATCCGACCTAGGAGCAGACGCCTTCATGGATCTGCACTCAATCGTCGAGACAACGAAGAAACACGGCAACTCGCCATACAATGCAATACTCGCCCTTTTCTAATAGGCGACTACCTCAGCGCGTCCGCTGAACAGTTACAAGTGTGGGTTATTTCACAAGAATCTTGGATATCTTGTCACCTCGGCGGCATATAACGACAGTGCCGGGACGGGGATTCTCCACGCGCATACCCTGGAGGGTGAAGTATTCTGCCGGGGTGTCGGTGGCGTCGGCGACGGGCACTTCCACTCCGCTGGCATCTTCCAGTGGTACGGTTAGATAAGTGTCCTTGAATTCTACCATAGCCTTGCCGTCGGCCATATTATAGAGCGACCAGGAAGGGATGTTCACCACGTAGAGGTTTTCCTCCCCCTCTTTCTTGGCGATTGTGCCGGTTATAGCAGTCCCGTCGGTGGAGGCGAAGTGGAGGTCCATAACGCTGCCGTCATCGAATTTGAAATCCTCGTGGCAGAGGGTAGGCTGCGCGGTGCATGTGCCGGATTTCAGGTCGGCTGTGAAGACCAGGGGTATGCGGTAGCCGCGGTTTCCGAAGTTCCGCACCGTGAATCCTCCTGCTGCCGGGTCGATGTAGACCAGGGCTTCGCCGGAGGATACATGGGTTACATCGGTGAGAGTCATCGAGCCGTTGTACTTGTACATCTCGATGGCGCCGATGAAGTCCACGCCCTGCGTTATGTGCTGGCCGATAGCATCGGGATAACTTGTTACAATCAGGCAGCTTACCGGGGCATTCCCAGCGGCGTTGGGTTCGCAGTAATAGGTCATCCCTTTGTTTACCGGGTCATAGTTCAGCACTATGGGCTCGTCGAGCATAATGTCGGTGGCCCAGTCGCTGACGTATATATAAGAGGTGTAGTCGCCGTAGGTGCCGAGGCAAGTGCCGGCGGGGATTATGATCTGCTGTTTCTCCTGGTCATACTTGGCGTGAACTGTCGAGATGGGGGTTCCGTCATAGTCGAAGTCGGCCCAGAAACCGTAAAGAATCAGGTCGTCTTCTCCTTCGCCGGGCATCACTATGGGGAGGCAGTATGAGCGTTCCCATCCCTGAAACGCGCGGGTCAGGCGGTAGGAATCGAAGTTGTAATAGCCGCACACCTCATCGCGGGTGGCTTTCCCGTCGGCTTCGCGTCGGGGAGCGGGCAGAGTGGCCGTCGACTGTGCCTTGGCATTAAGTTGGAAACGCTCTGCGGCCTTGACGGGCGACTTATAGTCGGTGGCTCCGACGCCCAAGGATGTCGCGCATATCAAGGCGGCGACCGGAATGGATACGAGTTTATACATGTCGTGTAAAATATGAAGTAAGGTAAAAAAAGCTTGGCTGTGCTCAGGAAGAAATTTTCAAACGCGAGTCTGAAATATTGGTTACTGAGTCTATTCTTATTGGTTTCGTGGAATATTTATAAGCCTTAGGGGGTAAAATATATACGAATCCGGTGCAAAATTAGCATGAATTGGCTTATTTAGGACATTTTAAGTGTTAAAATATATTAATAACTGAATTTTTAACTATCTTGATAGCATTTTTCCAAAATATAGTGCATTCAAATGCGAATACTCCCCGTCGGTCGTTGCTATTTGCTTGAAATGATTATTCATTCGTCCATCCGCGATAGCGCAAGGAGGGAATGACCGGCATTATCGGCACCGTCTGGATGCGGTTATGCTCACCTTTGTGTCACTTTTCGCGGCCGAAATTTGGTTGCCACGGGATTTTGCGTTATATTTGCAGAACAAAATTAGATTTTATTATGGATGTACGTATCGAGAAGGAATGGGGACGGCAACTCGCCCCGGTATTCGCCAGCGACTGGTTCGCACGGTTGGCACAAGGCGTCCGCGCCGAGTATGCAGCCACCCCTGGCGCCGTATTCCCGCCCGCACGCGAAATCTTCGCCGCTTTCGACCTCACTCCATTCTACGACGTGAAAGTGGTAATCCTCGGCCAGGACCCGTACCATGGTCCCGGGCAGGCCAATGGCCTCTGCTTCTCTGTGGCTCCGGGCATCGCCATGCCTCCCTCGCTTGTTAATATATTTAAAGAGGTGCACGACGATACTGGCGCCCCCATACCCTCCGACGGTGACCTCAGTCGCTGGGCACGGCAGGGAGTGCTCCTGCTCAACGCCTCGCTGACGGTAAGGGCGCACCAGCCCAAGTCGCACTCTTATCTCGGCTGGGAACAGTTCACCGACGCCGCCGTGCGCACACTCGCCGAAAAGCGTGACAACCTCGTGTTCCTGCTATGGGGCTCCGACGCCGCGCGCAAGGGAGCGATGATCGACACCACGCGGCATCTCGTACTCAGGTCGCCGCATCCCTCGCCGCTCTCCGCATATCGCGGTTTCTTCGGCAACCACCACTTCTCAATGGCTAACGAATACCTCATTCAACACGGAAAATCACCCGTAATATGGTAAATGACATGACACTTGAAGAAAGAAAACAGAAAGCTCTCGAAATTAGAAAACAAGGTTACAACTGCGCGCAGACCGTACTGATGGTCTTCGCCTCCGACCTCGGCCTCACTGAAGAGCAGGCCGCCACCCTGACGTCAGGCCTCGGCGGCGGAGTAGGCGCTTGCGGCGAACTCTGCGGCGTCCCCCTGGCGATGGCCATCGCGCAAAGCATGATATGCGGTCCCGACCCCACGAAAAAAGCCCGCACTTACGGCGAGGTGCGTTCCCTCATGGAGGAGTTCGCCTCGCGCCACAACGGCTGCCTCCGATGCCGAGACCTCAAGTCCAAACCGAATGTTATTCCCTGCAATGAGCTTATTCTCAATGGGATGGAAATTCTGCACAAAGCCGTAAGCAAAAAGTGAGAAAGCAGCTTGCCCTCCTCATCGGCGCCCTCTTATCCGCAGCGCCGGCCGTTGCCCTCGACACCGCGCCTGGCATCTTCGACCCCTCGTTCCGAACGCTGAAGATACAGCGCGCCGACAACTTCTTCCTGCCGCCGGTGATCTCGCTCCGCGGCGGCGAGGCGTTGACCGTGACCTTCGACCGCCTCGGCGAGGACCGCGACTTCCTGCGCTACCGTCTCGTGCACTGCAACTCCGATTGGCAACCCTCCGCGCTCGTGGAGTCGGAATACCTCTCCGGCTTCAACGATGTGGCAATAGAGGACTACGCCTTCTCGCAGAATACCTTCATCCACTTCGTCAACTACCGCATAGAGTTGCCTGCTGAAGAACTCCGTCCGCTGGTTTCCGGCAACTATCTGCTGCAGGTCTATGACGAGCAGGACCCGGGCGAGACGCTCTTGCAGGCACGCTTCTGTGTCTCGGAACAGACGGTGGAGATAATGGCGCAGGCCGACTCGCAGACCGACCGCGGCCTCAACGGCGAGTTCCAGCAGCTCGACATAATCCTCGACACCGAGCAGACGTCCATACGCAACCCATACTGCGACATAACCCTCATAGTGGAGCAGAACGCCGTCACAGGCGTCGATGCCGTCGTGATACGCAATCCTCAGCGCGTACAAGGCAACCGGGTGATTTACGAACACCTCGACGGGCTGATATTCCCCGCCGGCAACGAGTTCCGCCGCTTCGAGACGGTGCGCGCCGATTACCCGGGGCTGAACGTTGACTCTGTGCGTTACGTAGGGCCGGGCTACCACGCCTACCTGCGCCACGACCGTCCCGGACGCGACCGCAGTTACAGCTACGACCAGACACAGTCTGGCCGCTTCATGGTACGCGAATACAACGCCACTGACGCCGACCTCGGCGCCGACTATGTCACTGTGCACTTCACCCTCGAAATGCCGGAAATCATCGACGCCGAAGTCTATGTGGACGGCGAGATGACTCTCGGCCGCTACACCGGGCAGAACCGTATGCTTTATGACCGTGACCGCCACGTCTATAGCCTCGAGATGCCGCTCAAGCAAGGCTCCTACAATTACAGGTATGTGGTGAAATCGCTGGGCGGCGCCGACCCGTACTTTATAGACGGCAACAAATACGAAACCCGCAATGAATACACCGTAAAGGCATACGTGCGGCAGCCCGGCGAAAGGGCAGACCGCCTCGTGGGAACCACCACCGTCACCGCCTTTCAGTAGAGACGTGCCATGACACGTCCGCCAAGGCGGCCGTTATGGCGATAGCGAAAATGTTATATTGACTCAACTTTACTCCGGTTAACATTATGCTTCAGATAAAAGATACACTCGTCTCCCTCGACTTAGTGGAGGAATACTTTAAATGCGATCTTGGCCAATGCCTCGGGCAATGCTGCGTGGAAGGGGAAGCCGGCGCTCCGGTAACCATCGACGAAGTGCGCGCCATAGAGGACGTGCTCCCGCAGATTTACGACGAAATGCTTCCCGGCGCCAAGCGCGTGGTGGAGAAACAGGGCGTCTGCTACGTGGACGAAGAGGGAGACCTCGTGACTTCCATTGTGGACGGTCGCGATTGTGTCTTCACCACCTATGCTCCCGGCGGCGTGTGCCTCTGCCTCTTGGAAAAAGCCTGCCGCGAAGGGCGCATCCCGCAGACAAAACCCATGTCGTGCCACCTTTACCCCGTGCGGCTGGATCCGGTGGGTACAATGACGGCCGTCAACCTGCACAAGTGGAACGTCTGCAAATGTGCCCTGAAAGAGGGGAGGAAGAACCGCGTCCGCGCCTACGAGTTCCTGAAAGAACCGCTGACGCGCCGCTTCGGCAAAGACTGGTATGACGAACTCGATCTCACGGCCTGCGAATACCTGCGCCAACAAACGGAAAAATAAAACCAGAGAGCATCCGTTATCAGTATATGCCCGGAACTCGCCCTCTCGCGGTCATGGAAAGCATCGGAGGGGATACGGCACCATAACCATAATATTCTTTTGAAATATGACAAGCACCTCCGTCGCGCCAAGTCCGGATAAAATCCTGTGGCTCTCCATCGTTCAGGGATGGGCTATCCTGCTCGTTGTCATCGACCATGTCAACGGCTTCACATACTCCGGCGAGCCGGGCGAGTTTTACCCCCTCTCGGAGTGGGTACACCGGTTTTGCTACTCCTTCCACATGCCTCTTTTCATGTTCGTTTCCGGGGCGTTGCTCTACTATTCGCGCATCGCCAAGGGGTGGAAGGTCGGCTCCCTTTACAAGGACAAGCTCAAACGCCTGCTGCTCCCCTATATATGCTTCACTGTCATAGCGTTCCTTATAAAAGCCCCGTTGGCGTCCGTGACAAAAAGGGGTATGGACATTAGTGCGGCCGGATTCCTTAACGCTCTCTTCGATCCGGCAAACGGACCGTTGGGCGAACTATGGTTCATCGGCACGCTCCTATGGCTCATGTTCATGTATCCCCTTTATCAGACGATGCTCAAATCTCTCTGGACCGAGGTAATCCTGCTTGCCGTTACGCTCGTGCCCTTCATATTCGGCATGGAGACTAACGTCAAGGGATGGCTCAACATCTCCGGGGTGCCGCAGTATGCTTTCTACTTCGTGGCTGGAATGCTCTTCTTCAAGTATAACGGCATCCGCGTGTTCGAGCGGAGCATTTGGGCTGCCGTAGCGGCTACCGTGCTTTATGCGGGATGCTTCCTCCTGCTGCCCGACGGCAACCTCATCACCGCCACGCTCGGAATACTCATGTCTTTCGGGTGGGGAGTGAGGATTGCCGGAAAGCTGAACCTTTTCAGCTCATTCCGCGACCATTCGTTCCAGATTTTCCTCGTGGGGCTCTTCCCGCAGATGTTCGTTGAGCTCGTCCTATGGTCACGTTTTCACAGTGAAATGGCATTATTGCCGTTCTACATCGTGAGTTGCCTGCTGGCGCTTTATTCGGGAGTACTGCTCTCGAAGATGGCCTCGCGCCTCCCCTGCAAATACCTGCGCTGGGGCTTCGGACTCAAATGAACCATAAAAATAACATGGTAAAAGGAATTTGGAGAATATCGATGTGAGGCGTTAAAGTGACGCGGCGACACATCTCGGACCATGAAAAAAACTGCACAAACCGTTTGGAATGTGCAAAACGACAAAGAAATAAGCGGAAAATAAACCCGGTTAAGGATTTTTAACATGAAAGACGCTTGCCGTAAAAGAAATAGATTGTAATTTTGCATCGGAAGTTTCTACGAACGTGACATGTAAGAATTTATTTAGTCAAGTAGTAAAAGAGAGGAATCAATTGTGAAATTGGTTCCTTTTATTTTTGTACCCACTTTCAATTCGCCTATGGTTATTGCCGGCGGCTTCTGCGGACGTCCTGCTCTTTCAGTAAGCATCCCGAAGCGGGGCGAGGCCTGTTCAGCGATGGCACGGCTCTGTGTTTTTTGATTTAGAATGTCTGCAATGATTTCTGCGTGGTTGGGCGAGAAGCGGTGCGCCCGGAAGTTCAGTGAGGGAAAATACAGTATCGGCATTAGGCCAATTCTTACCCCCTGAAGAGTCCGGTTCCGGCACAATCGGAGGCTTAAAACGGGGTAAAAACGCTTTTTAGGGTGGAAAATCACGAAAAAATTTTGTGGAATGAAAATGATTTTCTAATTTTGCAGTCCGAAAACCGAAAATAAAAATAACCATATAAGATGAAAAGAACATTTCAACCCTCCAACCGCAGAAGAGTCAACAAACACGGCTTCCGTGAGAGAATGGCTACCAAAGACGGCCGCAAGGTGATTTCTCGCCGTCGCGCCAAAGGTCGTCTCTCGCTTACGGTATCGGACCACCTCGCTTCCAAATAAGCAGCGACTCTACATCTGAAACAAAAAATACAGCTATGCAGGCTCTATAGTCGGCACAGCTGATTTTTTGTGCACATAGCTCTCCGCTACGGAAGCAAACGCCCCCGCCGGGTAGCCGAATAAGCAAGAGAGGTTTCCGGACTTTCCCACAGACACTCGGAACAGACTACCCAGGCCTTATTCGTGCTTTTTATTCGCGGCTTCCGATGGTTTTTTCGCCGTTTTCTTTGCAGAGCGCGTTTTTTTTCTTAATTTTGCACAAAATTATCGGTTGCGGACTTTCCGACAGCCGGCCGGAGCGGATTTTACCGCTTTTACACTTTTTCGAATTATTTAAAAGAACCATACAGTTATGATGAACGCTCAAGACATCAAGAACGGAACCTGCATCCGCATGGATGGCCGCCTCTATTTCGTGGTTGAGTTCCTTCACGTGAAACCCGGCAAAGGCAACACTTTCATGCGCACAAAACTCAAGGACGTCGTTGACGGCCGCGTGCTTGAACGCCGTTTCAACATCGGCGAAAAGCTCGAAGACGTGCGTGTGGAACGCCGCCCCTACCAGTATCTTTACGCCGACGGTGGCGATGATATCTTCATGAACCAGGAAACTTTCGAGCAGATTCCCATTTCCAAGGAGCTCGTTACAGGTGCCGACTTTATGAAGGAAGGCGACATCGTGGAGGTAGTCAGCGATGCCAGCACCGACACAGTGCTCTACGCCGAGATGCCGATGAAGACCGTCCTCGAAATCACCTACACCGAACCGGGCCTCAAGGGTGACACCGCTACCAACACACTGAAACCAGCCACCGTGGAGACAGGTGCGACTGTTCGCGTTCCGCTGTTCATCAACACAGGCGAAAAGATAGAAATCGATACCCGCGACGGTAGCTACGTAGGTCGCGTAAAAGCCTGACAAACCGTCTCGAAGGAACCTTATTATATTATAAAGATAGTCTCTGGGGAGGACTATGACAAAGAGTCCCCTGCCAAGACTATGGAAAGTCAATAGCATGACAGGAGGGGCAAGCTTCGGCCTGCGCCTCCCGTTGCTTTTAAGGCAAACACTGACAACTAACTGGAAAATGGCTGCGCCGAAATTGATTTCTATTGTTGTCCCGGTCTACAACCGGCCGGACGAGGTTCGTGACTTATTGGAAAGCCTCGCTGCTCAGGACGACCGCAATTTTGAGGTCGTGATAGTGGAAGATGGCAGCCCCGTTCCCTGCGGTGACGTCTGCCGCGAATACTCGGGGCGTCTCAGCGTAAGGTACTTCTTCAAGGAGAACGAGGGACGCAGCATTGCCCGCAACTACGGCATGGACCGCGCTGATGGCGATTTCTTCGTCTTCGTGGATTCCGACTGCATCCTGCCGCCTGATTACATCAGCGGCCTCAGACGCGAACTCAGGGAGCATCCCGCCGACTGCTTCGGCGGCCCTGACGCGGCGCACTCTTCCTTCTCCGACACGCAGAAGGCAATCAACTATTCCATGACATCGTTCCTCACCACCGGCGGCATACGCGGCGGCAAGGTGAGCCTCGAGAAGTTCGTGCCCCGCACCTTCAACATGGGGTATGCGCGCGCCGTCTATGAGAAAGTGGGCGGCTTCCGCGAGATGTTCTCCGAAGACATAGACATGAGCACGCGTATACGCCTGGCCGGCTACCGAATCGCGCTCTATCCCGAGGTGAAAGTCTACCACAAAAGACGCGTGGATTTCAAGAAATTCTGGCGTCAGGTCCACGTCTTCGGCATGTCGCGCATCACTTTGCAACTCCTCTATCCCGGGTCGATGAAGGCGGTGCACTGGTTGCCGGCGCTCTTTGTCGTTTTTGCGCTGGCGATGATAGTCGGCGCTTTCTTCAATCCGTTGTTACTCATACCGTTGGCCGTCTACATCCTCGCCGTGTGGGTCACGGGGATGATAGCCACACGCTCTGTGAAGATAGGGACGCTCGGCGTTCTTGCCGCCATGACGCAACTCTGCGGATACGGCACCGGATTCATTCGCGCCTACACGTGGAAAATACTTCTGCGCCACGGTCGCGACACACAGCAGGAGATAGAAATGAGGAGGGGGAAATAAGATGAAAGTCAACGAACTGGAGGTAGACTATTCCAGTCCTGAAACCACGGAAAGCGGCAACGCGGCGGTGAGGATAAAAGACCTGGACCGCGACGACCAGCCGCGCGAACGCGCCATGAAATACGGCATCGGAAGCCTGGCGACCTCCGACCTCTTCGCTCTGATTCTGCGTACCGGAGCAAAGGGTATACCGGTGACGGACCTTTGTCGCAGAATCTTGCGGGATAATGAAGGGAGCCTCCACGTAATGGAACGCCGTGACCACGGCTACTTCTTGCGTTTCAAGGGGCTGGGCCCCACCAAAGCGCTCCAGCTCGAAGCCATGATGGAGATAGTACGCCGCTACCGCGCCGAAGAGCCTCCAGAACGGCCGCAGATTAAGAGTTCAAAAGAAATCGTTGAACTCATGCGCCCTAAAATCGGCAATCTCGGCCATGAGGAAATCTGGATTCTCCTGCTCAACCGGCGCAATTGTGTCACCCGTATGGCCCGTGTGACGAGCGGCGGCTTGGCGGCGTCGGTCTTCGATGTAAAGATGATTCTCAAAGAGGCCATCCTGGAACAGGCTTCGGCCTTGGTAATGTGCCACAACCACCCGTCGGGAAATCTGCAGCCATCGTTGCAGGACAACGAGATAACCCGCGCCTGCCATGCGGGATGCAAGGCGGTAGGAGTCCGTATGCTCGACCATGTGATAGTCACCGCGCACGGCTACTACAGCTATCAGGACCAAGGTCGCATGCCAGGCTGACGGCAGTTCGGGATATAAATCTTAAAATACTTATATATTTTATAATCCGCGGCGTCAACTTTGGCGCAGCAAGTGGATGAAAATTCGGATAACGCTTTCGTTGAGGCGTTCTTCGGGGAGCTTCCCGGAGCGCACGGTGGCGACTATGCGCCGTATGGCGGCGGGAGTGTCGGCCGGGGCGAGTATCATGTCAGCGCCGGCGGCGAGGGCGGCGGCAGGGTCTATGTCGGCAGCTCCACCCATGTTCAGCGCATCGGTGAGAATCAGTCCTGAGAAGTGCATGTCATCGCGCAGCAGGTCGTGGATAACGGCCGGCGAGGCGGCGGCGGAGCGAAATTGCGGGTCAATGGCCGGCACTGAGATATGGCCAATCATCACGGCGCGGCCGCCCCGGTCAATGTAACGCCGGAACGGCCGCAGGTCTTCGGCCGTAAGCTCGCGCAGCGGCTTGCGCAGCGAGGGGAGGGTCTTATGGCTGTCGCCGGCCACGGCGCCATGTCCGGGGAAATGTTTCACCACTGTCAGCACGCCGGCTTCGTAAGCACCGCGGCTGTATGCGCATACCAGCTCGGCCACACGCTCGGGGTCGGAGCCGAAGGAACGCCGCCCGATATAAGAGGTGTCGCGCAGGGAGTCGGGCACGATGTCGGCAACCGGACCGAGCAGCATGTTAATTCCCAACCGGCGGCATTGCCTCCCCACTTCGCGCCCATATTTGCGCACGGCTTCCGGTGTCGAACTCAGTCCCAAGGTATGGTTATCGGGGTAGGAGAGGGCGTCGGTGAGACGCATCCCGAGTCCCCACTCGGCGTCGATGGCGATGAAGAACTCCTTGCCGCGCCATCGTGCCACGGAGTCGGCTATCACGCGTGCCGAGAGGGTGTCACCGCGCAACAGGATGACTCCTCCGGTGTGACAGTCTCGCGCGTATGAGCGCAGCAGCGCCATAGAGGCGGCGTCGGTGCGCGTATAGACGGCTGGCATCAACACCATGGCGGCGCGTTGTTCCAGTGTCAGGGAGCGCGTCAGCGAGTCGGCCGTGCGCCGCAAACTCTTTTCTTTCTCCAGCGAGTCGGTACGCAGGGCTGCGAGGGAATCGGCCGTTGCGGCAGAGTCGGAGACAGACCGCGGGGAAGTGCGCGTACATCCCGCTGCCAAGGTCATTAGCAGCGAAATGAGCAACAGGAAGCGCGCCTGGCGGGTCATTTTCCTTTCTTATACCTTAGTTATTATCGATGACTACCTCGCGGAAGTTATTATCGATGACTACCTCGCGGACGAAGCGGGGCGTGGGGTCAGGGTTTACGGGGAGACCGAGCTGTCCGAAGCTGGTGATATAACCGAGGATTCGCTCCGACATGTCGGGCATCGAGTCGCGCCACAGGAGCTTGCCGTTGGCCAGCGTCTTGAGGTTATCGTTGCCGTCGCCGAGATAGCTTATTGTGCTTACCACATATTGCTTCTCCGGATCCATTGGTTCGCCGTCGATAATCACCTGCTTCACGGTAGAGTCGGGCGTGCAAACCACACGCACGTTTTCGCTCACGGCCTCGCCACCCTTCTTTGCTGCCACCTTCATGGCGTCAATAATATCTCGGCCTGACAGCTCCTTGATAATCATATAATTGGAGAAGGGGAACGTGTCGAGTATTTCACCTTCGGTAATGTCACCGGCGGGCATATCGTGGCGAATACCGCCCACGTTCATGATTCCGAGGTCAATCTTGCGGCCGGGGAGGACGGAGTCCACTACCTGCTGTCCGAACCACATAGCGAAGTCGCCGGCGAGGTTGGCGTATGCGCCGGTGCGGTCGTCGCCGTGCAGGGTGAAATCGGCGCGGCCTATCACGCGTGCGTTGACCGAATCCACGTCATGCTTGTAGGGCTCCAGAAACTTCTGCATCGCCGGGTCGTAGCTTTCGAAACGGTTGCCTACGGGGATGAGTTTGTAGCCGTAGGCAGCGATGCCCTCTCCGAGGCGGTCTGTGTCTATTGTAATTTCGCCTACGAACTTGCCTCCCTTTCCGGTTTGAGCAATGAGCACGTCGCGGCCGTCTGCGTTCTTCACCACGTTAGGGTATTGGCCCGTCTGTCCCGGGGTGATAAGCGTATGAGAGTGGCCGCCGATTATAATGTCTATATCACGGCTCCGGTGCGCAAGGTCGTAGTCGGTAGGTTGTCCCGATTTCTTGCTCACGCCGATATGCGTTATCGCCACCACAAGGTCGCACTTCTTATCCTTCTTCAGGTAGGCGGCCGTCTCGTTGGCCTTATCGATGGCGTCTTCGTAGAGCATCCCCCCGGTGTTCCCCTTCTCTATGAGGCTCTCTGGGTTGATGTTGATACCGATGAAGCCCACTTTCCTACCTGCTATCTTCTTGATAACATATGGTTTGAAGACCCCCTTCAGTTCCGTTTTGGAGAAATCGTAGTTGGTGGAGAGGGGAGTGGCCGTCACCTTTTTATAATACTTGGCGAGGTCCTTCAGGCCGTTGTCGAACTCATGGTTGCCGAGGATGCGGATGTCATAGTTCATCATGTTCATCAGCGGGTATTCCACGTCCCCTCTGAAGAACTTGAAGTAGAGCGAACCCTGCACGGCGTCACCGGCATCGATAGCCAGCACATTGCGGTCGGCCTGACGCACGGAGTCGAAGATAGCCTTGCGTTGCAGTATTCCGCCGTTGCCCGTCTTAGGGTCCGGGTCTATCGAGGAGTGTGTGTCGTTGGTGTGCAGGAGCGTTATCTTATCGGCCGCGGCTACCAGGGCTACGGCCATAAGGGTGAAAAGCAGCGGTTTGCGTAATGAGTATTTCATAATTGACTGTGGGTAAAATACATTAAGTAAGGAATCAAATTAAACACATATCAGAAACGCCGGCATTTTTGAGTGATTTCATCGAGACGACGATGGAGTAGCTTGTCAGCCGAACTCCGGCCGGGCATCGCCACTGAGGAGACTTGGATGAAAGCGCCAAAAAGGCCAAGTTTATGATATGTGAGTTTAAGTCTTTCACTTACTATCGGTTTAATTTGATTACTTGCTTATTGTATTATCAAGTATGTGGATGAAAATTCAGGGTTCGACTGATGGCGTTATGGAGTTCCATAACAAATGAAGTCGTATTCCGAAGTTCGCCGCAGATTTATGAGTCGATACATTAAATCATTTCGGACACATACTTAATAATCAATTCTTTCCAGGTGCGCAAGCGGTGTCGGCAGGGCTTCGACCGGGAAACTTTCCGCGGTTTCGGCACGTCGGTTCCTTGGCGGGCGTTTCCCGGGGGCCGCTTACGTGAGTTCGGTGTTGAGGTCCGAGAGCAGGTCGTAAAGCTCACGGTTTTCCTCCACTATGCGGGCGAGTGCCTGACGTGGCGACTCTTTCGATACGCGGGGGGGCGCCTCCGCGGCCTGCTGGCGCACCGTTATGTGGAGCGCCGAGTTGCCGAGGCGGCGGCGCAAATAGTCGGTAAGAACTCCCATCCCCTGGGTGAACGTATGGACAATGCCGGCATTCGAGGCCGTGACTTCAAAGTCTGCGTCACCGGTCTGGCGCACCGGCGACATCTGCATGGCGCTAACCAACAGGCGGCTCTTGGGGTTGTCGGCCATGAATTGACTCCATGCGTTCATGAAGTCCTGCTCGGCCACGGGTGCTACCGCCCCCTGTTGTGCCGGGGAAGGATCGGGGGGAGCGGGAGCTTCTCCCCGCGTGACGGATTGCCGTTGCAGCGGGGCTTGCGGAGGTCCCTGCTGTGCCTGCGGACGGTTTATGCGCACGCGCGCCGGGACTGCGTGTCCCGCCAGCTGGGCTCCTACGTGAGGCGCTCCTACGTGAGGCATGGTGAGTGCCTGGGGCTGTTGAGGCGCACGCGGAGCCTGCTGTTGGGGCTGTTGAGGCGCGGCCTGAGCCTGTTGTTGCGGTTGCGGCGAAGTGGCCGGTGTCTGTTGCTGCGGTTGTTGCTGCACCGGCTGCACCGGCTGCGAAGCCATGCCCAGACGGCACAGGTTTATCAGGCAAAGCTCCACGTGAAGCCGTTTGTCGCCCGCTATGCGGTAATTCAGGTCACAGTCGTTCAACTGCTTGAGTGCGTCCCAATACCACGTAGCAGGCAGCGATGCGGCCTGTGCCTGGTATTGACGCGCGGTGTCGTCTCCCACTTCGAGCAGCGCGGCCGTGCGCGGAGTCATGGCTACCATCAGGTCGCGGATGTGGCCCGCCAGGCCGTTCACGAAGAAGAGAGAGTCGAAACCCTTGTCGCGTATCTCTTTATATATAATCAGTGCCTCGGGGACATCGTGATTACGGAACGCCTCCACCAGCCGGAAGTAGAAGTCATAATCCAGCACATTGAGGCTCTCAATGGCCGAGCGGTATGAGATTTTTCCCATTGAAGAGGCTGCCACCTGATCGAAAATCGAAAGGGCATCGCGCATAGCGCCGTCGGCCTTGCGTGCAATGACATCGAGAGCGGCCGGCTCGGCCTCTATCCCCTCGCTGGCGGCCACGTGGGCCAGGTGCGACGAGATGTCGGCTATGGTGATGCGCTTGAAGTCGTAAATCTGACAACGGCTCAGAATCGTCGGTATCACCTTGTGTTTCTCCGTAGTGGCCAGAATGAAGACTACATACGACGGCGGCTCCTCCAGCGTCTTCAGGAAGGCATTGAAAGCCTGCGACGAGAGCATGTGCACCTCGTCGATGATGAAGACACGGTAACGTCCCACCTGCGGCGGGATGTTCACCTGGTCGGTGAGGTTGCGTATGTCGTCCACACTGTTGTTGGAGGCCGCGTCGAGCTCTATGATGTTGAACGAGGCTCCGCGCTCAATGTCGCGGCAGGCCTCGCACTCACCGCATGCCTCGCCGTCTGGCGTAGGGTGAAGGCAGTTGATGGTCTTGGCGAAGATACGCGCGCACGAAGTCTTGCCCACTCCGCGCGGCCCGCAGAACAGGTACGCCTGAGCCAGGCGCCCCGTGCCGATGGCATTCTTCAACGTCGAAGTTAACGCACCCTGACCCACCACCGTAGAAAATGTGGCGGGGCGATACTTGCGTGCTGAAACTATGTACGGTTGCGATGCTTCCATTGCGCTGATATAAGCTTCACTGAAAATTATGTCCCAAAAAGGATACTATTGAATGCAAAAATAATTCAAAGATTTGATATTTCCAAATTATTTTTGAAATAAATTCTTTGATAAATTTATAAATGCTTAAAAATCAGCAAGATAAATATTAATTAAATTTGTCAGAAAAAAAAGTTTACAGAGCATTGCAACATTTTCCCAGTTACATCGTTACAAAATAAAAATATGGCGGCACGGACTGGGCCGTTCCTAATCACATAGCTTAGTAAAGACATGGCAAAAAGCGCACTATATACCGGCGGCGGCGACGCCGGAAAAACATCACTGGTAGGCGGACAGCGCGTTGCGAAAGACGCCGCACGCCTCGAAGCTTACGGAACACTCGACGAATTCTCATCGCAGATCGGAGTGGTGCTCTCGCAGCCCGACTGCCCCGAAGAGCAACGACGCAATATGCTCAAAGTGCAAAACATGCTCTTCAACCTCGGCGGTTACCTCGCTACACTTCCCGAACCCGGCCAGACGCCCGCCGCCTGGGGTCTCCGGGTCTCCGACATAGCCGAAGTGGAAGGATGGATTGACGAACTCGACTCGCAGACGCCCAAGGTACACGCATTCGTGCTGCCCGGCGGCACTCCCCTCTCGGCCTTCGCGCAGGTGGCACGCACTGTCTGCCGCCGCGCCGAACGCCGAATCGTAACCCTCGCGCAACAAGAATACGTAGACCCCGCCCTCATGAAATACGTAAACCGCCTGAGCGACTACCTCTTCATCCTGGCCCGCTATTTCAACCACCGCGCCGGAGTCCCGGACATCACCTGGCAGAAAGGGTAAGCCCAGCCGGAAGAGGGAAAAAATCAACGACAGAACAAAAACGAAAAAACATAAAAACATGTACTGGACACTTGAACTCGCATCCAAACTTGAAGACGCTCCATGGCCCGCCACGCGCGAAGAACTCATAGACTACGCGATGCGTAGCGGCGCGCCGATGGAAGTAATAGAGAACCTACAGGAAATAGAAGACGAGGGGGAAACCTACGACAGCATAGAAGACATCTGGCCCGACTACCCCTCCAACGAAGACTTCTTCTTCAACGAGGACGAATATTAAGCAGAAAATTAAACGTAAATACCTGATAATCAATGGTCAAGCAAAATATAATTTGTTTGGCCATTGGTGTTTTATAGCCCCAAATAGCGTGGTTTGTTTGGCTAAAATCCGATTTTTTGGAGGAAATATTGAGTTTGTTTGGCTAAAATTCATTACCTTTGCAGTGGTTTGTGAGTATTACACAAACCGGCATTTTTAACTCCAAAAACATCTCTCCACTATGGGAAGACCAAAACGACTATACCCTTTGGGAAAATACAGGCTCCGCATCCGTGGGACTGTTGACAACAACAAGCCTTATCTTGTCGAACTGGAATATACTTGGAATAGACAGATCGTAAGAAAGGGCATGAACATATTTGTCAAGGTTGGTGATTGGAACGAAAAGCTCAATAAGGGGCGCGGCGGTGTAAAAGCATCTTACGGCCCCGAAGCTAACCGGATAAATGGTGTTCTACTTAACCGAGTTGATAGAATAGATGGTTTATTAGCGGAATATTCTCAGAAATTCCCGAATCAGATTACCGTTCAACTCATAAATGACTTTCTCGCTGATAAACCTGTCATCAGAGAGGACAAAGGCAAGGATTTTGTTGAATTTGCTCTTGAACGACTGGACTCTGACTATTCTCGCAACAGAATCGGTCGAAGCCGGTATATGAATGGAAAGAGCGGAATGAATATGTTTCAGGAATTCTTACGCTCAACTAAACGTGGCACCTACAAAAACGACAGTATTTATGTAGGAGAAATATCCGTCGAACTCGTAGATGAGTATATCACTTGGCGTAGAGAGGTCAAACAAAATAGTGATGCGACTATCAATCATTCACTTACACCGATTCTCAAAGCCTGTGCTTATGCTACGGAGCTACGAATGATTGATGTGGCTATCAATGCCCGAATACAAGACATGAGAATTGCCCCCAAAGTATCCTTATCTATTGATGAGAAGGAATTTGACGGCAAGAGCCTAAGTCAAGAAGAATTCTTAAAACTACTGGAGTTTTATAAAAACGATACAGAACCGCGCCGCAAAGAGTTTATAGAAATGTTCTTATTCGCATTTCACGCCTGCGGGCTGCGTGTTGTCGATGTGATGACCCTTCAATGGGGCCACTTGGACTTTGACAAGAAGGAACTGCGCAAGGTCATGGTAAAAACAAATAAACGCCATGTAATACCCCTGTCTGAATCTGCCATAGAAATACTGAAGAAATGGA